>Ga0100385_1000248_pt1 | contig 72653 bp, 60 predicted proteins | sample CryGeymeta201509_FD_81543 | JGI IMG/M metagenome (GOLD analysis project Ga0100385, IMG submission 81543) | Groundwater microbial communities from Crystal Geyser aquifers in Utah, USA - Crystal Geyser metaG 2015-09 | ecosystem: Environmental > Aquatic > Deep subsurface > Groundwater | place: USA... | reverse complement strand
GGCCTGCCGAATGCGCTGGCGCACTTCCCGATTGAGCGCCGAGATCGTCAGGTGCTCGACAGGCGCGACCTGAACAAGGTCAGAATTGGCGGCCCACCAGATTCTGAATCGAGGGGAATGGTGAAACGAGAGCGGCTCCAACGCTTGGAGCACAGCAACCGTATGTTTCGTGGGCACCGACCACTGCCGCGACGCCGCATCGAATTGGCGTTCCGGCAAGCCCCGCACGACCTGCACCAGGTCGGCGTCGTACCCAAACGAAAGCAAAACCAAGCCATTGGCAGGATCGATGTCGATCACGCGACTCATGTCGCGCCAGACTTGAAGAAGGCCGACGCCAGTCCGAATGCGGCAAACCCAGTGATCACGCTGCCGGCGAGGTATGCGAGCGCCAACCAACGATCTCCACCGCTCCACATCGTCCATGCGTCGCTTTCGAACGTCGAAAACGTCGTATAGGCCCCGAGGATTCCAGTGAACACGACCAAACGAAGCTGTTCGGTGCCAACGTTATGGCTGTCCATCCATGCCTTGAGAAACGCGAAAACCACACAACCAATGATGTTGGCGGCCATGGTTCCCGTCCAGAGATGCCGTGGCATCAGGCGCGCCACAGCAATCGCGGTCTGCGCCCTGAGAATTGCGCCAAGCGCCCCCCCCATCCCAACAAAAAGTAAGCGACTCAAGGTTTCCATTATTCGACCACACACACGCGTGACATCGCCGCAAAACAGTGTTGAACGACCCCGCCCGGCAACTCTTCCTGACACGGCAAACACTGGCCGCGTTCGCAGTCAGAGCTGTAGGCGCAGAGTGGGCGGCACTTGAACTCGTAGCAGGCTTCGTCACTCCCGCATGATACCGTCTCGTCACACTCAGCGGTCTCAACACACGCTGACACGCCAATGCTGAATGCTGCCGACCATAGGAGGAGCGCAAGGCATTTTCTTTTGATGCCTTGAGGGCTAGAGTCGAGCGGCAAAGGGGTTTTCATGATTCGTCTTGTTCTTGTCCTGATACGTAACATCTTCCACGTGGTGGCTTTCGCCCTACTCCTACCGTTCTATGCGATTGGAGGACTCTTCGGGCGCAAGAAGCACTGGGTCAAAATCCCACTCAGCGGCGGAGTGCCGATGGCCGGCGTGGGCGGACTTGGCCGATGGTTTCATGACAAGCCGACTTTCCTGCAAATGCGCTCGAATATCAAGGCGCTCGCTGAGGATCCACAACTCGAAGGGATCGTGTTGGAGCTCAACAGCTTTTCCGTCGGGCCGGCGATTCGAGCCGAAGTCACTGAATGGATCGCGGACGCGCGCGGCGCCGGAAAGCGAGTGGTTGCCTTTGGCGACATGTTCACGATGCAAGACTACCCCGTTGCGGCGGCCGCAAACGAGATCGTGATGCCTCCTCCCGGTCGGCTTTACACGTTTAAACCGCGCTCCGAACAAATCTTTGCCAACCGCGCGTTGAAGAAGCTGGGGATCTTTCCGCAATTCATCCATATCGGAGCGTACAAATCCGCATCGCACAGGTTTATTCGCGAAAACGGAACCCCTTCGCAACGAGGGATGACCGCGGAATTGGTCGACGGCATGACGGCTCATTCTTTGGCGCAGGTTGCCAGATCCAGAAATCTCTCGCCGTCCGCAGCGGCTGCCGTGTTTTCGAACTCCCCCCTTGATGCAGGGAAGGCCCGTCATCTTCAATTGACCGACGCCGAGGTCTACCGACCAGATTTGGAGCGGTGGATCGAGTTTGGCGAGGTTTCAACGCAACGTCCTAGGGAGGACGTGAAAACCCATTTGACGAATTATCTGGCCTACCTCGATGGTGGCCTCAAGCTTGACTGGAAGCCGCTGTTTAGGAAGCCCATCGTCGCGCTGGTTGACCTCTCGGGTTTCATCGTCACGCCGGACGTGCAAATGCCCACAGCTGGCGCGGTGATTGACTCGGGGGTTGTGATTCCTCTGTTGGAAAGGCTGGCCAAAAACCCCAACGTTCAAGGCGTCATCTTGCATATCGACAGTCCAGGCGGCAGCGCTCTGGCAAGCGACCTGATCTGGCAGGCAGTCGTCGATCTGAAAGCGGAAAAACCCGTGGTTGCGTGGTGCTCCAACGTCGCGGCCAGCGGCGGGTATTATATCGCCGTAGGGGCCAACGAAATCATATGCCGACCCGAGTCCATCATGGGTTCGATCGGTGTCATCACGGGTAAGTTCTCGATTCAAGAGACCACCAAGATCCTCGGCATCGAAGTCGAAACTCATGGTGACGATTCAAGCTCGATGATGAGTATGTTCTCTCCCCTTCAGGGTGTAGGCCTTGAAAGCCTGAAAGCGGACACACGAAGCTTCTACCAGCGTTTCCTGCAAAGGGTCGGTCAAGCGCGAGGACTCGCTCCGCGCCGCCTGCATCGCTTTGCGCGCGGCCGTGTTTATCTGGGCGAGGCCGCCAAGACTCGTGGTTTGGTGGATCATATTGGTGGGTTCGAGGAAGCCAATCGGCGCATCCATGCGCTCATGGAACTCGACGCTGCCCACACGGAACTGAAGGCGTATAGCCATCAACGAACGTCCCTTCGGGATGCCGTGAAGTCCTCGATCATGTCCGCTGCAATCCCAGGTGGGATGGTGTCGGATCAAGCCGCCTTGGTGGCTCTGACGAAGCAGTGCACGACCTTGGCGCTGATGCCGATCAGACTCGACGCGTAAGTACGGATTCCCTCACCTGGCAAACGAGCCATCGACAAGCACTTCGTCGTTGGTGTTGTTAGGAAAGCATCTCGGCAAGTTTGCCGGACTTCTGCAACGCGACCACGTCGGTGTAGCCACCGACTGACGTACCATCGATGAAAATCTGGGGCACAGTTCGCCGACCTCCACTCATGGACACCAACTTGATGCGCATGTCGTGGTCGTTGGTCACGTCAACTTCTTTGAACTTCTGTCCGAGGTTGACGAAAAGGCGTTTGGCCATATCGCAGTAAGGACAATAGGTGGTTCGATAGATGATTACTTCTGCCATGATTTACTCCGGTCACCGCTAGACGTGGGACGCTTCTACCTGAACAAGGATTCACAAAAAAAAAGCCACCCATAGGGTGGCTTGGACTGAGGAAAGCAAAGCGCCTTACTCTTCGAGACCCGAGAACACGAAGGGATACTGAATCACGCAGATACCGCCGTTAGGCTTCTCGAAGCGCATTCTCGCGATGACACGAGTGATGCAGCCTTCTGCGTCTTTGTTGCCCAGTGACGAGCTTGCGATGGTTGGCTCGGAAACCGAACCATCCAACCCGACCTTCCACTGCGCCATGACCTTGCCCGAAAGCGTAGGATTGGTCTGCAGTTCTTTCTCGAAGCAGTATTTGATGGCGTTCTGTTTGGCGCCAACGACTCGACGGATGTTGTTCTTGTCGCAGAAGTCACCCAGTGAAGGGGTTCCTGTTTGAACTCTGGAACCGACCTTTTTGGCTGATTTACGACCGATTTTTCCGCCCGTGCCTTTGCCGCCGCCCGTGTCGACTTTACCGAGGCCACCGATTCGACCGAAGCCTTCACCGCCGCCACCTTTGCCAACACCGCGCATACCCATTCCGCCAGCACCACGGCCGACCACGAGCTCTCCGCCTTCGCCGCTCATCGCGACATTCATCTTGGCGTCAAAGCCTTCTTGGTTTCCGAAGATATTCTTCAGAGGACCAGCACCCAGGAGGTCTGAGCTGAGGGCTTTATTGACGCCGATATTCTTAACGTCGATCTCGTCGACCATTTCGCCGTCAACTTTTGGGATCTTCGATTCAGGGATCTCTTCGTCAGGATCGCCGAATTTGCCTTCTTCACCGCCGGCTTTTTTGCCTGTGGTGTCTTCTTCGGGCTCTTCGGTCTCTTCTTCTTCGAGCGGATCTTTGACGTCGTCCACGAGGAAGCTCGCGAAGCGATCCAGATTCTGCATGGCTTCAAGCTCCGTTGGGGCTTCAAACATCAGGAAGGCGACCATCAGGAACGCGATGTGCCCGACAGCGCCAACAAAGATGGCAAGAAGAAGGGGGGCTTCGAATCGCTGAGCGAAACCAAGGGTCGGAACGACTTCGCTCTTGTCCAACATCTGAAAGAAGATGTTGACGTGGCCAAGTTCGACAATGCCCCAGTCTCCAGCTTTGACTTCGATCTCGTACACGTTGGCGTTGCCGTCAGCCGTGTCCGCCGAAGAAAGCTTCGCGATCTGTTTGGACTCAAGAAGTTCTTCAAGGTCGTATTCTTCGTCACCGACGTTGAATGTGCCTTCGACTTTGTCCGTAATGCGAAGTTTGTAGCCGTCTGCGGTTCTCTCGAACATCTCAAACGAAGTGGAGATACTTGAGGCCGGGACGATAAATTGATTCGTCTGGTCCTCACCCACTGTAACAATGGGTTCACTTGTTTGTGTGAAGGTTCGTTCTTGAAAAACCGTGCCGTTCCAAACAAGCGCCACGCGAAGATTATGGTTATTTGCACTCACCGATTTGCTCCTTTCCACTCGTAGCTGAAGGCTTGCTTACCCACTGTCGGTAAGGCCCGGGGCCACAGAGACCACGCACCATACTGATCGGCCCGGGGCTCGTCAAGCACCGCACCGAACGCCACGACAAGTGGGTTCTCAATTCATTGCAGCCTGTCAGCCAAGCCGTTACGATCCAACCTGGGCAATGCCCATCAAGCGTAGGACACGGTTCATGAATAGAAGTTCCATTGCACTCATCATTTTGCTGACGTCTTCGTCGATCTCCGCACAGGAAGCGGGCGTCAACGACGTCACGGTCAAACGGATCCGTCCAATGGACCTGCCTGGACTCGAAGAAACACGCATCCCAGCGATTCTTGGATCCAAGGCTTCGATGCCGCGAATGCCGACTCAGGCCGACATTCAATCGATGCAAATTGAGGTCGCAGAGCGCACACATCGCGTTTTAGTGGCGATCAAACCGCTTTCGACCCTGCAGCGTGATCCTATTATTATGGAGGGTCATGCCATTTGGATCTCAGCGAAGGAAGACGGCTCAGATCCCGTGTTGGTCACACCGGCGCATTGGGTTGAGGGCGCCGCGCGAATTCTTGTGCATCCAGTGGAAGCTGTCGATAAGACTCGCCAATTAACGGCAGAACGCGCGACGATCAAAGACGTTTCGGTGCGCGCCAGAGCGGCATTGCTCGATGATCCCAAGCTCGTGTCCGCGACCGTTAGGGTCTTAGATAAAGGGCGGAATCTGGCGATTTTGGAGGTTGACCCCGAAAAAATCCCACCGCCGAAAACCGGACTAAAGTTCTTTCCGATCGAGACCGTTTCGCTGACGCACCTCTATGGGCTGTCGCCCTACGCCCATTTCCGTCCCCAAATTGCCCGCATTCTTGAGCCCGACCGCAGCGATGAAACCCTGCTCTACTACTTAGCCACCGACTATAATGCGGCCCCAGGCGCCCCGCTTGTCGGCCCCGACGGCGGCCTGGTGGCGCTGACCGCGATGCATCATCCAACAGAAAAAACACAGACGTTGATCCTTCCCCCTTTGGCGATCGAGAAATTCGTTCGCATCGCGCAAGGACTAGAAACCACCAACCTGATTGAAGATGTTACCAAACCTAAATAATCTGCCCGACTCATTCGTGTTGGCGGTATCGGGCGGGGTCGATTCGATGGCTCTTTTTGACTGGTTCATCAGGCATAAGCGGCGTCCAGCGGTCGTGGTTCATGTCCATCATGGGTTGCGAAGTAACGCCGATCTCGATGCTCTGCTTGTGCAAAACGCCTGCGATGCAGCGGACATCCCGTGTCGCATTCTGCGCGTGCACGTCCGCAAATCGAACAGTGTTCAACAGCAAGCCCGAGCGGCTCGTTATGGTGCGATTGGACGTCTGTGTTTTGAGTTGGGCATCCCAGACGTGGTCACAGCTCATCACCTTAGTGACGAACTTGAGGCCACCGTGGCGGCGCAACAGGATCGGCGACGCCATCATCCGATGCCCCAGACGCGGATCATGTCGCGCTGGGGAATGATCGTTCATCGCCCCTTACTCACGACATCACGTGAAGAGATCCTCCAATATGCAGCAGCTCATCGCGTGAGCTGGCGAGAGGACGAGAGCAATCAAGACTTACGCTATCGTCGCGCGCAGATTCGCGCCGGATCCCTACCAATCGAAACTTCGTCACTTCCGATCAAATCGACGGCGGCCCCGGAGCTGCGATGGATCGGCGTGGATGTAGTGGAGTTCCTTGGTCACGATCTGGATTCACTTCCCGAAGCCGTGGCGGAAGCCTTTCCGGGCTGTGACGTCTCGAATGCTGCGTTGGAATTGATCAAAGAGAATCTGAGTTCCCAAAACACGACGAGCGTTCATTCCCACGGCGTTTGTGTCTGGGTCGACGGGACTCTCGTGATTGAAAGGACGCTTGGGACCAGCCACCCAATCGATCATGTTGGCGAAATTTCCTGGGCTGGAGTGCCAGGTCAACCGGGCCACTGGATGAGTGGTTCGCTTGCGCGAAAGCGTGGAGGAAAGCGGCTGAGAGAGCTGTTTCGTGTCTCCAAAACACCTGAATGGTATCGTGCGATCGGTCCCGTGTGCTGGCCGGACGAAACTTCTGACTCAAGACCGCATCTACTGCAGTCCAGAGAGCTCATCGGGCTGAGCCTCGTCGAGACAGATGCTCTGGAATTTTGAAGCGAACCAGATGCTTGTAGTTAAATGTGCGGCTTGGTGCTCAGAAAAGGTGGCCACCACAGGATGCCGTGCCTAGAATATCGGGTGGAAAAATCCCCGTTGACGATCAAGTCCAGTGCTTCCGCCCAATTTCAGGTGGCGGATATCTTTGTGAGGCGAAGTTTTGAACAAAGTACCCCTACGTAGTTTTCTTTTCGGGGCCATGGTCCTCGTGTTGCTCGGGGTGATTGTAAATATCTTTAGCGATACCGCTCGCGACACTCCGATGATTAAGTTCTCAGAGTTCCGAGAAGCAATCACTGCAGGCCACATTGAGTCCGTCGAGATTTCCGATCTCGACATCACCGGAAAATTTGACGAGGCCTATGCCAAAGACCAGAAAAAGAAGGCCGTGTTTCGCACCACAGGCCCAGTCGGTGAGGACCTGCAGGACCTGCTGACCGCAAAAAATGTGACGTTTTCATTTCAGAAATCCGACGACGACAACTGGCAACAAATCCTTTGGTGGGTACCTGTGATGCTCATCATCGTGGCGTTGTTCTTCATGATGCGACAGTTCCAAAACGGAAGCGGCAAAGCGATGACCTTTGGGAAATCCAAAGCGAAACTGCTCAATGAAAACAACAATAAGGTCACGTTCAATGACGTCGCCGGTATCGATGAAGCCAAGGACGAACTCCAAGAGATTGTCGAGTTTCTGAAAAATCCTAAGAAATTCACGCGACTCGGCGGACGCATCCCTAAAGGTGTGCTTCTAATGGGACAGCCCGGCACAGGTAAAACCTTGCTTGCGCGTGGTGTTGCGGGTGAAGCCGGCGTTCCGTTCTTCTCGATTTCGGGTTCGGATTTCGTCGAGATGTTTGTCGGCGTCGGCGCAAGTCGTGTCCGCGACCTCTTCGAACAAGCCAAAAAGCAAGCTCCTTGCATCGTGTTTATTGATGAGATCGACGCCGTGGGTCGCCATCGTGGGTCTGGACTTGGTGGTGGACACGACGAGCGGGAACAAACCCTGAACCAGCTTCTGGTTGAGATGGACGGATTTGAGGCCAACGAGGGTGTGATTTTGATCGCGGCCACGAATCGCCCTGACGTTCTGGACCCTGCTCTTCTACGCCCCGGTCGTTTTGACCGCCGTGTGATGGTTCCGCCACCCGACGTGCGTGGTCGCGAGCAGATTCTTAAAATTCACACACGTCGCACACCTGTGGGCCGTGACGTAAACCTGAGCAAGATTGCCCGTGGAACCCCAGGATTTTCGGGTGCTGACCTTGAAAACCTTGTGAATGAAGCCGCGTTGCAAGCCGCGCGCACAGGCAAAGATCGTGTCGACGACGTTGATTTTGAGCACGCCAAAGACAAGGTTTTGATGGGCGCAGAACGAAAAAGCGCTGTGATTGGTGACAAAGAAAAACGAGTCACCGCGTATCATGAAGCTGGACACGCCCTGCTCGCCATTCTTCAAGAAGGCACAGACCCCGTTCATAAAGTCACAATCATTCCTCGCGGACGCGCTCTGGGTGTGACCCAGCAACTTCCGACCGAAGACCGCCACACCATGTCACGCTCCTATGCTCTCAAGCGGATCGCCGTGATGATGGGCGGTCGCGCAGCTGAGAAAGTGATTTTTGATGAACTGACCACGGGCGCAGGAAACGACATCGAAGTCGCCACGGATCTCGCTCGGCGAATGGTCACGGAATGGGGAATGAGCGATACGATCGGGCCACTTTCGTTCAGTGAAAATCGTTCGAATCCCTTCCAAGGTAACGGCAGCGGCGGTGCAGGTGCACGTCCATACAGCGAGGCCGTCGCTCAAGAGATCGACGCCGAAGTCAGAACGATGGTCACCACTCAATACGATTATGCCGAACAGCTGCTGCGCGATAATCTGCCGCTCTTGGAGCTGATGAGCGAGGCACTTCTGGAGTTCGAAGCCTTAGACTCCGAAGAAATCATGATGCTGGTTGATGACCGCACCGACGTTCGATTGCGCCAAAAACGCGAAGACGAAAAGGACGCGGCCGACAAAGAGCTCGCAGAAAAAGAACGAACGCCAAAGACGGGCTTCACCTCCAAGATCAAAGAGCAATCAACGATCGGTGATTGGACCCCAACAACTCAGGCCTAACGTGACTCGACTCGTCAGCTTCCCGAAAGAAGCTGAGACACATGTCCCATTTCGCGTCGGCGATAGACTCGTCGACGCGGATGAGCGCACGTTGGTCATGGGGATCCTCAACACCACGCCCGATTCTTTCAGTGACGGCGGCCTGCACGATGGTTTCGAGGCAGCCTGTGCTCACGCTTGGGCGATGCGAGCCGCAGGGGCCGATATCATCGATGTAGGCGGTGAATCGACTCGCCCAGGGTCCAAATCGGTGTCTCTTGAAGACGAAATCGCCCGCGTGGTTCCCGTCGTTGGTGCGATCTCCGCCGGGGGCTTGGTATCAGTCGACACGATGAAGTCCCAGGTCGCTCAGAGCGCCCTCGTGGCTGGCGCCCATATCGTCAACGATGTTTCTGCGCTTCGCCACGATCCAGAAATGGCCAGTTTGTTGGCCGAACACGGTGCCCCGGTCGTATTGATGCACATGCAGGGTATGCCCGGAACCATGCAGAATGACCCGCAATACAACGACGTGATCGACGACCTCCTGAGCTTTTTTCACGAACGAATCACGTTTGCGATGAAGGCCGGTATTCAAGAATCACAAATCATTATCGATCCTGGTTTCGGATTCGGAAAAACCGTCGAGCATAATTACCAAGTCCTGAGAGGACTCGGGAGATTCCGTAGTTTGGGGCGCCCTATCCTACTGGGTACCTCGCGCAAAAGCTTCATCGGAGCCGTGGTGGACAAGCCCGCTGCTGAGCGGGTGTTCGGCACAGCAGCTACGGTTGCAATCGGGATTTCGAACGGTGCGAGCATCATTCGGGTGCACGACGTGGCAGAAATGATCGACGTCGTTCGAGTCAGCGACGCAAATCGCGCAGGAAAATAGCAGGAAGCAGCAAGACCTTCTTGCTCAGGTACGACACCTGACTACAATCGTTGAACGCAATGCTGCCCTCACTTTCTCTCCAGTTGGTAAACATGGTCGGAGCCGTCGACATCCTGCACTGGAAAGATGGGAAAGACATCATCGTCGCCGTTATGGACTTCCTCATTGTCTATTTCGTCGTGTATCGCCTGCTATTGCTCATCAAAGGCACACGCGCGGTACAAGTGTTGATGGGGCTGATCGTGGTCATCGGCATGTTTTTTGTGTCGAAAAACGACGTCATGACGCTCACCACGACCCACTGGCTGATCGACAAGTTCATCGTTAACTTCATCATCATTCTGGTGATCCTCTTCCAAACCGATGTCCGGCGAGCGCTGGCTCAATTTGGGCGTACTCAATGGCTCACGACCGCGCGATCGATTGAAGAAGCGCCGGTCCTAGAAGAGGTAATCAAGGCCAGTGCCATGCTTTCACAGCGTCGTATTGGAGGGTTGATCGCCATCGAACGGAACGCGCAACTCGATGAGATCACCGAGGAAGGAATCCGTATTGACGCCACTGTGTCTAAGGATTTGCTCTTTTCGCTCTTCCTGCCCGAACATCAGAATCCGCTGCATGACGGAGCAGCCGTGATTCAGAAAGGCCGCATCTCGGCTGCAGGTTGTTTTCTTCCGTTAACCAATTCACCCAAGGTCGAAAAAACACTTGGGACGCGCCATCGCGCGGCGATCGGGTTAAGCGAAGACACCGACGCGGCAGTGATCGTGGTCAGTGAAGAGACCGGCACGATTTCAGTCGCCTACCGCGAAGAACTCTACCGCGACCTTGACGCCAACACGATGCGTGACCTCTTGCAGCGGATTTTCTCTCCCGATGGAACAGACGATGACGCGGCGTTGATCGAACGCTTTCGCCGCGACGGGACGGAGGAACCATTCTGAGCACTTTCAAACATACGATCGTGGCAGCATTTACCGAGAACCTTCTCGTCAAATTTGTGGCATTCGCCATCGCCAGCGGGCTCTTCATGTGGGTGCGCAGCGACCGCGAGGCCACGGTGGTGGCCCATGCAGCCGTTCGCATTGAACTGCCCGACAACATGGTGTTGATCTCTCCGCCACTCGACCGCGTTCGCTTAACCGTTCGTGGCCGGTCTTCGGACATCAATCGTTTCGATCCAACCGAGGTCCCTCCTTTGAGCGTAATCGCGAGCGATGATGATGAACAAACTTTGAATCTGACACCCGACATGGTGCAATTGCCGGTTGGGTTGGAAGTCACCGAGATCACGCCTGAGTTCCTGCGTGTGCGGCTAGAACCGTTGGCTAAGAAACGCGTCGCAGTCTCGCCACGAATCGCGGGAGAGCCTCGGGAAGACTACGTGGTTGGACACATCACCCTCACACCTGCCCAAATCGATTTGCGTGGCCCGAAGAGCAGCATCGACAAAGTCGAGGCGGTGAGCACTGAGGTTGTGGATGTTTCAGGTCGCACGCAGACGATCGACCGGCGAGTCCAGATTCGTTTGGACGACCCGCTGCTTCGATACGATGCCTCGGTAAATTTCACAGTTCATATCCCGATCGAAACCGTCGAGTTTACGCAAGTGGTCGACAATATCCCTCTGCTCGCCGTCAACACGACGCGCGAAGCCAACATCACTCCCAAGACGTTGACGGCCACGCTTAGAGGTCCCCGCGCCACCCTTGATCAAATTACTTCTACGAGCCTTTTGGCCACCGTAGACATGAGTGCCGAAGATCGCCGGGGCGCTGGAACCTTCGAAAAACAACCTGTCGTCAAGAACCTGCCTGCCGGCGTCACTTTGGTCGATTACCGTCCCAAGAACGTCATTGTGTCCACGGTTCCTAAAGCCCGCGCGGCCGACGAACCTTGACACCACCTGACAAATCAAGTCTCTCCTAGACACCCGTAACGAGGCCCTGTCGTGGTCGAACGAAAACTATTTGGAACCGATGGCGTGCGTGGCGTTGCCAATGAATACCCGATGACCGCAGAAATCGCGGTGCGTTTGGGTCAGGCGATTGCACAACACTTCCGTAAAAACGCGCGAAATCCTGCGCATCGAACGCGGATCTTGATTGGCAAGGACACCCGACTTTCGGGCTACATGTTTGAATCCGGACTCGCGGCGGGGATCACCAGTATGGGAGCCGACGTGCAGCTTGTCGGGCCGCTTCCAACTCCTGGAATTTCATTTCTGACCACTGGGATGCGTGCCGACGCCGGCATCGTGATCTCGGCAAGCCACAACGCCTACCAAGACAACGGCATCAAGATCTTTGGCCATGACGGCTTCAAGCTTCCTGACAACGAAGAAGCCGACATCGAAGCATTGGTCTTCGCCGACCCACCGACCGTGGATTCGTCGCAAATTGGTCGCGCAACCCGCATTGATGACGCAACCGGTCGATATATTGTCTTCCTTAAAAACTCGTTTCCACGCGACCTCACACTCGAAGGCCTGCGAATCGTGCTCGATTGCGCAAACGGTGCGGCCTACAAGGTCGCTCCGGCAGTCTTGAGGGAACTTGGCGCCGAAGTGTTTCCCCTTGGTGTGGAGCCCGACGGCGTCAATATCAACCGCAAATGTGGCAGCATGTACCCCGAGAGCGTCGCTGCACGCGTACGCGAAACTCGAGCCGACATCGGCATCTGTCTAGATGGCGATGCCGACCGAGTGATCCTCATCGACGAAAACGGTGAGGTCATCGACGGCGACCGCATCATCGCACTCTGTGCGTTGAGTCTCCAGGCTCAGGGACTGCTGAAAAACAACACGGTCGTGTCGACGATCATGAGCAATGTCGGCCTTGAGATCGCGCTTCGCAAACACGGCATCAACTTGCATCGCTCGTCGGTCGGCGACCGGTACGTGGTCGAAGCCATGCGAACCGGAGACTTCAACCTTGGCGGCGAGCAGTCGGGACATCTGATCTTCCTCGACCACACCACCACAGGTGACGGCATGCTCGCGGCGCTCCAGGTGCTGTCGATCATGCAGCGAGACGGGAAAAAGCTGAGCACCTTTGGTGACGTGATGACCACTTTCCCCCAGATCCTGTTAAACGCCGAAGTCGATTCAAAACCCAACCTGGAAACCTTGCCCGACTTTGTCGCCGCGCGTCTTCAGGTCGAAAACGAACTGGGTGAAACCGGGCGTGTCGTCGTGCGATATTCTGGGACCGAGGCAAAAGTACGAGTCATGGTCGAAGGCCCAGACCTTTCAAGTGTGCGTCGGCAGGCTGAGTTCCTGTTAGGTGTCTTAAAATCGTCGATAGCCCGTTGAGGTTGAAAATGGCTGAATTCAAGCGCCCACGCTTGGGTGTCAATGTCGATCACGTCGCCACGCTGCGTCAGGCTCGCGGAACGATTTACCCCGATCCCGTGTCTGCGGCCGCCGTGGCCGAACTCGCCGGGGCCGACCAAATCACGGTTCATCTGCGGGAAGATCGTAGACATATCCAAGACCGAGACGTCGACCTGCTGCGACAAACAGTGACCACCAAACTCAACCTTGAGATGGGCGCCACGCAGGAAATGGCCGCGATCGCGCTGCGGGTGCGACCTGACATGATTACCCTCGTCCCTGAAAAGCGCGAAGAACGCACGACCGAGGGCGGACTCGACATCGTGGGAAATCAGCAAGCCCTGAAGGCCTACATCGAAGGGCTTCGAGCTTCGGGAGCGATGATTTCGCTCTTCATCGACCCAAACGCCCAACAGGTTCAAGCAAGCCTGGATGTCGGGGCGGATATCATCGAACTTCATACGGGCGACTATTGTGAGACAGCCGCGGGCTTCGATTCGTCACGCTCCCATGCCGAACACGTCGAGTTGGAACTTGAGAAACTGGTGGACATGACGGCGCTGGGCGCAAGTCTGGGACTGATCGTCGCAGCCGGCCATGGACTCGACTACAAAAATGTTCTGGCCGTCGCTGGAATCGCTCAAATCGAAGAATTCAACATCGGTCACTCCATCATCGCACGGTCGGTGTTTGTGGGACTTGACCAAGCCGTTCGTGAAATGATCACGGCGCTAGAACTCGGGCGGACCTATGGAAGCTGAAATGCTTTTGGTGTCTCCAAAACAAATTCGTGAAATCGATCGACTGACCATCGAAGAAATCGGCATTCCTGGCATCGTCCTTATGGAACGTGCTGCCTTGGGTGCGTGTGACACGTTGAGTCAACACTTCCCCGAAGCGCAGCGGGTGGTCGTTTTGTGCGGGTCGGGAAATAACGGCGGCGACGGGTTGGCGATGGCGCGAATCCTGGACGAGCGCGGTTATGATGTGGATCTCGTTTTGGTGTGTTCACCCGAAAAAATTCAGGGTGATGCGGCCACGAATCTGCACATCTGCGCCAAGTTGGGCTTTGAGTTTTTCGAACTCGAAGACGATCCCGAGGTCCTGGAGACCCTGCTCGATGCAGACGTTTATGTGGATGCGTTGTTGGGCACAGGGCTCGACCGCATCATCACTGAGGACTCCCTCTTTGCGCTCGCGATCGACTTTTTGAACACCAAGGCTGGCCGAGTCCTAAGCGTGGACGTCCCCAGTGGGCTGCATGCTGGTTCGGGCCAGGGAGCCGGTTACGCGGTTCGCGCGGCGGCAACCGCGACCTTCGCATTGCCCAAGATGGGCCTTGCCCTGGAACCAGGACGCTCCTTAGCGGGCGATATCTACGTGATCGATATCGGGATCCCGTTGGCTCTGGTCGAAGATGTCGGTTGGGACGCGGTATGGCTGCGGCCCGACTTCTTGCTTCTGGGCAAACGCGACCGACGCATGCACAAGGGCGATGCGGGCCGAATCGTGGTCCTCGGTGGATGGCCGGGTCATGCCGGCGCCGCACTGCTTGCGGGACGGGCCGCCCTGCTCCGCGGCGCAGGTCTTGTCACCATTGCAACACACGCTTCCGCCTTGATGGTCGTCCCATCGCAGTGTCCGGAACTCATGTCATTCGACGCACACGATCACGCGGGACTTTCGACCTTGTTGGCCGGCGCCGACGTTGTGGTCGTCGGCCCAGGATTAGGCCAAACCAACGAATCAAATGTGGCGTTGGATATCGCACTTCAAAATGCAAAACGACTCGTGCTGGACGCCGACGGACTCAATTTACTCGCGGAACGCAAATTCGCCCTGCCGGCCACCACGGTGCTCACACCCCACCCCGGCGAAGCGTCTCGACTGCTGGGTCGATCCATCGCCGAAATCATGGTGAATCCGGTCAACGCTGCCCTTGAATTGGCGACTCGCCATAACGCAGTCGTTGTGCTCAAGGGCTCTGCTTCCATCGTCGCGTCGCCCGACGGCCGCGTGGGCGTGAACGGAACTGGAAATCCAGGCATGGCAACTGGAGGAATGGGCGACGCTCTCGCGGGTATTATCGCCTCAAGTCTTTGCGAATCTGACGACGTTTTCGAAGCGACGTGCCACGCAGTGTGCCTTCATGGATACGCGGGCGACCGCGCTGCCACGATCACCGGACAACGGGGCCTGACCGTCACCGATCTGCTGGAATCAATGAAACAACTGTGGATCGAGCTGGAGGTAGGGTGAGAGCACTTGGGCTGGTGTTTTTGGCACTTGCCGCCTGCGTTCCAGCACCGACCGACCCGGTAGCTTCGGGATCGCTGTGCCTACCCGCCACCGCTGACTGCCCGGCGCAAACGTTGATTCGCCGTGACGCGGTGGGAAGAAATCAACTCGACTATGCGATTCAAAACACCTCCACGACCGAAACGACGGTGATCGCTGAGGCGTATGTCCCGGCAGGCGAATCGGATGCAGGAACCGACCTCGGCGCCGATATGGATTCGCCGATTCTCATCGCTAAGAGCGAGCACCAGATTGCCCCTGAAGGCAGCGTAGGCAACCGCTGGACGCCCCAACTCCTTGGAACACGCGAGGAGATTGAGTTCTCCATCGCTTGCACTGAATGCGAGGTCAACGCCGACTACGTGCTGACGTCCGTCGCTTTGGAATGCTCCGCAGATGACGACTGCAGCTCTGGCTGGCTTTGCGACACGCGAATCCCAGGACGTTGCGTTGAGTGTATGTCCGACGATGACTGCCAGACCGAACAAACCTGCAACATCGATCGAGGACGATGCACCCCGGCCAATGCCGCATCGTGTTCGAGTGGTGGTGCCGGCACGACCGGCATTTTACTCTTCCTGATCCTGTTCTTTCTTCCTCGCCGAAAACGAGTGGCAGCCGCGATTCTTGGGCTGACGTTTTTGAGTGCCGAAGCATTCGCCGCCCCGCCCATTGCCAGCCTCGGAGTTGGTGTGGGAACGCAAATCTTCACCGGAGAGATCGGCGCCGTCACCCAACCCGGGTTGAGCCTGTCGATCGCTCAGGAATTACGCTGGCAATACCTCGGGCTCTCGCTTGGGCTATGCACCTCGTACTTTCTGACCGATCAACCCGCGCCGCCGTTTTCCAGAGACTTGCGAACGGTTTCGGTACTCCTTGGACCTCGAGGGTACCTGCCGCTGGGCCCCATCGAATTGGTCGCCGCCGTTGATTATATGAGGCTTGGTCTCGACTCCAACAGCCTTGTTCGAATCACTGGACCCGAGCTGAATTTTAACGGTATGTCGCTAAGCACAGGTATTCGCTATCGATGGTCGGGCCTCGAAGCTCGAATCGACGCGGCGTGGCAACCCGTCTTCAATCTGCCCGGTGACGTGATTTGGCTTCAAATCGGCGTCGCAGTTGCTTCAGGATCTTAGTTCGACCTTGAACCTTCCACGCGACGGCTCCACAATCCGCACATTCCAAACCGTAGCTCTCGGAGCCTCGTATGAAAGATCTGGCAAGTCAGCGAACTAGTCTCGACCCGACCCATATTGAACAGTCGGTGCTCGATCACCTCTTTTATACCTGCTGCAAGGACCTCTCCACGGCGACGCCGTTGGATATTTTCCGCGCAATTTCGTTGGCCACACGCGATCGCATGGTGCAGCGCTGGCTCGCAACACGAAGCACGTACATCGAAAAAGACGTTAAGCGGGTCTACTATTTGTCGGCTGAGTTCCTGATCGGCAGACTCCTCGCGCATAATCTCATCAATTTGAACCTCTATGATTTGGCGAAAGAAAAGCTGGCAGCTTACGACATCGACCTTAGCCATGTGTTGGAGGAAGAACTCGATCCTGGCTTGGGCAATGGCGGGCTCGGGAGGCTGGCAGCCTGTTTCATGGATTCATTGGCAACCCTTGAACTGCCTTCAGTGGGCTATGGAATTCGATACGAATTTGGCATCTTCGACCAGTTGATCGCTGAAGGCTGGCAGGTCGAACGAGGCGACGATTGGCTTCGACGTGGCAACCCGTGGGAGATCGCTCGCCATGAATACACGGTGCCCGTGCGATTCTTCGGCCGAGTCGACATGCGTCCAGGACCTGATGGCCACAGCGTCGCTCATTGGGTGGACGCCAAGACAGTCCTCGGGGTTCCGTTTGATATGCCCGTGATTGGCTACAAGAATAACACCGTCAACACGTTACGCCTCTGGTCCGCACGTGCTTCTCGAGAATTCAATTTCCAGGTGTTCAACGACGGTGACTACCGACGCGCCGTCGAGGAAAAGGCGCTGACCGAGAGTATCTCGAAGGTTCTCTACCCCAACGACCAGTCGGCCGAAGGCCGTGAGCTTCGGTTGAAGCAACAGTACTTCTTTGTGGCCTGTTCGATTGCCGATATCCTGCGTCGCTTCAAACGAGGCGATGACAACTTCGATAACCTGCCGAACCTCGCGGCGATCCAGCTCAATGACACCCATCCAGCTGTTGCGGTGGCCGAACTCATGCGCGTCCTCGTGGACCAAGAGCACCTCAACTGGGATCGGGCCTGGACGATCACACAAAAATGCATCGCCTACACCAACCACACGCTTTTGCCCGAAGCTTTGGAGACCTGGGACCTCGCATTATTTGAGCGGCTTCTGCCTCGGCATATGCAGATCATCTACGAAATTAATCGACGTTTCCTGCTCGAAGTTCACGTCAAATGGCCCACAGACTCCGAGATCAAGCGCACACTGTCGATCATCGAAGAATCCACACCCAAACGAGTTCGGATGTCTCATCTGGCCGTTGTGGGATCTCATAGCGTCAACGGCGTCGCCGAGCTGCATTCGAAGCTGATTCGCGAGCAATTGATGCCGGAGTTCTATGCGCTTTGGCCTCAGCGATTCAATAATAAGACCAATGGCGTGACGCCACGCCGCTGGCTGCTTCAGTGCAACCCAAGCCTTTCGCAGGCTTTTGACAAACGCGTGGGAGAGACCTGGGTAAGCCATCTGGACGAACTTCGTCCTCTGGCCAAACTTGCCGATGACGTCGAATTCCAGACAGAAATCCGAGCCATCAAGCGACAAAACAAAGCTCGGCTGGGTGAGCTGATCCGTGAACGACACGGGTTTACTCCCAATCTGGATTCGATCTTCGATGTCCAGGTGAAGCGATTGCACGAATACAAACGCCAACTGCTCAACTGTTTGCATATCATCTCGTCCTATCTGGAGCTCAAAGAGGCGCCAGATACCGATTTCGTGCCGCGCACTTATATCTTTGGCGGCAAGGCAGCGCCTGGGTATGCCATGGCCAAATTGCATATCAATCTCATCAACGACGTGGCCTCCGTGGTCAATAACGACCCCGATATTCGCAATCGAATCAAAGTGGTGTTTTTGGCCAACTATAATGTGTCCCTTGCCGAAATCATCATCCCGGCCGCCGACGTTTCCGAACAAGTCTCGGTCGCGGGCAAAGAAGCCTCGGGCACGGGCAATATGAAATTTGCGATGAACGGCGCGTTAACCGTGGGAACCTTGGACGGCGCAAACGTCGAGATCCGCGAAGAAGTGGGCGCCGACAACTTCTTCCTCTTCGGCATGAATGCCGATGAGGTCAAAACCTTGCGAAACGCGGGCTACGATCCTCAGAAGTTCATCGACTTAAGCCCTGCACTCAAGCGAGCCATCGACGCCGTGGAACGTGGTGACTTCTCGCCTGACGATCCAGGTCGATTCCAACCCGTGGCGTGGGACTTGAAGCGAAATGACCAATACATGATTTGTGCGGATTTCGAGGACTACGTTCGGTGCCAACGCGAAGTCGAGCAAACCTATCGCGACCAGGCTCTATGGACCTCTAAGGTCATTCAGAATCTGGCTCATGTCGGCAAATTCTCGTCGGACCGAACCATTCTTGAGTACGCTCAAGAAATTTGGAACGTCGAGCCAACGCCGATCAAGCTCTAACCAGCGAAATCTTTGCTTTCTGGACCTCCCTATGGAATCGTTCATTTCACTATCCCTGTTTCATGGTTTCGTCTGATGGACCGACGACTCGTCGATCATCTCGTTAATACGTCGCTTGTTACCCGCGCGACGATGCAACGCCACATTCTTCGCGCGAATCGCAACAAGACCACGGTCGGCGAGGAGCTGGTTGCCGCCGAAGATCTATCGGCATCGCAGTTGGCCGAGGCCATGGCCGCTTGTTATGGCCACGACGAGCTTGATGTCACGACGTTCACCGCGGAACCACGGGCACTCAAACTCCTCTCCGCAACGACCGCCGAAAAACACGGAATCATACCTGTTGCGCTAAGTGGAAGCGGTGATCACGTCACGGTCGCACTCTACGATGTAGAATCAACCTTGGATGTGCTCGAGACGCTGCGGATGGCCACGGGGAATTCACCCACCATCCAGATCGGTACGAAAGCATTCATCCAAGAGGCGATTCGTCACTTCTACTTTGGTGAAGCTTGGCCCAATCGCCCCGTGATCGCTGCAGAAGAACCCGAAATCGACTCCGTCGAATCCGAGGAGTTTCTGCTGGCCGACCCAGAGATTGAGCTGCCTCCGGAGCCCCGACGAGACCGAAAACCATCGATGCCACCGCCCCCGTCTCCGCCCCCCAAGCCACCTGTCGCAAAAAATCCAAAAAAGGATTTTTCCAGACCAAAAACCGATGTGGCACAAGCGCTGGAAGACTTCGACGCCTTCCTTGAGCAAGCCGATATCAGACCGCCACAGGCCGCAGTGAAAATCGACGACCCCCAGGACGGCTGGGGGGAAATGGGCAGCGGTTTTGGCAGTGGCTTCGAAGTGGATCCTTCGGCAGGCGCACCCAGCCAGGGTCTTCAATCCGGATTTGGGGGAGGCTCGGTCTTTGGAGACTTTGAAGCCAATGATCCGTCAGAACCACGCGATGGATTCGACCTCTTCGAACCCTCGGAAACGCAACTCACGCTTCAAGAAATGGTTGAACAGCAAGAGAAGCAAATTCAGCGATTGCAGCAAGAAGTCCAAAACCAACGCGACGTGTTGGCGGTGTTGGTGGATATGCTTGTCGAGGCTCGAATTCTGAATCGTAAGGAAGTCACGCGGCTCGTCAAAGCTCGTCGTCAGTAGTTCTCGTCAGTCGATTCCGCATCTTCTTCCAGCGCGCGTCGTTCGCTTTCCGAATACGCGCGCCCCTGTCCAATACCGGGACAATGCGCAGCCTCATTGAGCCAAGTCTTCCAGTTGCGAGAGACTTCAGGCCAGAAGGGATAAGTTCGACATTGTTTGGGCTTCACAGGCTGAATCGTACAGGCATCGTCGAGCAAAAACGGACAGACCTGCCCTTCCGGCACCTCAATCGCCCAACCTTCTTCAAGCTCGACCAGAAAGGCCTCACGAAACGCGGCCAAATCTTGGTTCAAAAATGCCGCGGCCCGCGCCTGTTCAGCGTCATCAAAAAGCACAAAACCAGGCTGCTTGCAGCACTGCCCGCATTTGGTGCAGCCGAACTTGTACTGACTCATAGCGCGGGCTCAAGCGAGAGCCTTGTCGTGCTCTGAACCCCAGGTGCTTTCCCCAGAGAAGAAACCTGCTCAAAAACGACTCCCGACCGGACAACCTGTCCCGCTTCCATGTCGAAGAAGAACACCGCGTGCCCCACTCCGGTATTTGAAAACGACTCCGTCGCGTCGCCATTTTTGAACTTCCCTTTCCCGTTGCCTGAAAGATTCTGTTCGACCACCGCAAGCCTTCGCCCGTCCACGACTTGGACGCCGCGAAAAGTGCTCGACACCTGGTAGTCACCTTGAACGGTCACCGAACCGTCTTCTGAGCGAAGCTCGTACGGGGCGCGGTAAGACCATGGTTCATCGACGTTCACCGCTTCGCGGGGAAATTGTGGGGACAGCATCTGCATTGCGTCCTTCATCATCGCAAGAAGCGGTCCAAGCTGACCCGACTGGCTCGACGTCAATTCATAAGCCTTTATCTGCCCGTTTGGATCCAGTTCCACATGGTGGCGCACAGTCATGAGCAAGTCAGCTACGTGGGCCGGGATGTCCCCATCGAGACTGCCTTCGCCGCCCCGAATCTGAATCTCAACATCGGGGTAACTTCGCTCGAAAGAGAGACCGCCCGCGGGGGTGTCTTGCATGACCACACGAAGCTCAGTTTCCACTGTTTTATTGTCTTTGCTGGACTGAGACTGCTGAAGCAAGACTTTCGATTTCCGCGACATCGGTTTGACAGCAAGCATCACCGACGCGCTTCGATCGAGATCCTTTGGCACGCTATCTGTGCCTGTCCCGACCACGGCGATTTTCGCCGATGCCGTCGGCTTTGGAGGCGCACTCTCAAAAAAGGCGAAATAAAATCCGAACGCCATGAGCGCCAACCCGACCGCATAAAGTGGCCACAGTCGATTTGCCTGACGTGTTACTGGTTCGTTGTCGTTCATGGCCGCGGTATTTACCTTCATTCGTCCACTGCGTCGAGACTCGCGGCATTTTTTGCATGAAAGTGAAGTTCATACGTCCAAGGGTGTGTAGGCATGTGGCGGACCTGACCACATTGAACTACATTGACCGCGCCGTTCAGAGGTTGGAAATGAAATATACGTTTATTTACTTGATGCTGTTCTCGATGCTCCTGCCTGGCTCAGCCATGGCTCAGAGCGCCCTTACGCCCACGCAGATTGCGGAGAATATCCAAACATTCTACCGGTCGACGACAGACTTTCAGTCGAAGTTCACGCAGACCTACACAGACGTCGCTGCCGGCGACAAGAAAGTGAGCTACGGCCGCGTGTATTTCAAGAAACCCGGAAAGATGCGCTGGGACTACACGAAGACCAAGGGCAGCAAGAAACGCGACAAAATCTACGTCAGCGATGGAAATGCGTTTTGGATCTATGAAACCGAGTTTCAGCAGGTTTTCAAACAATGCCTGAGCGAAAGCCAGCTGCCGACTTCACTGCGCTTCCTGATGGGTGAGGGTGACTTGCTCAAGGAATTCACTGTGGCGTTCACGCCCAAATCCACGACAACTTTACCGCGCCTAAGATTGACGCCCAAAGAAGCCACGTCGAAATACAAAGCGATCGAATTTGAGGTCAATCCAACGACCTACCAGGTCCTTCGCACGACGATTTTTGACCCTTACGGAAACACGAACGAAATCGTGTTCGAGGAAGCCCTGGTCAACCGGAAGCTCCCCGACTCCGGTTTTGAATTCAAAGTCCCCAAGGGTGCCCGCGAAATCAATCCTCAGAAAACCTGTAAATAGACATTCGCTGAACCATGGATGTCACTTTTACCGTCACGCTCATTATTTTGGCCGCCGCCGGCCTATGGCTAGCCCTTGAACTTCGCGGCCCAAAAGAGTGAGCGTTTACACTTTCAGAACGCGAAGATACATTTTCTGTGTCCGTTCCAACTTGACGACAGCTTTGAGGGGGCTACCTTGCCGCGGTTGTCAGGTAACTTTGTGTGAACATATCCCAGGTTGACTCTTGGACCCCGACCCTTGGTCTTTTTTGCACGTTGAAATCGCCATTGTCTGCATCGCAGCAGTGGCCTCAGCGATTCTTTCTGCAGCCGAAACCTCACTTACGACGCTCAGCGCTGCGAAAACGCAGCAACTCATCGAGGAGCAAAACGCAACTTGGATGAAGTTGTGGTTGAACACTCCCTCGATGGTCATCACCTCAATTCTGGTGGGGAAAAGCCTCTCAAACGTCGTCGCGGCCGCGCTCACGATCGACTTCGTGCGCCGAACCATGCCCGAAGATCAGTATCAAAACGGTGGAATGCTGGCGGCCATCGCGCTGACGACATTCGTCCTTTTGACCTTTGCCGAGATCATTCCCAAGGCGCTCGCCAAACGCAAATACCTCACGGTCTCCAGCGTTTTGATGCGCGTGCTTTGGCTGCCCTATTTCGTCTTCTATCCCATCACGTGGCTCTATGGCCAACTCACGCACACGATCGTGCGAAGAATCGGTGGTGGCCATACCATTCCTGGGCCTCTGACGTTCGATGAGATCGAGTATATGCTCGAAATGAACGGAGATCATGAAGAAGACGACCACACTCGTCTACTACGCTCCGTCGTGGAATTCCCCGACACGCTGGTGCGTGAAGTGATGGTTCCAAGGACCGATATCGTCGCGATCAGCGTTGAGATGCCGGTCACCGAGATCATCGCCGCGCTGGTCGAATGCGGCCATAGCCGACTGCCACTCTACGACACCTCGATCGACAATATTCTTGGCGTGGTCTACGCAAAAGATCTGATGCAATACCATGCCGAGAACAACACCTTTGACGGCTTCGCCCCCCACGACGCCGCCCGTGAACCGTACTTCGTTCCGGAATCCAAGCGCATCGCAGAACTGCTCGCCGAATTTCAAAAACAACGCATTCATATCGCGATCGTCGTGGATGAATTTGGCGGCACCTCAGGGATCATTACGCTCGAAGATATCGTCGAAGAGATCTTCGGGGACATTCAAGACGAGTACGACAGCGAGACGTCTCAATTGACCGAACTTGGAGACGATCGGGTGCTGGCCGACGCACGGATCCCGATCTACGAAATCGAAGATTATTACGACATCGAACTGCCCGAAAGCCCTGACTATGAGTCGTTGGGCGGGTTCCTGTTAGCGCAGGCCGGCAATGTTCCTCAGATCGGAACCGTCTTCGAAGTGGAAGGCTTGCGATTTGAAGTTGTCGAAGCAGACGCGAAAAAAATCATCATGATTTCCGTCGAGCCCATGATCCCCGTATCCAACATCGAAAACGCCCTTTAGTGGTTCCCGGGCTGGCGTAAATGCCACCCTTGGTGCCACCACCGCACTCCTAAGCGCGCCGTGCCCTTACTGCTTAACCAGCGGTCCACCACCTCAGCAATACACACCGCTTCGATTTACGCCCCTCAGCACTCGAGCTGTACCGCTCCCTTTAACTAACGTGGCGGGAACTCGTTGTTCTTTGCTCGGTGCCCCAGATTCAGTGGTGTTTGTTGAAATTCGAAATCCACCACTTTCCCGCTGCGCCGCAATCTTTGCGGCTCATTCGGGCTATTAAATGGTTGACATCGCTTTTCATGCTGTGGGATAGAGGGGCCGCTTTTCGCCACCCCGGCGATCCCAGTTTTTGTCGGAGCTGTAGCCGTAATGAATACACGCTACCTCACAAGTGCGGGTCTACTGATCTTGGCTATCCTTGTCTCGTTTTCCGCGTGCGTGAATCCGCGACAAGGCTATGCCCCAGTTCAACCCATCGCCTTTAGTCATCAACTTCACGCTGGTACCAACCAGATTCCGTGCAGGTATTGCCACGTCAGCCCCGGCGAAGGTCCCGTTTCATCGGTACCCGGAGCGAACACGTGCATGAACTGTCACAGTCTGGTGTTGACCCAACGCCCCGAGATCCAAAAGATCAAGAAGGCATGGGATACCGGCGAGCCAATCAAGTGGGTCAAGGTGCACGACCTTCCAGACCACGCTCGGTTCTCTCACCAGCCACACATCAATGCTAATTTTGACTGCTCGGCCTGTCACGGACAGGTCAACACCATGGACGTGGTGTCGACGCAGAACAAATTTAACATGGGATGGTGTGTCAATTGTCACCGTGATCCGGCGAATAACGCGTCGGCTGACTGTGTGACCTGCCATTATTGATCGAATGATTCGAGTATCCAGCGGGCGCCTATGCGCCCTCGAAGACGAGTGTCCGGTATGACGAAGAACCGTACTGAGATCGGATTTGCCCATAATCCAGATGCCATCCCAGGCGTCGAAACCCGCATCCGACGCAACGAAGACGGAAACGTCACAGTTTCGTTTGGCGATGGATCGGAAACGCTGAATATCTCTCGCCGAGATTTCATGCGTATCGGCGGTGTAGCAGCAGCAACAGCAGCTATGGCTGGTTCGGGATGCGACGCATTCCGTAACGATGTTGAATACATTGTGCCCTACGTTGACCGCCCGGAAGAAATCCGAATCGGCACCCCCAATTACTACGCGTCGGTCTGTTCAGGCTGCTCGGCGGGTTGTGGTGTGCTGGTGACTTCACGTGGCGGACGCCCTGTGAAGTTGGAGGGCAATCCACAGCATCCTGTTAACCTCGGCGGCCTCTGCTCACGCGGTCAGGCTTCGTACATGAATTTGTACGATCCCGATCGCTCACGCACACCCGTCAAGGTTGCCGAAAGCGGTGCCCATACACCAATCTCGTGGGACGAAATCGATCGCCTCGTCACGGGTCTCATCGACGAATCCAGATCGGGTGGTGGAGTCGCTCTTCTGACCAAGACCTTCACGGGAAGTGCCCGCAAAGGCCTCTTGGCAGACTTGAAGACCGCTCTGCCGGGCCTCAAGCACTATACCTACGAAGCTTTGAACTCTGAGGCCGTGCTTGTCGCAAGCGAAGTCTGCTTCGGTTCACGGCATATTCCTCAATACAAGTTCGACAAAGCACAGCAGATTGTCTCGCTTGGAAGCGACTTCTTGGGCACCTGGCTTTCGCCAGTTGAGTTCACGAAGCAGTTCTCCAGCCGCCGCAATCCTGATGGCGAAATGTCACGAATGGTGGCCTTTGAATCCACGTTGAGCTTGACCGGCATGAACGCCGACGAGCGTTTCATGGTACGGCCAAACGACCTCGTTTATGTCGGACTCGCGCTGGCTCATACGGTTGTCGTCAGCAAAAAGATCGGCCCATTCGCCAATTCGCCTCTCGCTGCCTCGCTGGCCCCATTCACACCAGCTGCAGTCGCCTCGGCAATCGGCCTCGACGCCGCCACGCTTACCAAGGCTGGCGAAGACTTGGCCAACCATCCGGGCGCCAGCCTCGTCGTTGCCGGCGGACTCGCAAGTGCCACTGAAACAGGCCTTGCCCTTGAGATCGTCGTCAACATCCTGAACGCCTCCCTCGGAAACGAGGGCGTCAGCGTCGACCGCTCACGCGTGTCGAATCAGGAAGCCGGTGGTCTGGCCGAGCTGACCGCTTTGATCAACGACATCAAAGCCGGCAAGGTCGACGTGCTCATTATTGACCGCGCCAACCCAGTTTACTCAGCTCCGCCGAGCCTTGGTTTCGAAGAAGCGCTCAAGTCTGTCAAATTTGTGCTCAGCACGACGGACCGCGTCGACGAAACTTCGATCTATGCAGACTACTTGGCTCCAGCAGGCCATGCGCTCGAACAATGGGGAGATTCAAACCCCGTCGACGGCGTTTTTGCGATTCAGCAGCCCGGCATCACCCCGCTCCACAGCACTCGAGGCTTTGAAGAGAGCCTGATGAAGTGGTTCGGGAATTCAGCCAGTGCGCAGGTCGAGCGTTACCTTGCGCCGCAAGCGCCTACGCCAGGCAACCACGGAACCGGTGTCCCCTTGGATCCTGGCCCTTGGTATCGCTACCTGCGCGCGCACTGGGAAAAAACGGTTCATCCGAAAGCGGACGGCCTTACAAGCTTCGATGAGTTTTGGACCGACACGTTGCGAAAAGGTGTTTTTGTTCAAAGCAAAGCAAGGCTTGCACAGCCCCGATTCAATGGTGCTAGCGCCATCGCGTCGATTCCAAAAACGCTTGCTGCCGCTCCAAAGAGCGCCGGCGGCTTGGAAGCCAAAGAGCTGCAATTCTTCGCAAGTGCGACACTCTTTGACGGCGAAAACGCCAATAACGGTCACCTTCAAGAGACTCCCGACGTCGTCACAAAACACGTCTGGGGATCTTACGCGATGGTGGGCCCCAAGTCGTTCAAAGCGCTCAACCTGACTCAAGGTCAATACCTTCAGGTCAAGGTTGGCAGCGTCGAACGGACGTTCCCGATCATCATGCAGCCTGGCCATCATGAAGACGTGATTTCCATTCCACTTGGATATGGACGAACACACGTCGGCATCGTTGGCGACGAAGTGGGCAGCAACGGATTTTTGTTCTCGGGTGTCTCAGCCGATGGTCGTCACATCCTTGGCGGCGTCAAAGCTGAACTCAAAGCACTCCGTGAGAGCGAGAAAATCGCCATCGTCCAGGGTTCACAGGTCCTCGACCTGGCCCGACGACCTATTCTCTCGACCACGACACTCAGCGAGTACAAGGCCGACCAGGGCTCCGGTATTCATGAACACCCCGACATGAACGACATGTGGGATGGGCACAAATACACGGTCAAATGGGGCATGGCGATCGACTTGTCCAAGTGCACAGGCTGTTCGGCTTGTGTGACGGCCTGTCAGGAAGAAAACAACATTCCTGTCGTGGGTCGGCACGGTATCCTTGAAGGCCGCGAGATGCACTGGATGCGAATCGACCGCTACTACCTCCTTCCCGAGGAAGCAGCGCAGTCGCAGCACGACCCCATCCACGATCCGATGCTCAACGCCGAACCCGTCGTTGCGTTCTCGGAATTCATGGAAAACCCACGCGTCGTCTTCCAGCCGATGTTGTGCCAGCACTGTGAAAACGCACCTTGTGAAACGGTTTGTCCCGTTTCGGCAACGATGCACAGCGCCGATGGTCTCAACCAGATGGTCTACAACCGCTGTGTGGGTACTCGGTACTGCTCGAATAACTGCCCATTTAAAGTTCGACGATACAACTGGTTTAACTACAGTACCGATCGAAGCGATGCGCTCGTTGCTCGTCTTTATCCTGAACTCAAAGAGCACTCGCGCCTCAACGTCTCCGAGCCTCTGCCCATGGGATATAATCCCGAGGTCACGGTTCGTTCACGCGGCGTCATGGAGAAATGCACTTTCTGTGTTCAGCGAATTCGACGAGCCAATTGGCAGATTCGCGAAGAAGGACGCAGCACTTTCCGAGACGGCGACGTCGTCCCGGCATGTCAGCAATCCTGTCCTGCAGATGCCATCGAGTTTGGAAACTTGATGGACGAAAACAGCCGAGTGGCCAAGCTGCACGCGAAATCGCGCGCACTGACTCCACTTGGAGAAATCAACGTCCAATCGTCAATCGCGTACTTGACTGGTGTCTGGAACACGACGATTACGAACTGGAATACGGGTCACCACGGTGATCACGAAGCAGTTGGTCACGGCGAATCGAACGAAACACACGGCGAAGGCGCTCACTGAGCGGCTTTTAGACTGATGTCACGTAGTTAGAGACGATCATGAGTGCATCGATACAAAATAGTGAATTGGTTGGGCTTCCCGAAATGCATAAGGGAGCTGGCCCCCTTGGTGGTACGGAGGCTCGTCGCGAGCCCCTCGTCACCGGGAACAAATCGTATGCCGACGTCTCTTATGACGTCTCACGGCATACCGAGATTTTCCCGACCAAGCTTTGGGTGATGGCTTTCTTGCTTTCGGCCGTCATTGCGAGCGTTTTCGTCACCAGCATGGGAGTGATGGCCGCAACCGGAATCGGTACGACGGGAATCTCCCATCCTGTGGGTTGGGGTGTTTTCATCATCAACTTCGTGTTCTGGATTGGTATTGGCCACGCCGGAACCCTGATTTCGGCGATTCTCTTTCTGTTCAGACAGAACTGGCGTACCGCGATCAACCGTTCTGCCGAGGCGATGACGATCTTTGCGGTGCTTACCGCGTTGATCTTCCCGCTGATGCACACTGGACGGCCCTACTTCGCCATCTACTGGCTTCTTCCGCTGCCTAATGGCCGCGGACCGCTCTGGGTGAACTTTAACTCACCGTTGCTCTGGGACGTTTTCGCGGTTTCGACCTACGGAACGATTTCGGCCATCTTCTGGTACGTCGGTTTGGTGCCTGACCTCGCAACCCTCCGGGACCGAGCTCTTCATCCGATTCGTCGCAAGATCTATGGCATCCTGAGCCTGGGTTGGACCGGTGGAAATCGCAGCTGGCGTCACTACGAGTCCGCCTACCTGATGCTCGCCGGCCTGGCGACCCCACTCGTCCTTTCCGTGCACACCATCGTGTCCTTCGACTTCGCCGTTTCGGTGATTCCAGGATGGCACACAACGATCTTCCCGCCCTACTTCGTGGCTGGTGCCATCTTCTCCGGTTTCGGAATGGTGCTCACGCTGACGATCATCATGCGTAAGGTGTTTAATCTCAAAGATTATATCACCCTCAACCACCTTGAATCGATGGCTAAAGTCGTTCTGACGACCTCCATGGTTGTCGGTGTGGCTTACGTGACCGAATTCATTCTGGCCTATTACTCGGGCGTTGAAGGCGAGCGTTTTCACTTCGCAAACCGTCTCTTTGGTCCCTTGGGTTGGTCGGGATGGATTCTTTACACCTGCAATATGTTCATCCCGCAAATCCTATGGTTTAAGCGAGTCCGACGTAATGTCTGGGCCCTTTTCATCATCTCGCTCTTTGTGAATCTTGGTATGTGGTTCGAGCGATACGTCATCGTTGTGACGTCATTGCATCGCGACTTCCTGCCAAGCTCTTGGGGCACGTACGGCTTTAAAGTCATGGACTGGTGTCTGACGATTGGTTCGTTCGGATGGTTCATGACCATGTTCCTCCTCTTTGCCCGCGTGCTTCCAACAATTTGTATGTTCGAAGTCAAAGCGGTCATGGACCCAGACAGTGCAACTGGCATTGATACGAAAGGAGGTCATTGATGAGTAACGACGTCAAAGACCAGGACGCTACCGCTGAAGAACCAGCCGTTGTAGAGAGTGCCGAGACCACCGACGAATCGCAGGAGACCCCAGAGGTTTCGTCGAATGCGGAAGAGGTCTCGGAGTCAAAAGACGACCATGCAGAGCCGAGTGTTAACGCAGCCGCGGAAGACACTTCGAAGGCTGCTGAGGTGGCCGTTAAAACTTCGCACAAAGAGGCGACTCCAAGTGTTCAAGAACCCAAATCCAATGGCCCTGTGGCTGGCGTGGCGGCGTTCTTTGATCACCCAGAGCACTTGATTTACGCGGCCACTCAGGCCCGTGACGCCAAGTTCGAGCGCTTCGATGCGATGTCTCCCTTCCCTATTCACGGGATGGACGAGGCCATGGGCCTCGGACGCTCGTGGATTCCATGGGTGACGTTCGGCGCGGGTTCGGCTGGTCTTGCGACCGCTGCAAGCCTTCAGTTTGGCATCATGGCATTCGATTGGCCGATGGTATTTGGTGGTCGCCCCTTCATTGCGTGGCCATCCTTTGTACCCATCATGTTCGAACTCACGGTTCTTTTTGCCGGTGTCACCACGCCGTTGGTGATGTTGATTGCCGCAGGATGTTTCCGTAAGCCACTGATTATCGACCGGCAGATTACCAACAATCGCTTTGCGTTGTGGATAGCCGCGGACGACAAGAAATTTGATCGCGATCAGGTTGTGGAATTCATGAAATCCCTCAACCCGACTGAAATTCGTACCGTCAACAAGGACGGGAAATAACCATGATGAAGTTTAATCGCTCATTGCTGGTGTGTGTGCTGCTCCTGGCCATCCCGACTACGGGTTGCCTTGATTGGTGGCCTGAGTTCGGAATTCCCGCGGGTACAAAACCCTGGGGAGAACTCAACCCAATCCAGGACATGCACAAAACGCCAGCTATCAAGGACCAAGCACTTGGAATGCGTTATGCCCCACCCGGCACCATCCCACAGAGCTTCCGTCCGTATCCTCTCAAGGCCGATCAAGCGAGTCTTGCAAACACCGTAAAGAACCCGGTCGCTGTCAACGACAGCAGCCTTCGATACGGTAAGCTCATGTACGAAACGACGTGTATCGTTTGTCATGGCGCAGATGGAAAGGGAATGGGCTACATCGTACCCAAATACCCACAGCCACCTGATCTGACCTCGGCGCGCGTACGAAATTGGACGGATGGGCAGATCTTCCATGTCATCACACACGGGCAAGCCCGAATGTGGTCGTACAAGAGCCAGCTCAAGCCTGAAGAGCGCTGGGCAACAATTAACTATGTGCGCGCGCTACAACGTGCGGAATTCCCTGAACCGCAGGATCTCGAGCGTATCACCGAGTGATGCTTGGCTTTTGTGAAGAGTGACTGAAAATGGCACATAACCACCACATCAAAGCGCCTCAGAAGTTTGAGGTTCCGACTCCAGTCCGTAACATCGCCATCGCGATGTCTGTGATTGGGTTTGTGACCTTTGCGGGCGCATTGGTATCCGACTCCCCTGCGGCTTGGAACGCATACCTTATTGGGTATTGGTTCACCCTGACGCTGGCGCTGTCCGGACCTTTTATCAACGCCACTCAATTTCTCGCTTTGGCGGGATGGAGTGTTTCGGTGCGCCGCGTGGGTGAAGCCTTTGGGGCGTTCATTCCCGTCGCGACGCTTCTGTTCATACCCATTGCCGTTGGCGGAGCTTCGAAGCTCTACCACTGGTGGGATCAGGCGTACGTTATGGCCGACCCGGTGCTTTCCAAGAAAGCCGCCTGGTTGAACCCAACGTTCTTCACCGCATCATGCTTGATCTCCCTGGCCGCACTGACTTTGACGTCGCTGTGGATGCGCAAACTCTCCGTTGATATGGACGAGACGGGCGACACACGAACCTACCCGCAACAAAAAGCGGCCGCGTTCCTGTTCATCTTCTCGTTTGCAACGGGATACTCGATGCTTTCGTGGAACCTCCTGATGTCGCTTCAACCTCATTGGTTCTCGACGATGTGGGGCGTGTACACGTTCTCCGGGATGTTCCAGTCAGGTCTGGCCATCATGATTTTGGTCGTCCTTTGGTTGAAAGGCGCCGGCTATTACGGTGACTTCGTCGGCACCAAGCAGATTCACGACCTCGGAAAACTCTTCTTCGCCTTTACCGTTTTCTACGCATATATCGGCTTCAGCCAGTTCATGCTGATTTGGTACGCCAACATTCCTGAGGAAGCGATTTGGTTCGTGACTCGAGGAACCCCTACAGACATTGACACTGGCTGGGACCTTTTTGGGATCGCCCTGCCGTTCCTCAAGTTTGTGATTCCGTTTCTTCTTTTGCTCCCTCAAGACCACAAGAAGAACAAAAACAATATCCTTGGTTACGTCGCTGCTGGAATCCTTTTCATGCAAGCGTACGAAGTCTGGATTTGGGTGTCCCCAACTCCACACGCTCCCGGCGAGCTCGCTGCTCACGTGACGCTTCCGTGGATCGAAGCATTGACGACTATGGGTTTCTTCGGCTTCTTCGGTTTGGTGACTCTCTCGGCACTCGCGAAAGCGAATCTCGTTCCGACGAAAGACCCGTTCCTTGGCGAAACCATCGAGCATCATCATACTGGCGTTCGCCCTGCGAAGCCTGACCACATTACGATCTCCTGAGGACTCGACTAAGATGAAGTACTCAACGGCCAAACGAACATTGCAAGGCGCCCTACTTTTGGGTGGTGTCTGCGCCGCGCTTCCGTTGGTGCAGGCGCAAGCTCAGGGGATTGGACTCCGCAACCTCGACACGCTCCTTGTTCCGACTGAGTCTCGCGTTCTGCGCGGGAAAAAAATCTATTCGCAACAGTGCGCGTCGTGTCACGGTGCCGACGGCAAAGGCAACGCTGCCATCGCCGGCCAATTCGACCCGCCTGCTCGCGGCTTCACCACTGCCGAATATCGGTATGGTGGTGGCCCCATCGCCATTTACAACGCGATCTCAAGCGGACGCATGTTGGCCGAGGACGGCACAGAGGCTAAACACCCCGCCGTATTCTCCACACTTGCGTACCAGGATCGATGGGCTGTCGCTCATTACGTTCGCAGCATTGGCCCGACAAAGGGCATGAGTGACACGCCAGCCGCCGTCGCTCAGGCACGATTCGATGCTGAAAACGGCGTCTGCGACGAAACCATCAAAGGCACCATCGCCGCCAAGGTTCAACCTACCGGCGATGAACAACTGAAGACGGCCGCCACGATTTTCGCGGCGCAATGTGTTTCGTGCCACGGTGCCGACGGCAAGGGCGACGGCGCTGCCGCGTCCGCCCTGAAGCCTCCACCCCGTAATTTCCACTCGACCGACGAGAAGTGGACCAACGGCTCAAGCCCTTTGGCAATCTTCAACACATTGACCAACGGTATCGCAGGAACTTCGATGGCGTCTTACGCCTCGTTGACCGAAGACGAACGATGGGCGCTGGTCCATTTTGTTCGCTCGAAAGTTCCGGCATCGGCCCGTCAAGAATCAACCGACGAACAGGTGGTCGACGTTTGCCGCACCTTGAGCGCGCCACCTAAATTGCCATCGATTCCCGTCGATGTCGCCATGGCTGCTTTGATCGATGACGCACCTGATAGGCGCGTCGCCGAATTCATGAGCTATGGCCCGGTGAAACTTTCGCCGGCATCCAATAAACAAGCTGGGGAAAGTGTCTACCAGACACAATGTTCGAGCTGCCACGGTGTCGCCGGATCTGGTTCGCCAGACCACGGCCCATTCGGCTCGTTCCCTCCCTACCTGTATTTCCGAGTCAATCGTCTCGTGCCGGCTATGGCCGGTGGGACGACTGAGCAGTTCGCGTTGCGAGCGACCGCTGGCGTGCACACCACGCTTCCGGATATGACCGCTGCGTCACAGCTGACCTCTCAGCAGTGGCGAGACCTGCACGCTTTTGTTTCCTCATTTGAGGGCGAGGGTGTAGTGACGATTGATATGCCTGCTCCAAGTGCGGAAACGGCTGGTGAAACGACAGAAGAGACTCCGATTGCTCCCGAAGCCGGGCAGGAATCGGCTAACTGAGCATTGGACGTTGCAAGTGTAACGGACGTACAAGTGATGCCAATGAATGCACGAACGTCAAATAATTCTCGGACCCTTCAGTATCTCCTTACTGCAGCGTTCATTTTGATACCCACCTTAGCTTTTGCTGTGCCGGGTTCTGGAGACTTCATCTCAAATCATGCTCCTTCGGGCAGATTGATGACGGATCTCTATAACACCGTTGCATGGGCTTGCTTCGGCATCTTGATCATCGTTGAATCGGTGCTCTTGGTCGCGGTGTTCAAATTTCGTAGACGCAGTGATTCGGAGCGCCCAGCCCCCAACCACGGCAACCTGAGACTCGAAATCGGATGGACGCTCGCCGCAGCTGTGGTGCAGATTGGCATCGGAGTCGAAACCCTCGGGGTCATGGACGAAGTCGAGGTCATTCCTCCAACAGTCATGACGGTAGAAGCCATCGGTCACCAATGGGGATGGCAGTTTCGCTATCCTGATCTTGGTGGAATGGTTTCTGACGACTTGGTGGTGCCCGCACATGCGAACATTAAGTTGGAAATCACCTCAATCGACGTGATCCACTCCCTCTTCATCCCGGAACTCGGCGTGAAAATGGACGCGGTTCCCGGTCGATTCAACTTGTGGTGGTTGAACGCTGACGGTCCTGTCAATCAGGTCACCGAGCACCAGGCGAATGCGCTTCCGGTTGAACGTAGCTACAAAGCAACGACACGACCTGCAATCGTCGACAAGTTTAGACCGAAATCCAACAAACTTAGCGATGTGAGCGGGCTCGAAAAACGAGTTACCTATCTGTCGGCAAGCCGCACCGTTGGCGAAGTTTCGCCCTACGAAAAATACAGCGCGGTTGAGTATCGCGGCATGTGCACCGAGATTTGTGGAAAGGGCCATTACAACATGTACTTCCGGACTGTTGCGATGACCCCCACCTCCTTCGACCAATGGGTCAAGGACATGGCAGCTCAGTCCACAGAAGCCGACGGCGGCGAGGTTTACGCATCGAAATGCTCATCATGCCACGGTGCCGAAGGTGCAGGGTCGCCTCCAAGCTTCCCACCTTTGATCGGGACCAAGTGGACAAATGACGAAGCGATGAAGGACTCGCATCTTGAAGTCGTGCTGAAAGGCAGCGGAGCCTCAAGTCTCCAGGGACCTACAGACGTCCTTGGCGTCACCTACGCTGGCGTGATGCCCGCATGGAACGAGGCTCTTAACGACGTCGAAGTCGCAGCGGTCGTGAATCATGAACGAACCAGCTGGGGCAACAAGGGCGGGCTCGTCACATCTGACGACGTCGCTCGCGTTCGTGCGACCCTTGGTTTGCCGCCCTACCCTGCAGGCGCAGGCGAGGTCATCCCCGAACAAGATTTGATGAGAGAAGGTAAGAACCTGTACTCAGCATGTTCAGGCTGCCATGGAAACGAAGGCAAAGGCCTCGCCGGGGTGCCTGTCCTTGTTGGTAACCCAACAGTTCTTGCCGATGCCAAAGCTTCGCTAGGAGCATTGGTCAATGGTCAAGATAAGGCCGAATGGCCCGGAGCACACAGCCCAATGGGTCGGTCGATGACAAATCGCCAGCTCTCGGCATTGCTCACATATGTTCGAAAGTCGTGGGGCAACACGGGAAGTGTGGTCACACCTGACGAAGTCGCCCGACTGCGGAAAGAAATTCAGAAGTAATTGGGCGAGTGTAACGAAGTAGTTAGACCAGCCAAACTGGTATCGATAAGAGGCAGTCATGCGGATAAGCGCACCAGGATTTCTAGCACCACTCAACAAGAAGGCTGAAAAAAACCTTCTGACCTATTTGTTGCAGTGGGGCTACACCACGGACGCCAAGAGAATTGGTGTCATGTATATCGTTTTCGCCTGTTTTATGGGCATCGTCGGTACGATCTTGTCCCTCATGATCCGAGCGGAGCTTGCTGCTCCAGGGCTGGATCTCATGACGGACGACTTCTACCTGACGTTGCCGGGTATGCACGCGACGGCGATGATCTTCTTTTTCATCATCCCGATTTACACGGGTATGGGAAACTTCGTCCTGCCGATTCAGATCGGCGCGGCCGACATGGCGTTCCCAAGACTGAATCTAGCTGCGTTTTGGCTCTTGCCGCCAGCGGCCATGATCGCGTTCAGCGGGTACTTCTTTTCGACAGCCCCGCAATTCGGCTGGACCGCATACCCACCGCTTTCGAACCACATTTATTCGCCACAACTAGGTGCCGACCTCTGGCTCATCGGGGTCATCCTCGTAGGAACGAGTTCGACACTGGGCGCAGTCAACTTCCTGTCCACCGCGTTCAACATGCGCTGCAAGGGAATGACACTCTTCCAGATGCCTTTGTTCACGTGGTCGGTCATCGTGATGAGCTTCCTCATCCTTGCGTCAACACCAGTTCTCACAAGCGCGATGATCATGTTGAATCTGGAGCGCCTCTTCCCTGAGGTCTTCTACTTCTACGATCCCGCCGGTGGTGGTGACCCGATTCTTTACCAGCATCTTTTCTGGTTCTACTCACACCCTGCCGTCTACATCATGATCTTGCCTGGATTTGGCATCGTCTCTGAAGTTCTGCAGACCTTCTCACGCAAGCATATCTTTGGTTATGTCGTCATGGTTTGGTCGATGATCGCCATCGGCGGCCTTGGCTTTCTGGTGTGGGCTCACCATATGTTCACTTCGGGCATCGGCCTTGAAGTTCGGAAAGTGTTCATGTTCATGACGATGCTGATTGCTGTGCCCACGGGAATCAAACTCTTCTCGTGGCTGGGAACGATTTGGGGCGGAAGTCTCAGATTTACGACTTCGATGCTTTTTGCATTGGGCTTCCTCGCCATGTTTACGATCGGCGGACTCTCGGGTGTGGTTCTGGCCGCTGTGCCAGTCGACATTCAGCTTCACGACACCTACTACGTCGTCGCTCATATTCATTACGTGTTGGTCGCCGGCAGTGTGATGACGATTTTTTCAGGCATCTACTACTGGTTCCCCAAGATCACGGGCCGATTCTTAAATGAACGGCTCGGACAGATTCACTTTTGGGGCACGGCGATTTTCATCAATGTAACGTTCTTCATCCAGCACTACCTGGGGATGAAGGGCATGCCTCGCCGTTACGCGGATTACGATCCGATCTTCGCGACCGAGAACATGATTTCCAGCGTTGGAGCGTTTGTACTCTTCGCATTCCAGCTGGTTGTCCTCTTCAACATCTTTTACAGCCTTCGACGCGGTGCAGTATCGCCGAAGAACTCATGGGGCGACGGACATACGTTGGAATGGACAGTGGACTCACCTCCAGACCATCATCAGTTCCACCACGCACCCGTTTGGACTCCGATCGATCGTAGTCACGGACCTCATGATTCAGAACACCATCCTGCGCCTGCTGAATAGCGCAGAATTTGTAAGCTCCTCAGGATATGACCATGGCTAATGTTGCTGTCGGCCCGGGCGAAGAGTCGCTCGGAGTCTCAAATGGAAAGCTGGGCATGTGGACCTTCCTCGTCATGGATGCCATGACGTTTGCAGGATTCCTTGCCGCATACGCACGACTTCGCTGGAAAGACGCCCTCATCGACGGCACGGCTTGGCCAAATCCTTATCATACGTTTGGTGTGGTAGGGATTCAGCTGACGGCGTTGAACACGTTCATCCTTGTATGTTCGTCGGTCACGATGGTTCACGCATTGGCGGAAGTCATGCGCGGCAACATGAAGCGTGCCGAGAATTGGCTGCTGGCCACCGTGATCGGTGGGCTCATCTTCTTGGGCATTCAGGGCTTTGAGTGGACACATCTCATCTCGGATGTTTGGCCCTACCTCGGGGATCCCACGCAGACCGTTCCTTACTCAAAGAACTTCGCGTCGACCTTCTTCGCGCTTACCGGATTTCACGGTGGGCACGTTTCAGTGGGCGTGATTTACAATTTCACTTTGTTTCTGGGGATTCGCAGCGGAAAGCTCACGAAAGACCATGGCGACTTCGTCGAAATCGCCGGGCTGTACTGGCATTTCGTCGACCTCATCTGGATTCTCGTGTTCACCTTCGTTTACCTCATCTGACCTGCAGGATTTGTCATGGCGCATAAAGAAGCAAAATGGGTCTTTCATGACCTCTTGCATTTACAATATTGGGTGATCTGGGCCGTCCTGCTTGTGTTCACCTTCATCGAAGTGGTGATTCCGGAGCCAAGCCTCGTTGGCCTGGACACCTTCCCACGCACGTTCGTGATCATCGCGTTGATCATGATCGCGTTGGTGAAGACCGTCCTCGTGGCGGGGTACTACATGCATCTTATCGGCGATAAGCCAGCGATGATCATGGTGGCTGCGACCCCATTCATCTTTTCTATCTTCCTAACGATAGGAATCTTTCCCTACTAGAGGAAGACTCCGATTCGATCTGAAGCGGCCCATTGAGGCCGTTTTTTTTTGGACTAAACTCGACAAACGTTCCGGTGCCTTTGACATCGCTCGTGGCGTTGCATAGGGTCGCGCCGCCGAATCCGGGCGATTTTTGAAATATCTTCGCCCTTTCGACCGTTTCGACGCCGACACCTTTCCCCCCCTGGGATCGCCATGAATGCCATCCTTTCTTCAAAGCCACATTCCTTCCTTGAGGCGGCGCGTAATTACAACGCACTGACCAAGCCGGGAATCATCCGCCTGCTCGTCCTGACGACCGTATGCACCATGTTGGTCGCTGAAAAAGGCATTCCAAGCTTCGGCCTCATGTTCTGGACCGTGCTTGGCACGGCACTGGTCTCCGGCAGCGCGAATACGTTCAACATGGTGTGGGACCAAGACATCGATAAGGTCATGAACCGCACGGCTCACCGTCCGCTCGTGACCGGCGCGATTGTTCAACGTAACGCGCTGATTTTCGGAATCGTGACCGGGGCCCTCGGCGTTGGTCTTCTGCTGACTTTTGCCAACCCGCTCGCGGCCCTGATGGGTGTCTGTGGGCATGCCTTTTACGTCCTCATCTATACGATGTGGTTGAAGCGTCGCACTCCTCAAAATATCGTAATCGGTGGCGCCGCGGGTGCGTTTCCCCCGCTGATTGGGTGGGCTGCAGTCACGAACGACTTGAACCTGACCGCGTGGTTGATCTTTGCGATCATCTTCTTGTGGACCCCTCCGCACTTTTGGGCGCTCGCCCTCTACAAGGACATTGAATACGGCAAGGCTCATATTCCCATGATGCCCAATGTGCAGGGCAAGCGGTCCACCAAGCTGCAGATGTTGCTCTACTTGATGCTTTTGATCGGAGCGACAACGCTGCTTACGGTCACGGGCACCATGGGCATCATCTACTTTGTATCGTCGGTTATTTTGGGCGGCGGATTTGTTTATTTTTGCGTAAAGACAGCTTTCGACGATTCCCCGGAACAAACTTGGGCCAAAAAGACTTTCGGGTATTCAATTGTCTACCTGGCGCTTTTGTTTGGAGCGATGTCGTTGGACTCCGTGACGACGTTGCATTTCACCCAACAAAATTATCTGACAAGCATTGAACACGAGGCCGCCAAGATACGGTCACGACAGACGCTCGAAGAAAAACAACGCCTTCACAACGAAACCGACCCCACCGGTGGGTCCGAGGCCACAAGTGCAGAACGAAAACCCCGATAATGTCCCCGTTGAAGAGACTCCGCCCGTGGAAGAGGCTCAGGGTGAGCCCGCTGGACTGAGCAACCGCTGGCTCTACGGCATCATCGTCTCAAGTTTCATCTTTGCCCTCGGTTCGATTCCTATGTATCGAATCGTCTGCAAAAAAATCGATCCGGGCGGTTCTTCTGCCCAAAACGGTGCGGCAGCGATTTACGACGATAAGTCCGACGCCTCGCGGGACGTGCGCATTCGCTTCACCACCAGCGTAGAACGACAGCTCCCCTTTGAGTTCAACATCTCTGAAGATTATCTTACGGTTCACCCCGGCCAACGTGGTGAGGCGCTCTTCACGGTTAAGAACCTTGACAGCGAGCGGGACCATCGGGCGAAAGCGGTTTACGACATCAATCCGCCCGAAGCGGGTCAGTACCTCAAGAAAATCCAGTGTTTCTGTTTCGATGAACAGACCATCGCTGCAGGCGAGACTGTAGAGCTGCCTCTTCTGTTTTGGTTCGACTCCAAAATGCCTCCAGAAATCAAAGAAATCACCATCGCCTACACCTATTTCAACATGGAAAGCTCTCTTGAGCGGTCCAAACGAGATAGCAACGAACACGCTGTAAAATGACGGATCAGACGCCTTGGAAAGGTGAACCTAATCAACGGAAAACCGCCGTTCGCTTTGGCATCGCGGTCGTAGTCTTGGTCTTCATCGTGATGACGATCACGGCGTTATCGCGATATTTTGGCTGGTAGAAATGCGTCCTCGATTCAAAGCTTCACTGATGCCAACCCTTGCCACGATCATTGGCATCGGACTTCTGCTTGGGTTAGGAACTTGGCAGGCAGGCCGCTACGCGGAAAAGAACAAAGCCGAAGAGGTGCTGGCCCAGCGTGCTACCCTCCCCCCTTTGGTCGTGTCTTCGATCGACCAACTTACCGACCCTGAGAACGAATATCGAACCGTCGATGTTCATGGCAGCGTCCAGACCGATCGGACGGTGCTTTTCAAGTTTCGCATCGTGGACGGAAAGTCCGGTTCTTGGATCGCTTCCCCCTTGATGCTCGCCGACGGGAACGTCGTGCTCCTGCTCAGAGGCTGGGTCGATGTCAAAGAGGCCGACCATATCGCTCGAACTCAGAAATTGCCGGACTCAGGGGTCTATCGCGCGCTGGTTCATTCGCTCGAGTCCAATATCGAAGACGATATTACCAGGGCAAAGCTCCCCTCTGACCCGGTCGATTCATTCGTGGCTTGGAACACGTTTGATGTCGCTGGCGTATACGAATTCTGGAAGTTGCCCCATGCGAGCTCGGCGCTGGTCTTGATTCAGACCGAGGGCGACGACGGTCCGCCGCTTGAAAGCGCAGACTACATCACCAAGCCCTACATGACTGCCGACCGCCATTTTGGCTACGCAATGACCTGGTACATTCTTGCAGGGTGCCTCTTGGCGTTATGGTTAGCGGCCAGCTTTGGAATGATTTCTTCTAAGCGACGCCCTACTTCGGCCGGCTGAGGTCGCCGAACACCTTTCGCACTGCGTCCGCCACGTGCGTTACCGCGATCGCGTCATCGATCATTTTGGCATTTGATGCCGGCATCACGACCTCGGAGAAACCGAGTTTCCGAGCCTCCTGTGCTCTCCGGTCGGCCATGGACACAGCTCGGACCTCGCCGGTCAGCCCGAGCTCACCAAAGACCGCCTGGTTGGCTGGCAGGGGGCGGTCGAGGTGAGACGAGAGGATCGCCAACGCAATGCCCAGGTCGGCTGCGGGCTCACTGACCTTCATGCCACCGGCCACATTGATGAACACATCCATCCCGGCCACTTTGATGCTCGTTCGTTTGTCCAAGATGTTGAGAAGCAAAATCACGCGATTGGTGTCCACACCAACCGAAGTCACTCTGGGCGGACCGTAGCTCGGAGTCGTGACCAACGCCTGAACTTCGATCATGAGCGGACGAGTCCCCTCCAGAATAGGCACCACGGCGCTCCCAGATGCTCCATTTGGCCTTCCTTCAAGAAATGCGGCTGACGGGTTTGCTATTTCCTGCAAGCCGTCTCCGCGCATCTCAAACACTCCAACTTCGTTCGTCGAACCGAACCGATTCTTCACGGCTCGAAGCAATCGGTAGTTGGAACCAGCCTGCCCCTCAAAATACAGGACGGTATCGACCATATGCTCGAGCACCTTCGGACCGGCGATTCCGCCGTCTTTGGTGACATGACCCACCAACACCATCGGAATCCCATGGCCCTTGCCAATTTGGGTCAGACGGCCCGTCACCTCGCGCAACTGCGCTACACTGCCTGGCACAGAAGACAACGCATCCGTCGCGGTCGTTTGGATGGAATCGATGATCGCTAAACCTGGCTTTCGTTCGACCAGAAGTCGTTCAATCCGCTCGAGGTTGGTTTCAGAAACGACCCAGATGTCTTGGGCATTCACGCCCAGACGTTCCGCACGCATGCGGATCTGCCCCAGCGATTCCTCGCCGGTGATGTAGAGAACTTCGATCCCCCGACCGGCAAAAACGGCCGCAACCTGCAGGGATAACGTCGATTTCCCGATGCCAGGATCTCCACCGAGCATCACAATGCCACCCGGCACAAAACCGCCACCCAGCACGCGATCGAGCTCGCCAATACCGCTCAAGACCCGTGACTGTTCCTGAGATTCAACGTCTCGCAACTGGGTGGGCTTATTACCGCTGGCCGCTCCATATCCGCCGCGGCTTGGCGCGCCAGCTTTGGGTTCGGGCTCACGGACTTCTTCGACAAACGTGTTCCACGCCTCGCAACCTGGGCATTTGCCCAACCAACGTGGTGATTCGTATCCACACGACTGACAGACGTGAACTGATTTTACCCGCGCCATGAACTGCTCCAGAAACAAAAAAACCCCGGCATGCCGGGGTTTCAAATCGACCGATGAAAGATCAGCGGTCCGTGACTTTGAACTCGACTCGACGGTTGTTGCTACGATTACGCGACGACGTATTCGGAAGCAAGGGCTGGGTTTCCCCGAATCCCTTCGCGATGAGGCGAGAAGGACTGATGCCCTGGTCGATCAGGAACTGACGAACGGACTCTGCGCGTTTTTGCGAAAGTTCAAGGTTGAAGTCATCCGAACCTACGTCGTCGGTATGACCGCCAATCAGCACCTGCTTGATGCCTGGATTGGCTGCAATCACCGATGTGACCTGCTCAAGCAACGAGAATGACTTCGACAAAATCGTCGCCTTTCCTGTCTCGAACTGCACGGTCTGCATGATTTCAATCTTGTCGCCCTTAAGTTCGGCGAGGCTTTCTTTGGGCTCAGGCTTCAACACGAACGCAAGGTCCGAAGTTTTCTGGGCAACAACGACCACGTCGCGTGCCTTGGTCAGATAGCCTGGGGCCGAGACAGACGCGCTGTACTCACCGGCTTTCACGCTGGCACTGAAGTTACCTGTCGCGTCGGCTTCCACGGTTTTCGACTCAGGGCCCGTCATCGTGAGCGTTGCACCCGTGATCGATGCACCTTGTTCGTCTTTGATGGAGCCTGCGACTTTGCCAGCAACCATCGAGGCTTTCATCTGAACACGGAGTTCGTGCTCTCCCACTTCCTGAGGCAACGTGCGGTCTACGTCGATCGCTTCGTAATCAGGATGCGAGATCGAGAATCGAACCGTTGATCCTGGAGCGTATCCGTATGATTTGAAGGCGCCCTTTTCGTCGGTGACCTGTGCCGTCTCGTTGCCCATTGGGTAACGAATAATGGCCCCTGCGATTGGCAGTGCACTTTCACGATCGGTCACAATACCCATCACGTAAGACTCAGGTGCGAGCGTAGGCTCGGCCTTTTCGACTTCTTTTTCGACGTATTCAATTTTGGGTCGTGGGTCGATGGTCCACTGCAGTCCAAAAACAGCCTGCCATGGAAGTGTCGCGGGAAGAGCCGCTGCGTCATCTCCCGTAAGACCGATGTCCATCCCAAGATGAAGCCCCAGGTTCTCGATCGGCTGAACCTTCACGCCCAATGCCAACACGTTCGGAAACGATGCGAAGCCCGCGTCAGCCGCACATGGCAAGTTTGCCTGATCACAGACGCCGTCTGCGCCATTAACCGGAATGTTGAGATTCCAAGCGGCAAATGGAGTCACGTAAGGCAACTCGTATTCGAAACCGAGGCCCAACTCCAACGCATCGTAGGCTGAGATGTTGTACGCAAATCGTTCAATTCGAGTGGGCACGACGCCATCAGGAACCGTGTTTTCGCTGCGATCAACTTTGTAGCCGATGTTGAAATGCATGTTCATGTCGAACCCTTCTTGCATCTCTCCAAAAGCAAACGAAGCCAGCAAGCGAGGACGCACGCTCAATCCGTCAAACGACAGCCCCGTGGACCCAAAATTCGTCGGCATAAAAAACGACAAATCGCCGCCCAATGTCACACCGTTGGCGACAGGGTAGTAGCCCTTCAGGCCCAGCGACAAATCGCCCTGCGAGAGCATCGCCTCAGGCCGACCAAACGTGTTGATGTTGCTGCGAGTCTGAAGTCGAGCATTCACGCTGAAATAATCGATGGGGCTTGCTTCAAAAAGCAGATTCCCAGCGAAGAGCGTGTTCTCGTCGTTGAAACGAATCACATCGCTTCCCGTGGAGTACTGACCAAGCAGCGCAATTCTGTAGGTTCCTGCTTCTCCACCCCAGGCCGCGGCCAGGTGCTGAAGACCGACCGTTCCGTCCAGATTCAGCATGGCAGCCACAAGACGTGCGTCTCGTTCGCTGGTTTCCGAATCGTCTTGGACGTCCTGAGCTTCTTCGGCGTCGGCTTCAACAGCTTCAACGGCGACTTCGGGAGTGGTCGATTCGGCCACCTCAACCGGTTTGGTTGTAGCGGGAGGAGCCTCAAGAGCGTCGGCTGCTGGCAGACCAGACTGCGCGAACGCAGTGACCGGAAGCATCGTTAGAATTGCCAGAGCAGAATTAAGAACGGGCCGGCGAATTTTCATCGCTGCTCCACGTAAATGGAAGGTCGAAAACACAGACAAAATGCCGTCATGTGCGTATTCCAAAGTCACACGGGTGTCAAGATCCCGAGCCATTCCAGACAAAAACGCAGCAGGCCAAAAAAGACCACAAAGAGCAGGGTTCCCAACCAGATAGCCGATTGATACCGCGCGAACCACCCGAAGGGCGGGCCATCGAACCTTCGGTTAAAGACCGATTGGGCTAGGCCATGCAAGGCCATCGCCAGGAACCCCAACACAAAAGGAATGGCCATGGGGTGGAAGAGCACCGAGGTCGAAAAGTCGCCCAGGAGCGCGTATCGCGTGGCCCGAGTCATGCCACATCCAAAACAACTCATGCCTGTCAAAACCCGGAATGGACATCGGTAAAACGATGCCAGACCGGTGCCTTGGCTCAACAAAAGCAGAGCGACCATGGCCACAAACGCGCCAGCCAAGATCCACCCTTTTCGTCGCTCTGATGGGGTCAACATGACAGGAACACTAGTCAGTAGGGAGCGTTCACGCCACCCGGAGTGCCATTTTCCCAGGCATTATTGAGACTTTGCTGCATGAAAAATGGCCCAATCCCAAGCAATGCCATCACAAACATGATCGGCGCATCCATCTGAGGCTTCACGCCCCATGCATTTTGAATCTCAACGATCGCCTCGCAAGCGCGCCACAGGAAGTAATACGCCCAAAAGCCGCAGGTCACGATCGAAAGCAGGAGTTCTTTTCCGGCGTTAAACTCCTGACGCCCCAGACCTTTATTGAGGTCATCACAAAGACCAAAAAACCAGATAATTCCGTAAATCCCACACGTGAGTATGGGTAGAACCATCACCATAATTGGATTTCTAATTTCGCCGCGTTGCATGACATCCCTTGGGTTCATCAAAGTGAAAAACCGAAGATCGCACGCAGGTTAGGGCTGGTCAAGATGGGCTCAGGCGAGCAAGCGCTGGCTCTCGATCAAGCGGCTGTACACGCCCTGACGTCCCATCAATTCTCCATGGGTGCCTTGCTCGACGAGCTCTCCCTGATCCAACACCAGCACCTGGTCGGCCGTGGCCACCGTGGACAAACGATGGGCGATAATCAGAGTCGTTCGGCCTTCCATCAAGCGATCGAGCGCACGTTGCACCAACGCCTCGCTCTCGACGTCCAGAGCCGAGGTGGCCTCGTCCAAAATCAAGATTGCGGGGTCTTTCAGCAAAGCCCGGGCAATGGCAATTCGTTGCTTCTGGCCTCCGCTCAACCTCACGCCGCGTTCACCGATCACCGTGTCCAGAACGTCTGGAAATTTGCCTACAAAATCCCACGCATTGGCGGCTTCAAGGGCCGCGATGACTTCTTCATCGGTCGCGTTTGGACAGGCAAAGATCACGTTATCTCGTACCGTTCCCGAGAACAAAATGGGCTCTTGAGCCACGACTCCCATCTGTTCGCGAAGCCAATTCACATCGAATTCTTTGATGTCACGTCCATCGACTCGAATCGTACCTGCTTGAGGATCGTAGAATCGTAGCAGCAGCTGGCCAAGCGTTGACTTTCCGGCTCCAGACGGACCGATGATCGCGACCCGACGTCCGGGCTCAATCTTGAACGACACGTTGGAAATCGCCTGAACACCCAGTCGAGTTGGATACTCAAAACGCACATCTTCGAAACTCACACGGCCTTCGATCGCGTCGCGATTCGTGCCCGTCGTGTCTTGTTCGGGCACGCGGTCAATGAGTTCGAACACACGCTCCGCGGAACCCGTGGCCTTCATGAAATCGGTCCATAAGCCGCTCAACACGCCCAACGCGAATGCGACCATCAGGGTGTAGAGCAGGAATGCGGTCAGCTCACCAACGGTCATTTCGCCGGCCATGACCTGGCGACTTCCGAAGAACAAGATCAGCGCCACGACGCCGTAGCCAAAAAGTGAAATCACACCGCCGAACACCGCACCGACAAAACCTCGCCGACGTGCGGCATCGAACGAAATATCCACGGCGTTGTCGTAGCGCGCCATGCTCTGAGACTCCGCCGCGAACGAACGAACTGTGCGCACGCCCGAAATGGATTCCTCGGCGATCGCGGTCGAGTCTGCCAAGCGATCCTGAACGAGGGACGACAATTTTCTGACTTTGCGACCGTAATACCGGGCAAATAAGACCATCGCGGGAACCGACACGATCATGATCAGCGCCAGTTGCCACGACGTCACAAAGAGCACAATCACCCCGCCAAGCGCCTGCGTGACGTAACGCAACGCCATCGAAAGATTCGACGTCACGGCATTCTGGAGAACCTGTGTGTCGCTTGTGAGTCGGCTGGTCAGTTCGCCAGTTTTAGTCGAATCGAAAAACCCGACTTCCTGCGCCAGAATTCTGGCAAATAAACGGATGCGCAGGTCAGCGACCACGCGTTCACCAACGATGGTGAAAAGGTAGTAACGAAGGCTGACAAACACGGCTTGGATCAGGAACAAGACCATCAATCCGCCGCCGAGCAGCCGCCAATCGTATTTCGAGGCGCCCATCAGCACATCGTCGACGCCCAGACGAGCTGCCTGTGGATACACCAGAGACAACCCTGACCCGATAAAGAGCGCAACGGTCGCAAACGCAAGTGGCTTGATGTGCGGACGTGCTAATGTCAGCAAACGACGGATGCTCACCGCGTTGATTTTCTTCTTTTCCATAAATAGTCGCCTCCAGACCACGTCAGATGCAGCGAATTCCATCTGGTCGCATGCAGGGGCAACTTGAGGTGTTTTGTCGATTCGCGCTAGAGATATCGTATGGAATTCGTTGAGGGCAAAAACTGCGGGCATGTTGACCAGTCCACTGACTTCGCGGTTTTTGTCGATGGCGCGGCCTATTTTGAAGACCTCGCTCTGGCATTTTCTCAAGCTGAGCACACGATTTACATCGCAGGGTGGGCGATTGACCCACGAACGTGGCTTCGCGCGGACGCTGCAGGCGGTGATCGCCTGCCTCTGCAGACTTATTTGCGAAGGCTGGTCGCGGCACGACCACAACTGCAGGTCTATATTCTTATCTGGGATATGGCCCGGACGTACCGTTTTTCGACGAATCCCTGGTCAATTTTCCAAAAAGGGTGGATTCCACACCCTCGTGTTCGCCTGATTTACGATGACCATTATCCGTCGGGCGGTTGCCAACATCAGAAATTTGTCGTGATCGACGACTGCGTCGCGTATTGCGGCGGCATCGACCTCACGGTCGGTCGCTGGGACACGCCTGAACATGTGCACGAAGACCCGCGCCGCATCGATGCTTACGGTCTTGCACATCCGCCGTTCCACGATGTGCAGGCGCGGGTGATCAACCAGAGCGCCGCATACCTCGGCCGTATTTTTCGCATCCGTTGGCGCCGAGTCTCGTTTAGGCACCCGCGCTCGCCGCAATTAGGCTCGTTCAATCTCCAACTCTCGCCGGGGATGCTTGCTGATGAAGTTGCTGTCTCGCGCACGGATCCTGTCGCGGAACCCAGCATCACCGAAGTGTTTGAAATGGCGATCGATCTGATTGGATCGGCGCAAGAGACCCTGTACATCGAAAACCAGTACCTGACGTCGCGAGAACTCGGTTCAGCGTTGGCCAAGCGACTCATGGACCCCAATGGCCCCGAGGTCATCATCGTCGGACCACGGCAGCCCGCGGGCTGGGTCGAAGAGGCCACCGTTGGGATCTTGCGCTGGCGAGTGGTCGATATGCTGCGCGGTGCCGACCAATATGGGCGCCTGAGAATTTATTATCCGATGTCGTCCGTCGCGCAGGATATCGACACCTACGTGCATGCCAAAGTGCTGATTGTGGACGACCGCTTAGTCCGAATCGGCTCCTCGAATATCAGCAGGCGCTCATTGTCGCTGGACATCGAAGTCGACATCACGGCCAAACTCGATCCCGCGGATGTGAGGGCGCTTCGTGCCCGGCTTCTGGCCGAGCATCTTGGCGTCACGGCTCACGAGGTCGAAACCATGCACCAGCAGGCGGGAACGCTGTGCGCCATGCTCGATGAACTCCAGGGCCAATCCGACCGAACCTTGATTCCATTGGGCGTTGGGCCCGCTGCGGGGGACCGCGACTTCGCCCAAGACGGTGACGTTCTTTTCGACCCTGCGGAGCCCTGGGAATTCGCGTCTCTGGCCGAGATCTTTGCGGGGCGACAGACTCATCGGGCGATGGTCGAGACAGCCCCCGCGGGTTTCATCACAATTTCCACCGTCACAGCGTTTCTGACCATGTGGCGACTCTTCTTCTTCGACCTGACAACCTTCGCCACCGGCATTTATACCTATGCGGTCGGAAACCCTCTGCCCGCTGCCATAATGGGAGTCGGCATAACTGGACTCGCGCTCAGTATGGGGATGTCGACCTTCGTCATGATGCTGCCTCTGATCGTTATTTTTGGCCCGATTCCTGGACTTATACTCACCTGGATCGCGTCGATGGTTGCGGCCGGATTCTCGTATTTTTGGGGCAAGAAATTTGGGCGAAATGCGGGTTCAAAGCTTTTTGGAGTACGCGTCGAAGAGGTCCGAAAACGTCTATTTTCGCGTGGTTTTTTCTCGGTGGTCGCGTTGCGCGCCCTGCCGATTTCATCGTTTGCGACGGTAGGATTCGCGGCCGGGGCGGCGGGCATTCCCACTCGCCCCTACGGGGCCGGCACTGCCTTTGGCATCATACCCAACTTGATGTTTCTGGGGGTCGTCGCACAGGCATTGGCGACGTTCCTAAGAACGCCAACGCTTTGGACTCTGCTGTGGACCGCGCTGTCGGTGGTCTTTGTCGGCGCGATCATCCGCTCTTTGATCCGAGCCGTTGAGCGGCGGGAAAACCGCAAGAAGCGCGGGGTTCCCAACCGCTACGCCAAGCTCAAGTGATCTTTTCTTTGAGGCGGTCAAAAAACGACGCTTCTTTGGTGGGGATGCCAGAAATCTTGGCGTATTCCTCAAGCAATTCCCGCTGTTTCGCGTCGAGCTTCTTGGGCGTGACGATCGCAAAATGAACGATCAGATCGCCCTTGCCTCCGCGATTCACCTTGGGAATGCCCTGCCCACGCAGGATAGCCGTGTCGCCAAATTGGGTGCCGGCTTTGACTTCGACGGTGGTTCGTCCGTCGAGGGTCGGAATCTCAAGAGTGCAGCCAAGCGCGGCCTGCACAAAAGCCAACTCCACCTTCAAATGAAGGTCCGAACCGTCGCGTTGGAACGTGTCGCTTGGACGCACATGCAGGAACACGTAGAGGTCGCCACGAGGGCCTCCGCGTCGACCGGACTCGCCCTCGGAGCGCATGCGGAGCCGAGTCCCATCATCGACACCGGCCGGTACTTTCACCGAAACGGTCTTCACTTCTTCGATCACGCCATTGCCCTTACAGGCTTCGCAAGGATCAGCAATGACCTTGCCCGCTCCGCGACAGGTCGGGCATGACGAGGTCAGCGTGAAAAAGCCCTGAGCATGGTGCACCTGGCCGCGGCCAGCACATGCGACGCAGGTGATCGGCTCAGTGCCCGGTTTGGCGCCACTGCCTTCGCACGTCTCACATTCAGCATGGCGAGGAACTTCGACTTCCTTGGTGACACCAAATACCGCTTCTTCGAAACTAAGCTCGATATCGAGGCGCATATCCGCGCCACGGCGGGCTGCGTCAGGCGATGCCTGCTGCCGGAACCCAAAAAAGTCCCCGAAGATATCGCCAAACTGCGAAAAAATGTCTTCGACATTTCCAAATCCAGCTCCGCCACCACCGGCTCGGCCGCTCAGTCCCTCATGCCCAAAACGGTCGTATATTTGACGTTTTTCGGCGTCACTCAGGACTTCGTAGGCCTCGGCCGCTTCTTTAAATTTGGCTTCGGCTTCGGGGTTATCGGGGTTTCGGTCTGGATGGTATTTCATCGCAAGAAGACGGTAGGACTTCTTCAGTTCAGACGTTTCGACGTCTTTAGCCACACCCAGAATTTCGTAGTAGTCAGTCTTACTCATATCGCCTCAGGTTCACCAACAGCACAGCCCGGAAAGGCTAGACACCGTCCGCAACATTTCAACTTGGTTTCTTTTATAGACTTAGTCGTTTGAACACGTTTTCTGGAATGGCCTTAATCACGCCCATGATTCCACGCCAGAATCTGGGATAATAAAGCTCATTTTCACCGCGCTGTGCGGCGCTCAAAATCGCTGCGGCAGCTGCTTCGGGGCTCGCGATCGGAATGGCAGTGTCCATACCAAAAGTCAGCCTTGTGTCGACAAAGCCAAGCTTCACAGTCATCACATGAACGCCGACCTTGAAACAGCGATTTCGCAGGCCTTGAAGGTAGAGGGTAAACGCCCCTTTGGCGCTGCCATAAATGTAATTACTCGCGCGTCCACGGTCTCCTGCGACCGACGAAATCCCGATCACAACACCGCTTCCACGAGCGATCATGCGGTCCGCAGACGCCTCGCACACAGAAACCGCACCGGTGTAGTTCACATCGATCACACGGTGGGTCGAAGCAAAATCGGCCTCGTCAGGCGGCAAACCCATGTCGCCAAATGCCACGACAAGCGTGTCGATCGGGCCTACAACGGATTCCACATGATCCAAAAACAAATCATGCTCGTCGAATTTCACAGCATCAAAAACGCCGCTGCCTACACGCACTTGGTGGCGAACTTCGAGGTCCGAAGCGATGCGTTTTGCTTCTTCAGCATCCCGAGCCGCGATAAACACAGCTTGCCCCTGATGGGCGTATGCTTCCCCAAGGGCGCGCGCAATCGGTGACGTCGCACCGAGAATTAAAACGGACATTTTACTCTCCACTCAATCCAAGTCGGCGACCGAGATCTGATTGAAATACGTGTTCCGGGTCCCACTTGTCTCTGACTTCTTTCCACTTCTCCCATTCCCCGTACATCTGACGGAAAGAAGCTCGGGAAAGACGTGCGTCCTTACCAAGGTAGACGCGGCCGCCGACAGAAACAGTGATGGCATCCAAGCGTTCAAGCATCTCAAGTAGCGGAATCCCAAAATTCGGGAAGTCGAGAGCCAGGGTGATTCCCTTGGTCGGAAAAGACAGGCCGCCATGGTCTAAATCACCAAATTCTTTGATAACCGCCAAGAAGCTCGCCATCCCGCTTTCCGAAATAATCTTAAGTATTTCTCGAACCGCTTCCCGAGACGGCACAACCATCTGGTACTGCAAAAATCCGCGCGATCCGTAGACGTAATTCCAGTGATCGACCGCATCGAGCGGAAAGAAAAATGGGATATAATCTGTGATCGCTGACGAAAGCCCGGCAGGAGTTTTGCGAAAATACGCTTCATTAAAAAGCGTGATCGTGGCGCGATTAAGCAGATGATTCGAGTGAAGCGGGCGACCATCGGCCAGCCCCTGCACCAGCGAAGACATCCGGTCCAAAGTGCCCACAGGCGCCTTCACATCGGCCGTCGCGTGGCGCCCTCGCATGAAGATTCCGCGGCCCATATTCTTTCCGGTTTTCACACAATCGATCCACGAGACCGTGTGTGTAAAACTTGTGCTTTCGGCGCTGACTTCAAAAAACTCATCCAGATTATTTACCCGAATGGATTCCATCTCGATGTATCGATTTTCGATATTTATGAGCTGAACTTCCATGCTCAGAATCAAGCCGGTGAGGCCAATTCCGCCCGCCGTTGCCCAAAATAGTTCGGGTTTATTATTCTTGTCGCAAATCACGACTTCGCCGCTTGCAAGCAGGAGTTCCACACGCCGCACGTGATCGCCCCAACAGCCATCGACGTGGTGATTCTTGCCATGAATATTATTGGCGAGCGCGCCGCCCACGGTCACAAATTGCGTGCCTGGGACGACGGGCGGGAAAAACCCTCGCGGAACAAATGTGTCGATAATTTCTTTGATCGAAACGCCGGCCTCGCATCTCAACCAGCCGGTCGTCTCGTCGAACGCAAGCATACGGTTGAGCCGCGACGTCAGGATGACTCGGCCGCCCTTCAACGTGGCGACGTCGCCATAAGAACGCCCAAGGCCGTGCGCCAAAACGGCATCGTCTTCTCGGTCATCGAGTGCTGCGTGGATCTCGGACAAGCGCTCGGGCCTCGCCACAAGCGCTTCCACCACCGGGTAGCGACCCCAGCCTTCTATGTCTCGTGGCACCCAATTTGTCTTCACACGACCTCCGTCCGCAAGCCTGCCTCATTACAGCGGGACGGACGGTAAATCAACCATCCGCCCGGCTTGAGATGCGCGCACGTAGCCCCGGTTGCATCGACGTCATCTCAAGTTCCCAGCCGTGACGGTCCAAAACTTGTTGAGCGATATTCAGCCCGAATCCCTGACCGTTTGAGTTACGCGTCCGGGCGGCATCACCACGAACGCCTCGAGTCGTCACGTCTTCGAGCAACGCCGCGGGAATCCCCGGTCCATCGTCCAGGACCGTCAATTCAAATCCGTGGGCATTCGATTCGAGGATCACCGAAACATGGCCGCCGTCTGGCGTGTACTGCACAGCATTCTGAACCAGATTGCTCAGCGCTTGCTCCACCATGACCGAGTCACAATCGACCATCACGGTATCCTCGGGCACACCTAGGTTGAAATCGATCGACTTGCCTTCGGCGATGGGCAAATGCCGTGCATAAATGCGCTCTGCGACCTCCCGAAGGTCGACCTTATGCAACGTCAATCCTAACTCACCACGCTCAAGCTTGGTGGCGAGGCTCATGTTGCTTATCAGAGCCGCGATATACGAGGACTCTTGAAGCGCGACCTCCACGTGTTTCCATGCCTCTGAATCCTTAGGCATTTCGTCACGAGCCCGTGTCAATCGATGCTGCAATACGGTCAAAGGAATCGCCAAATCGTGCGTGGTATTTGCCACATAATTCGAGAGGCTCTCGTCGCGGGTTTTAAGAGCGATAATGGTCTCCCGGACGCTCCGACTTGAAGTATCGAGCGCACGCGCCAAATCACCCAACTCGTCGTTTTTACTAAGTTCTTCGGCAACATCGGGTCCGTCATCGGTCGAATCTTCGACCGCTTTTTGAAGTTTTCGGATTCGGCCAACGATCGGATAGGTCACCAAGAGCCCGGTCAAGGCCAGGAGCAGCGCAAAAATCAGCGCCTGAATCAAGGTTGGAATCACAAAACCACGTAGATTCGGCGCCTGTCCCCAATCCACTAAGACGATGGCGCATGGGCCGTCATCCATGATTCGTCCCACCGTCACGCCGTCGGTTTTTCCGCGCCAAAACGCCTGATGAACCGGTTCGTCAGCGATGGCAACCTTTTGCAAGTCCTGCGGAAATGGTGGCGCTTCTGGGTTCGCCGACACGAAATTCGAATCGTACGCAAATACCCGCATGCCACGACGCTCGACCTTGAAACGCTCGGGCCGACGAATGCAACGCTCGGGCGGACGTTCCGAAAATCTGTTTACAAATTGAGACGCAATTCGACTCTGGGCGTCGCGCTTTTCGGATCCAAAACGCCAATACGTAAACAGCATGACGCTCGGAATGAGCACCAAAAACAGTGTGAGCGTGACTCTGAGTCGCAGTTTCACTTCTTTGCCTTGGGCTCAGAGGCGAGCCGATATCCAATGCCCCAGACTGTTTCTAAGTGGCGACCGGCCTCGCCGAGCTTCTTGCGAATTCGCGAGACGTGCACATCAAGCGTGCGCTCACCGCCGTCTTTTTCTTCGTCAAGGACCCGCTCGACCAACTGCATGCGGGACACGGCCTTGTCTTTGCGCAACGCCAACATCGCCAGAATATCGAATTCCACCTTGGTCAATTCGATCGAAACCCCGTCAAGTTTGACTTCGCGTTGTTCGATATCGATCGCCAGTGGTCCGATCTCTAACGAATCTCCGCTCATGTTCGGACGACGCAGCCGCGCTTGCACACGGGCTACGAGCTCAGCGGGCCAAAACGGTTTGGTAAGGTAATCGTCTCCACCCAATTCGAAGCCGCGAACCTTGTCATGGGTCTCGGAGCGCGCGGTCAAGATAATCACTGGCAGGTCGGATTCGCGGCGCCATTCTTTGAGCAAATCAAACCCATGAGCCCCAGGCAACATCAGGTCCAAAACGACCAGAGAATAGTCATGAATCTCGACCGACCGAGCGCTGGAACCATCACGACACCAGGTCACAGGAAAGCCAGCGCTTTCAAGCGTCTCCACGATTTCAGCGCCCAGTCTTGGGTCGTCTTCGACCACCAATACTTGTGTCATGACTTGGTCCTTTTTCCGCTGCTCGAAACCCAAAAAAAAGGCGGGGAAAGCCCCGCCCGTTCTGATCCTCAAGAGTGATTAACCCTTCTCGCCGCGCTCGCCACGGTCACCACGCTTGCCGCGCTTGCCCTTATGCTCCTTCTTCATCGCATCAAACTTCGTTTGTTGCTCGGGAGTCAGGATGGCGCGCATCTTGGTTCGAGTCTTCTCGCGATGCGCCTTCAGTTCAGGGCGCGCCTCCTTGCGGTCACCTTCATGAGCCTCAAGGATGGCCTCCCGCTCCTGCTTCGAATCTTCCCGAATGGCCTTCATCTGAGTCTTCTGAGCATCGCTCAGGCCGAGCTCTTCGAGGCCTTTCTTGAAGTCTCCGTGTTTGCCGCCACGATGACCTTTTCGGTCTCCCTTCATTTCAGCAAACTTCGTCTTCTGGTCCGCGGTCAGGACCTGAGCAATCTCGGTCTTACCACCAGCGCGCAGTGCCTGAAGCTGTTCTCTGCGCTCTTCCTTGCTCAGAGATTCGTTGTCCTTGATGACCTGTGCCTTGGCATGTCGGTCAGCCATAATCTTGCCGACTTTGGCTTTCTGCGCTGGCGTCAGCTCGAGTTTCTCGGCAAGGCGTTCAATCCGGTGTTCTGGATTCCCCTTAGCCATGATGGCGCCGGCGCTTCCGATCGTGACACCAACAACTGCGAATACTACGAGAAGTTTTTTTGCGATGCGATTCATGTTCGTTCTCCTGTTCGAGTTTGAGAGGCGTTCCGTTTCGTCCTCACAAACAGTTATACGAACCGTTTCTTAAGGAAGTCTGAAGCATAGAAATATTTTTAATAATGCCAGGGAAATTTCGAGAAATCTTGGTCTCTTTTTTCCAAAAAAGCATCACGTCCTTCTTGGGCTTCGTCTATACCGTACGCCAGTCTGGTGGCCTCGCCGGCAAAGAGTTGCTGCCCAACAAGACCGTCGTCGATCATGTTGAAAGAATATTTCAACATTCGCATCGCGGTCGGGCTCTTCATGCATTCTGCGGCCCATTCTAGAGCCACATCTTCCAATTCTTCGTGTGGGATGACCGCGTTGACCATGCCCATGTCGAAGGCCTCCTGAGCCGAATAAGTGCGGCCCAAAAAGAAGATCTCGCGTGCGCGCTTCTGACCTACCTGGCGCGCCAGGTAAGCCGACCCAAATCCGCCATCAAACGAAGCCACATCGGCGTCTGTCTGTTTGAACTGCGCGTGTTCCTTGCTCGCCAGGGTCAGGTCACAAACGACGTGCAGACTGTGTCCACCGCCCACCGCCCAACCCGGAACGACACAAATCACAACTTTGGGCATGAAACGAATCAGCCGTTGAACCTCCAGGATATGCAAACGCCCCAGCCGAGCTGGATCAACGCCGCCTTTGCCTTCGTATTTATACCCATCTTTGCCACGAATCCGCTGGTCGCCGCCGCTGCAGAAGGCCCAGCCGCCGTCCTTGGGCGATGGGCCATTTCCGGTAAGCAGCACCACACCTACATCCGAACTCATCCGAGCGTGATCGAGGGCAAGGTACAATTCGTCGACAGTCTTTGGCCTAAATGCGTTGCGTACTTCGGGCCGATTGAACGCGATGCGCACAGCCCCTTGGTCGTTGGCGCGATGGTAGGTGATATCTTCGAACTCAAAGTCTTCAACTTCGGTCCATTTTGTCGGGTCAAAAATTGGGGAAATCATGCGTATTCTCCTGGCGAATTCCTGCCCTCTAATACCACGAATTCGAAGGTGTTCATCCCCACTTTCTTGGGTAGGGTCTACGCAATAGGACAACTCACAGGGCCACACATGAAACAAGTCACCGAAAACATCTGGGTCATCCCATCCGAGGTCAAAGTTGCCCCGGGCGTGTACCTTCCGCTCCAGAGCACGTTGGTACGTCTTAGCGACGGCGCACTCTGGCTGCATTCCCCGGTCCGCCTGTCGGCCTCCGACATCACAGAGATCAAGGCCCTCGGGGACGTCACCCATTTGGTCGCGCCCAATTTAATGCATCATTTGTATTTTGGAGACGCCGTACAGGCTTTCCCAAAAGCACGCACCTACGGCGCACCGGGACTAACCAAGAAGCGCCCCGATCTTCGTTTTGACGAAAAGCTGTCGTCAGAGACCCAATTCCCAGGAATCCGTTCGTTTTTCGTCGACGGTGCCCCCGCGCTCCGCGAAACCATGTTTGTGCACGAAGACGAAACACTGATTTCTGCGGATATTTTTCAGAATAATCACACGCCCAAGAACTGGTTATCGAAGATGACTTGCGTGATGGCCGGGACCTCCGAACAGGTCGGGGTTTCTCGACTTTTACAGATGGTGGTCAAAGACAAACCCAAATTTAAAGAAGGCGTTGACCAAGTCATGGCCGCGTCTTTTGGGCGCCTGATTCCTTGCCACGGCGAGATCGTCGAGTTCGAAGCCAAAGCTCGCTGCCGATCGGCGTGCAATCGCGTGAACTGGCTGCTCTGAAACGCCTTTCAGCGGCGGCGACGCCACCCAAACAAAACAAGCAGCGACAAAAACCCAGGCATCGCGGCAACCGAGTCGCAGCCGCGTTCGGTCGAAACGGAATCGAAGCTCGACGGGCGTTCGGGGTTCGAACCTTCGGGCAAAACGCCTGGTCGATTCTCGTCAGACAAGTCTACGGAGCCCTCAACGACCTCGTAATCGACGCAGACGTCTTCGAAAGGACCGCCCTGTCCGACTGCGCCGAAACCGAACCCATGCTGGGAGAGCGAGAAACACACCCGCTGCTGCCCAACCTGGTTAGGAGCCGTGATTTCCACGCCCACATAGGTGGACTCTCCGGGCCCGACTTCTGCTTCCAGCGGAGAGTCACATCCTGCGCAAACCGCCGTGGTGCTGATTGAAAAAGCATCCGGCACCCATGAAACGCTTCCGCGATTTCGCAACAGGAGGCCGAAAAGCGACATCTGGCCGCGGCCCAACTTCGGCGGCGAAACGACCTCCACCTCATCGGCCCACAGTGCCGGCGGAGGCTCGATCAAAAACACCACGCCGTCGCTGCCACGGGCCAGGAATGGTCGCTCGGTGACGGCAGCGCCTGGATAATACTCGTCAAGGCTCGGTGCCGCAGCGATCGCATCCCAGGCGAATTTCCACGTGGCCATGACGGCGGGGCTCGGTACATGACGCCGCACGCCAGGTTCGACCAAATAGACATCAGCCTCTCCCTCGACCTGCGCCAACGAGGGCGCAATCGGCAACACATTACCCTCGAAAAGCGTCGCAAGATCGGCGTCGTCCATCACGACAATATCGTTGAAGTCGAATCCCCAAGCGGCCATCGACTCGGGATTCTGCACAGGGCGCCGAATTCGGTACTCCGGCGCGAAGGGAAGCTCAGGCCGATCGCATTGAAGACTCTTGGGCGAATTCGCCAGTAAGACGTTCGCCCCACCCGACACGTCGATGCCGTAGACGTAAACCTCATGAGGTTGGCCATCGAGAAATCCTCTCGGCGTCGGGAACGCATATCCGTGGTTGCAGGAGCCGATCGCGGCGCAGAGGTCTTCGCGACGGTTTTTCGCTTCGATATTATATCCCACCGCGCCCGCGGCACCGGCCGGACCACCAATATAAATATGAGCTGGAATCGCGCGGTCGGGAGCGTCGGGATCTTGAGCCCAGCCAGAAATCACGTCACATCCCGCCGAATCAAGGAACCCAACCGGCGAGGCATCTCGATTGATGGGTGGATAGGTCCTTCCAACTGTATTGGATGCGCTCGGTGACAATTCGATATGAAGATGATCGGTATGAGGAACCGGTCCAGTGTATGCCCGTGCTTTTGGGGCTGATCGAAACGCCCCCCAATCGGTTCGATCCCAAATCACAAACTCGACGCCGATCGCTTGCGCGTTCATGATCAAATATTCGGCGATCGGGTCCCCAAGATCGTTGTCAGCGTCGCCGCCGGAGCGCGGAACGGCGAGGTCGATGGCTCGTCCCGAAGCATGAACTGAAAGTTGGTTAGGACTCGCGCTGTTGGCGCGACACGCATAGCCGCCGTAGCTGACCGCCCCGGCGAACTCCCGCTTCAGAAATTCTGCAAAATCGCGAGTTCCTGCGAGGAAGGTCCCCGAACACGATGCGGGGGCACCGGTATAAGGAAGGTATTGCTGGTTCGCGATTGCCGTCACGTCGGCCGGAGGCAGCCAGCGCCCCGCGTGCGCCACAAAAAGAATCACGGCGTCGTCCGGAATTTCTGCAACCGGGTCGTGAAATGTCTGTTCGCTGCCCTGGCCGAACTCGAATCGGGCAAAATCGATGGGCACGGAACTCTTGAATTCAACGACAAGACCAGGGCGGGACAACGCAACAAATCCTTCGTTCGCCACGGGATCGATGACTTCGTCCATGAACTCATCTGCGGAAGTCCAATCCAAGACCGGCTCCCCAACACTGTCGAGCACACGAAACTTCGCTGTCCCAAGCGTGATATGGAATGCGATATTTTCGAACGGCTGTGCTTGAACCGAATACACGCGCCCCGGAAACACCGACCGAAAATATGCAACATCGTCTGCAACTTCCGCAAAACCGCCGGTTTCGAGCAACTCCACTGCAGCCGTCGTTTCGGAAGTCTCTGGCGTGACGGCTGGAGTTTCCGCCACGAAGACCTCATCTGCACAACCACCCAGCGCTACGATTATCAATATTAGGGAAAGTCTTCGCATCACCACCTCGAAGGGTTCCACCGTACCAACATTGATATTGCACAATGCGGACCGGCTCGAATTCCGCGTATTTAGGCCAGTTTCCCCTTCGTTGAGAGGTCGGCTGACCCGGGCCCAGTGTCACCATTTCACCCACAAATGGGTATGCCTGACCCCGAAGTGTCAGCCATTGTAAGGGCACCATATTCTTGGTGGGACGGCCTGTGTCTTGCGTCATCGCCCAATTAAACTAATGTACCCTTCCCGCGCATTAGCGCGCTTTATCCGTGGGCAAGAGGAACCGGCATGTCGCAGGAAATGGAAAAAAAATCGAATTTCATCCGCCAGATCATCGAAGAAGATCTGGCCAGCGGAAAACACACTTCGATCGCAACTCGGTTTCCGCCAGAGCCAAATGGATACCTTCATATTGGGCATGCAAAATCGATCTGCCTGAATTTCGGGCTCGCCTTGGATTATAAGGGCGCCTGCCATCTGCGCTTCGACGATACGAATCCCACGACCGAAGACGTCGAATACGTCGAATCGATCAAAGCCGACGTGCGTTGGCTTGGGTTCGACTGGGGCAAAAACCTGTTTTTTGCGTCGGACTACTTTGAGCGCATGTACGAAATCGCCGAACATCTGGTGAATAAGGGCCTCGCATACGTCGATTTTCAGCCTCAGGAAGATATTCGCGAACAGCGCGGAACCCTGACGGAAGTAGGCACCGAAAGCCCTCACCGAAACACTTCGCCGGCAGAAAACCTGAAACACCTGCGCGCGATGCGGGCCGGCGAATACAAGGACGGCGAAGCCGTTCTGCGCGCCAAAATCAACATGGAATCACCCAATATGTTGATGCGCGATCCCCTGATGTACCGCATCAAGCACGCCCATCATCATAATACCGGCGACAAATGGTGCATCTACCCGATGTACGACTACGCACACGCTCTTGAGGACGCTTTTGAGGGCATCACGCACTCGATTTGTACGCTCGAATTCGAGAATAATCGGGAGCTCTACGATTGGATGGTCAAGCACACGGATGTGCCAGCAAAACCCAAACAGATCGAATTCGCCCGGCTGAGCCTGACCTATATGGTCATGTCGAAGCGTAAACTGCTCTTGCTGGTCAAGGATAACCACGTCAACGGTTGGGACGACCCGCGCATGCCGACGATCGCTGGCATGCGACGCCGCGGCATCACGCCTGAATCGATTCGCAATTTTGCCGAGGTGATCGGCGTCGCCAAAGCCAACAGCACGGTCGATGTCAGCCTGCTCGAATTCTGCGTTCGCGATGACCTGAATCACCGTTCGCCTCGAGTTATGTGTGTTTTGGACCCGCTCAAAGTCGTGCTCACCAACTATCCCGAAGACGTCGTGGAAGACCTTGATGCCGACTACTGGCCGCATGACGTGCCCAAAGAAGGCTCAAGACCGCTACCGTTTTCGCGTGAGCTCTACATCGAGCGCTCCGACTTCGAGGAAAACCCACCCAAAGGCTATTACAGGCTGTCTCCTGGCGCCGAAGTTCGACTCCGACACGGCTACTATATCACTTGTGGTGAGGCGATTCGCGACGCAGACGGCAATATCACGGAGCTGCATTGTACCTACGACCCTGAAACGCGCGGTGGCACCTCCGCCGATGGGCGAAAGATCAAAGGCACCATTCACTGGGTCTCCGCCGCGGCCGGACTTCCTTGCGAGGTTCGACTCTACGACCGTCTTTTCATCGACGAAAAACCCGATGCTGACGGTGATTTCTTGGAACGTCTGAATCCAGAATCACTTGTCGTGGCGCGGGGCTTCATCGAACCTAGCGTCCGCGACGACGTCGAGGACCGCTACCAGTTCGAGAGGCAGGGATATTTCTGCAAGGACATCGAATCGATTCCGGATGAATTGGTCTTCAACCGAACCGTCACGCTCAAAGATAGCTGGGCGCGAGCGACGGCAAAGACCGAAGAAAAGCCCGCGCCGAAACCCGTGAAAGCCGCCAAAATTGACGATGACAAAGAGCGGCCTCAGAAACGTTCGCGCCTGTACGAACGTGAAAAGGCTCGTGAAGAAACCCCGCTGCTCGCAGCTCGGCTCATTCATTACACAAAACTCGGGCTTTCCGACGACGACGCCGACCTGCTCAGCGGCGAGCAGGCCAAAGGCGACTATTTTGAGTCGGTCTTGGTGTACGGAAAAGACCCGAAACTCGTCGCGGTCTGGGTGGTGAACGAGCTCTTGCCGTTGATCTCGGACGACGAAGAGCTTGGGCGTCTGAAATTTGGGCCCAAGTCATTTGCGGACCTGATCGAACTCGTCGCGAGCGACGAGATCTCGACCTCAGCCGCCCGTGAGGTGTTGGCGGAAATGCTCGAAAACGGCGGCGACCCCATCACGATTGTTGACGATAAAGGCCTGCGAACAATCTCGGACGTGGGCGCACTCAACGCCATCATCAAGCAGGTATTGGTCGACAACCCGACCGAACTTGCGGCCTATCGTGCAGGCAAGACTTCGCTGCTCGGGTTTTTTATCGGTCAGACGATGAAGGCCTCGGGCGGTTCTGCCGACGCGAAGCTCGTCCGGGAATTACTCCAGAAGAACCTCTGATTGCACCGGAACGCCCGAAAGGGCATCCGCTTAGCCGAGGTCATCTATGGGTGAAATAGCTTCGCTGGGGTCGGCCTTCGTGTGGGCGATCGCCAGCCTCATCTTTGCGAGCCTCGGCAAGTCGATACGCCCGTCCGCGCTTAATCTGCTCAAGTCAGCACCCGCTCTGGCCTTGATGGGCCTTACGCTGCTTGTGGTAGGCCGGTCTGGAGCCAGCATCGGCTCGTTGGAGTTGAGCTACTTGGCCCTCAGCGGTGTGATTGGGTTCGCCATTGGCGACACCGCGTATTTTGCCGCGCTCACACGCCTAGGCGCGCGCAAATCGTTATTGCTGACAGCGTTGATCCCTTTTGTCACCGCATTTATGGGCGCGTTCGTTCTAGACGAACCGGTGACCATAATGACATTCGCGGCGATGGTATTGACCGTTGGAGGTGTCGCCTGGGTGATCCTCGATAAAACCACCGCCGCCGAAGACCAAGGTTCGTTTAAGGCTGGAATCGCCTTCATCTTGGTCACGATTATATGCCAAGCCAGTGGGTCGGTTCTGACTAAGCTTGGCGCCGGCGACTTGAGCTCCCTTGAGGTCAGCATTCTTCGGCTCGCCAGTGGCAGCTTGGGCTTGATCGTCATGGTCACCATACGGGCGCAATGGAAAGACGTCTTGTTGCCGTTCAAGGTCCCTCAGCTACTCATCCGCATGACCACGGCCATGTTTCTTGGGACCTATCTAGGTGTGTGGCTGATGAATACTGGGCTCAAGTACACTTACGCCGGGATCGCTGCGACCCTGATCGCGACCTCGCCGATTTGGGTGCTCCCGATGGCCCATTTTTACTCGGGAGACCGCATGACAACTCGTTCGGTGGTGGGCGCGCTAGTTGCCGTCGCGGGAATCGCCCTCCTCTTCATTCGCTAAGCGATTTGCTGAGCCTTGTTACGGTCCGAGCCTGTGGACCGTAGTTCTAGCGACGACGGCGAAACCAGCCGACAAGTCCGAGCAACCCAAACAACGTCAGGCTGGCATCACCCTCGATCGTCGAACACCCGCCGTCAGACTCGGGCGGAATCAAATTACATTCCCAGTCGGGGAATTCCGAATTCTCTAGGTCGTCACGGGTGCCGGATTCCTCACTGACCAAATCCCCAGGCGAAGCGCCGTTCGATTCACGGAAATCAGGAGGCTCGCAATACGATAGCGCTTCAGGGTCTGCGCTCGTGTCATCTCCGTCGGCCTGTCCTGCGGGCTCCGTCGATTCGTCGCGCCCTGAAATGCAGTTCATTTCTGGAATGCAATCGTTGTCCGTCGTGCACGTCACCGGGATGAGACGACATGACTTTTCGACGCCGGGCTTGCACAGACAAACCGGTTCAGCCGACTCATTATTCGTTCCACCGGCCCCCGAAGAACAGGAACATTGTTCAAGCGCCTCACAGGTGAAGCCCGCCCCGCAATCGGCTGCAAGCTCACACGGTGCCTCATAGTCTGGAACGCAAGAGTCCCCTTCACACTCATCTTGGATTTCATCAGGTCGGTCCTCAAGCGGCGGCAAAGCTGCAAACGCGGAGGCACTCCAACCAACAACAACAAAACAAAAAAACATTTTGGAATTCATCATAACCTCAAAAGTTTAGTGACGTTTTGGAGCATTGCAGATCGTGGGCCAACCTTTCCCGAAACGACCAGCCCCTTTGTCCATGCGCCTTTGGCGCATGACCCCTAAAAATGGTCTTCAACACCCCCAGGCTGCACTGGCTAAAATGTCGTACTCAAAATCGTCTTTGGGGTACTTTTCCTCCAACATCTAAAAACCAAAAAAAAGGCCCGCGATTGCGGGCCTTCTTCATTTATCATCGCTGTTTTTTAGCCACGGCGACGGAAAAACCCTACAAGACCAAACAATCCAAGTAACGATAGCGCTGCATCGCCCTCGATGGTTGAGCAGCCATCGGCGTTCGCCTTGCTCCCACTTCCGTTCGAACTTGTTCCCCAAGAGATGCGATCGGTGCCAGACAGAGTTCCATTGGCCCCGGACTCCTGCGCAACTTCATCACCACCGTTTGTACCGCCCCAGTAGCTGAAGCCTGGAGGCAAGCAGTACGACACGCGCTCTGACGGCTCTGGCGAGGCGCCACCTGACGAATCCGTGCCATCGAAATCCACGGTCGTTTCATTGCCCCCAGAAACGCACTCCAAATCCTGTGCACAGTCAGCGTCTGAGCCGCACTCAACGATTATGACGCGGCAGTATTTTCCATCGGTCGGCTCACAACTGCAACTCGGCTCAACATTTGGAGTCTGATCGGTATCAGTACCTTCTCCCGTGGAGCCGCTTGATGCACACGAACAACTCTCGTTCGATTCACACGTAAAACCCGCGCCACAGTCGGCATCGGCTTGGCATGGCGCCACATAGCTCGGCACACAATAGGCTTCAGTTTGAACGGCGCACTCCAGGTCGCACGGACCGTCGCCGGGATCAGACGAACAGGCGATGTCCACCGGGCCTGAACAGGCTTCGTACGTGTAGGAAACACACACGTCCGCACCGGCACAGTCTGCGTCTGCCGAACAAGGTGTCGGCGGCGGAGGCCTGCAGTAGGAGTAGCCTGTCGTTATGCACTCACTTTCGCACTCGCCCTCGGCACAGTCGTTACACGTCCCGGTTTCTTCGGTCTGACAGATGAAGTTCGCCGGGCAATCGCTGTCCACGGCACACTCGCCCGTAGGTTCAGGGGGCGCGGTTGGATCCACCGGATCCGACTGAGCAGACCCTGAAACACTCCAGAAACAAGCGGCGACAATCAAACAACGGGTCAATTTGGATATCATGGGAACCTCAAAAACTTAATGATGCGTGGAGCTTCGCCAGATCCTAGCGACGACGACGGAACCAACCGACCAGACCGAACAACCCAAGCAACGACAGGGCGGCATCACCTTCGATCGTCGAACAAGTGGCCGATGAGTCCTTGCTTCCGCTTCCGCCGTCCGCTGGATTTGTTCCCCAAGAGATGCGATCTGAGGTCGAAAGGTCGCCGTTAACGCCAGACTCCTGAGCCACGACATCACCACCATTGGTTTCGCCCCAGTACCCGTAGCCGGTAGGCAGGCAGTACGACACTGATGCAGGATCGGACGATGGGCTTACATCGCCATTGCCATCGGGATCCACCGAGACAGGGGTGTCGTAGCTGGGTCCTGAGATGCACTCCAAGTCCTGGGCACAATCGGCGTCGGTATGGCATTCGACCATAATCACCTGACAGTAGTTTTCGCCGCTTGGCTCACATACACAATCGTCGACGGGCATTGGCTCCGGATCGCTGCTGTTATTTGGTTCAACCGCACCACCCGATGAGCACGCGCATTGTTCGATCGCCTCGCAGGTGAAGCCAGGGCCACAATCGGCGGCGGCCTGACATGGTGCGACGTATCGCGGAACACAGTAGGCCTCGGTTTGCGTTTCGCATGACGGTTCCTCCTCCATGACTGGTGGAATCTCGCAAGGTTCACCCTCGACACATGCGACGGATGTTCCCGAACCTGAACAGGCCTCGTAGGTATACGACACACAAACGTCCGCTCCACTGCAGTCCGAGTCCGCGCTGCACGGTGTGGGCGGCGGAGGCATGCAATAAGAGTAACTTCCGCCCGAGCAGGTCGAGGTGCAATCGCTGCCGTCATCTGGACACGGAGCACAGCTTTCAAAGTCGTCGGTCACACATGTGAAGGTCGAGGGGCAATCGGCGTCGACTGCGCACTCACCGGAATCCGAAGGCCGAGCCGTGGGCTCCGACGGATCCGACTGAGCAGACGCCGAAACACTCCAACAACAAGCAACAACTACCAAACAACGGGTCAATGTGGATTTCATGGGAACCTCAAAAAATTAAGTTACGTTATGGAAGAATTGCAGGACCCGCGCCAAGCCGACCAAAATGCATAAGCCCTTTATTTTATGCGCACTTAAAAAATACACATCGATCTTCGTCTCAGATTTCCACGGACACAGCCTCAGAAAAAGACCGTCAATCGTCAAAAAACTGCGGGCGAGTGTCGGCCAAAAAAAAAGGCCCGCAATTGCGGACCTTGGTTTCAAATCTGAGTATTTCTTAGCGACGGCGTCGGAAGAAACCCACAAGGCCGAACAAACCAAGCAACGAGAGGGCAGCATCACCTTCGATCGTCGAGCAACTCGCCGATGAACCCTTGCTTCCGCTTCCACCGTCGCTTGGGTTAGATCCCCACGACACTCGGTCTGTGGTTGAAAGGTCACCGTTAACGCCCGATTCCTGAGCGACGACGTCACCGCCATTCGAGCCACCCCAGTAGCCGTATCCTGGAGGCAAACAGTACGACGCTGCATCACGGGCTGGCTCAGGGCTTACACCACCGCTTCCACCATCCACAACAACCGGCACGTCCTGGCTCGGCCCAGAAATGCACTCTAAATCTTGAGCACAATCAGCGTCGGTATTGCACTCGACCATGATCAAACGACAGTAGAGCTCACCACTGGGCTCGCACGAACAATTGTCGTCGGGCACCGGATCTGTGCCGGTTGAGCCATCCGTACTACCGCCCGAAGAACAGGCACACGACTCGATGGCCTCACAGGTAAATCCTGGGCCACAATCAGCGGCTGCCTGGCATGGCGCGATGTAACGCGGCACACAGTAGGCCTCGGTTTGTGACTCGCACGAAGGCTCAGGAGACGGCGTCGGTTCTGGGCAAGGTTCGCCTTCGGCGCAGGCGACATCAACTGAAGATCCTGAGCAACTCTCGTAAGTGTACGAAACACAAACGTCTGCGCCATCGCAGTTAACGTCCGAAACGCAAGGCGTGGGAGGAGGAGGCATGCAATACGAGTAGGTCCCGCCCGAACAAGTCGATGTGCATTCAGTGCCGTCGTTTGCACACGGTGCACAAGTTTCAAAGTCGTCGGTCTCGCACGTGAAATTTGTGGGGCAATCCGCATCGACGGCACACTCGCCCTGAATATCAGGCGGAGTGGCGGGATCGGTCGGATCAGATTGGGCAGCAGCTGAAACACTCCAACAACAAGCAACAACTACCAAACAACGGGTCAAAGTGGATTTCATGGGAACCTCAAGAAATTAAGTTACGCATTGGAGTCAGTGCAGAACTCGCGCCAAGTGCGCTGATTCGAATAATCGCCCAATTCTATGCCAACTTGGAAGATGACCGCAAATCTTGGCCTCAGATTTCCGAGACCGGTTGCGCGCAGTACTCCGCCATTCGTCAAATTTCTGAGGCTTCTGGTTATTTGCATTCAAAGCCCAAACAAAAAAGGCCCGCAAATGCGGACCATTTCTCAATCAGTTAGCGCAGATTCTAGCGACGACGACCAAGTGCCCCGAAGTGTTGAGGATGCATTCGAGGTCCTGGGCGAACCACTGTCTGATTCGCCCTCTACCAAGATGACCTGGAAACCGTTGTGAACGATGCGATGTGCGGTGATTGCGGTGATCAGCCAAGCCCGACGACTCCAAAATCGTCTTTCATACGGTCCTAAATCTTCGAGTCAGATTCCCGCGAATCTTCAAGTCTCCATGGATCGCAATTCATCTGCCAAAATCGGAAGGATCGCCTCGGCGTGCCCGCGCAGCACGTGTTTGCACGTGTCGCTAAGTGTCGTCTCCACCGTGTTGATTTCGATCAGAGTCACGCCCCTCGATTCAGCGAGTTCTGGCAGCTCAGATGCGGGATACACGAGCCCTGACGTGCCGACGATCAGGCAAACCTGAATCTCGGTGAAAGAGGCCATAGCCCCCTGCCAGACGTCCCTTGCCAACATCTCACCGAACCACACAACATCGGGGCGTAGCGAGCCTCCACAGGCGCGACACAGTGGTTCCTCACTCAGGTCGACGTCCCGGTTCTCAAGGCGACGACAAACGTGACAACGGTTCCTGACAAGCCTTCCATGCAAGGGGAAAACCTCTGCATCTGCGTCGGCTTCGACAAGCGCTCGGTCCAATAAACCGTCAACGTTTTGAGTCACAAACGCTGTCGGAATCATTTTGGCAATCTGGGCAAGCGCGTGGTGCCCAGCATTGGGGTGTACTTCTTTCAATTTGCGACGTTTTTCCTCGTACCAAAACAGCATCGCCTGGCGGTCGGTTTCAAACGTCGACGTCTGCGAAAATCGAGCGACTTCGGGGTCGACATAACTTCCGGTTGCATCTCGGTAGGTCGGTATTCCCGAGGCGAGTGAGAGGCCACTGCCAATAAAAACGCCGAGATTTCTGGCCCCCGCGATGGATTTTGCTGCGGCGCGAACCGCATCTTCGGAAAAGTGCACTTCTTTCAAGATTTTGTTCCCTCTTCGTCGACTGCGATCGCTCTGAATGCAAAAGCGATATCACCCGCCATCAGTTCCCAGAAGAGTTGTCCGCCATAGCCCGACCACCAGTACCACGGCGTATTTCGGTCGACCTCAAGCGCAATCACACCGAGGACTTCCCCGGCAAACGAAACAGGATGCGCCAGCGTGCCGTAGGCTTGGTCTCGGGCAGGCTTATAATAAGCGCTCAAACGGCGCCAATGGGCGCCATCCTCCAGCGCCTGTGAACCCTCGGGGGTGCGAGAATCAGCGAGCCTCTTGGCCGATTCATCAACCCAAAGGTAGTTTTTGAAGCCCTTCTCGGCTGAGCGGCCGGCCAGCACCATCGTTTGGTTCAGGCGCACGGCCAAAGTAGACACGCCCGAGTCATCCGTTGCTGCTGCGTCAACATCGATTGGCATTTCGATTTCGCTGAACGCCGACCACCCATAAGACGTCTCGAATTTCAGGGATCGTTTTTGGGCGGCTCCACGTCGAATCACGTGGCCCAACCCAAAACTCGGAACCCCGGTATTGCTTTGAACAAGATCGACGACTTCATGCACCAAGCCTGATCGACGTTGGGCCGGAGATCCAGCGCCTGAAATCGCACGCTCACATGCGTTTCGCACGGACCTTAGGATCCACATCTTCCGAGCACTCAACGTGTAGAGCGGAGAATGCCGAAGCCCTGACGCCAATCGATCGGCCAACACCGCAAAACACTCAAGCGTGGACGAGGCCAAACGAACGGGCTTCTTCCAACACAGCGACAACCACCCGAGGTGTTCACGTTCGTCGCCTTCCTGAGAGACCAGTGGGACAAGGACCATCATGGCCTCATCACGACCGGCTGCATGAAACGACTCATGCTCGGCTTCGCCACTTTCCCACTTACCGGCACCGTTCATCACGTAACGGTGAAAAATCCTCTTCGTGCCTGCTCTCTGCCCTTCCAATGCTTCACCCAAGAGCGTGCCCGGCTCTGCGGTCAACCCCATCCCGACAAGGCGATCATCACTCTCGGTGTAGAGGCGTTCAGCCATGACCACAAAATTGGACTCACGGGTCAGCAAACGCATCGCGTCCAGCGAATCGGACAGAATCACCGCTGCGGAGCCGTCGCAACCTGACCACTCCGGCAAATGCTCCATCATGAGGTAGAGGAAGCGTTTGATGTCGTGGTTAGGCGTCTCGTCAAAAAAGATCCGAATGGCGTTTCGATGGCTCGCCTGAATGGCGCTTCTGGCGTGGGTCCTCAACTCATCGAGCTGCGAGGAATCCAGCGCCGAAGCGACCAGAGCGAATCCGATCGTGACCTCTCCGCCTTGTCCAACCTCGGTCAGCGGAACGATAGCGAGCGACTTCTCGAGCGCGTCATTATTGAGCCAACGACAATCACTGGCGACGGCAGCTTCGACGTCTTTAAATCCCCACGCCAAATCGACAAATTTGGCAGCGCCCGCCGTCACTTCGATCAGCGCGTCCGGCATCGTGGAGCCAGGAAAACCAAGCGCAATGTACACCTGCTCAACATGTGCCTGAGCCATCCAGGCTGCCAAGAACCTGTGCAAATGAAACGACAGGATCTCGCGGCCACTCGGCGTGTATGCCGGTGGGCGAGTCGTGGTCAGAGGCGAATGGGACATCTTGGTGCTCCTCAAGGACGCCGACACTCTAGGCCCCCGCCGCATCCCTGCGCAAGCGACGTCTGACTACGAACGCAAGCAGAAGCAATAACCCGCTAAGATCGGGCTCGGCGACGCTGGAGCAGCCACACCCATCGTCTGATGGTGGGCTTGGCAACGGACCCATATCCCCAGCATCAGCTCCCATGTCTGGGGCATCCCGGAAATCCAATTCCTCTTGGTCGACGGTTTCGCCCAGACTCACAGCATCGATCACCTCGAAGTCGACGCGCGGCGAAAACTCAAGCAACTCGCCGTCGAGCGAAGTCACCGTTGCCCGCAGACACCAAGCACCTGGTGTCAATTCAGCACTCACAACTCGAGTCGCGAGAACGTCATAGGTCGCTGCAGGATAAACGATCACACCATCCGCAGAGCCCACAGGCTCTGGGAAACTCTGCACTTGTTCGCAGGTTCCCGCTCCAACCTCGACTTCGAAGCGCAAGGTGGGCACCGGGAACTGGCCTAGATTCGAAACGACGACTCGGACCGAAAGAATATCTCCGCGCGAAGGAGTCAGGTTACTCAACGAAACCGCCAAAGCCTCAAGGTCCTCGACTTTTCCATCCGCGAGTTGGTCCAGGCCTGCAACAAATCCATCGGTGCCGGTTCCACCGTGGCCCAACCAGGTGTCGATGGCCGCTGGCGCGGCGTTCAGCGAGCCCGACGATATGACTTCGTTGGTGTCCACATCCCACCAATGCACACGATGTCCCTCGCTTGGGCGTGTCCAAGCTCCGCGTTCAAAGGTCGCGAACACCACACGACCATCTGGCGTCCAGCGCACGGATGCGACCTCGCCAACGATGCCAAACATGGTCAGTGGAAGCTCCGACGTGATATTCGCGTCGGCATCCAACACCAACACTCGGCTCGCCGTTCCAACCAAAAGCGTGCCGTCCTGTCGCGCGAACACGTCGCGCAAGTCCGCAATCTCCGGCACGACCTTCACGAAGTCCGGGCTGCCAGCATAATCGATCGAGGTGATTTCTTGAGGGTCGGCGCCCAGCGCAGTGTCGTAAATATCGATCACAGACAGGCCGATATCATCCCACCTGAGACCCAATAAGACATGGTTATCGGGCAGCGCGGCAACGGCTGAAACGATGCCAAACGAGGTCCCATTAAGAGCGCTTCGGTACCAAACGGTTTGTTGTGTCTGGAGATCCCGAATGGTCACCACGGACGAGAACGAATCGCCAATCAACACGCGCGAGGGCACGCCAAAAGCCGAATAGCTTGCGACCGCAACACGAGTGATGTCCCGATAGCGCGCTTGAGGGTCCAATACCGAGACCAAGCTCTGGTTCGAATCGTAAACGGCAAATCCTAAACCGGACGCCTGCCCCAGCAGCACCGCGTCCCCAGGCAACCACTTCATGTCGAGTGAGGCCACAGCTTCCGAGGCAAAAGATGACTCGCCGAGCTCCACCACTGTGGACCCCGCCAGGTCCAATCCATAGAGGCCCGACTGCCCTCCGTGAAAAAGCACCCGCACAGCCGCTGGGGATTGAGCGTGGGCTAACCCCGACCAAAACACGACAAAACCCCAAGATATGACTAAAAAAAGATGGCGCATGCGGCGCATCGTAACCATCTATTGGGCCTGCGCAAAACGTGATTGAACTGCGGCGCCAAATTCGGCTTCGTCGCTGCGCGCCTTAGTCAGCGTGCCGGCATCTGCCGCTTCGACCCAATCTGGCGGTTCTGTTGTCCGATCGAGGCGTTGATATTCCGATTTCACGTTCAATGCCACCCCGTTGGGAAAGGTCAACACCTGAGAAACCATGCGATGTCGCATCTGGGAATCGAGCTGTTGAAACTCTCCGGCAACCAACAACATTTTCTCGGAAGACGTGGCCACAGGCCACTTGCGTGCGCTCATTTCGTCGATAATCGAACTGAAGAGAATTTCTGCGGGACCAGCTTCGTCCAAAGATTTCAATTGCCGCTCTCGCACCTCTGCACCCGAAGCACCGCATCCAACGGAAAGAATGGCAGAGGTTGCGAACACCAGTACGCAGAAGTAATGTCCCACCTGTCTGACCAAACTTAAGGGGTCTGTCTTGAATCGTCTCTTGCTCATTGTCTCGTTTGTCTCGCTAGCTGCTTGTTCGTCGTCGCCCGACAAACCCGATAAAGTGATTCGCACCAACGGTGTCGCCGCTCAGGAGTTTTTTGTCCAAGGGGTTCAAAAACTCGATGGGCAAGACTACGCGGGAGCGGTGGCGGACTTCAAGCTCGCTGAAAAAAGACACCCGCAACGTTGGGACATCCATATGAACACGGCCATCGCGTACTCACGTGATGCCAAATTCAGTGAAGCGCTGGCTTCGATCGAAAAGGCGTTTCGTAATGGCGGCGACAAAGAAGCGATCGTCTACTTCAACCTCGGCAACATCTACCAAGAACGCGGAATGTACTCCGAGGCCATCCGCGCCTATCGCGCTGGTTTGGCCATTGGGGACCCCAAAGACATCGACACACTGATCAACCTCGGTGCTGCTTACATGTTCTCATTTGAATACGATAACGCCATTTCGACCTTCGAGTTTGTCCAGTCATTCGCCCCCGATGACCCTCGACCACTCCATGGGATTGGACTCGCACTTCAGGCACAGAATCGCTACGCCGATGCCCTAGAAATGTACGAGCGCGCGAACTCGGTGGCCCCCAATTTCGCGCAGGCATACTTCAATAAAAGCTGGGTACTCGCCGCTTTAGGAAGGT
>Ga0100385_1000240_pt1 | contig 74470 bp, 48 predicted proteins | sample CryGeymeta201509_FD_81543 | JGI IMG/M metagenome (GOLD analysis project Ga0100385, IMG submission 81543) | Groundwater microbial communities from Crystal Geyser aquifers in Utah, USA - Crystal Geyser metaG 2015-09 | ecosystem: Environmental > Aquatic > Deep subsurface > Groundwater | place: USA... | reverse complement strand
GGCATCTTGAGGCGTACCTCCTCGACCTGACTCTCGTTGATGATCTCGGTTAACAACTGAGCCGAAAACTGCCCCTCGATGCGTGTCCGCGCTGCGACGTCTGCCGCCTTGATGAGAACAAGCGAATAGGTCGATCGATAAGGCACCACGATGGCATCATAATCCGCCGCACGACGCACCAAAAACGACCCCTCACGCTCCATGAACGCTGTCGTGACATCCCCACCGTCTCCTCGAAACACGCCCTCGGCCGTGTCATCGACAGAAAACGGAACGTCCCACGCGCCGTGAAAGTAGACCCCATTTACCAGAGCCGACCGTTCCCCAGTTTTCAGCCCAAGCGGGCCAACAACACTGGGCAACAACCCCTCACTCTGCGTCCGGTAGTAGTTGTTAATCGTCTGACGAGCCTGATCGAGAGACGAAAAGTCGACCGTTCGAACGTCCTGAACCAACTCAGGCACAACCGCTCCCAAGAACGCCGTGTTGATCGACGTCGACGGATCCACCCACATCGTCGATAGGATCACCGGCTCGTCTTCCCCACCATGCGTTGCCGAAATCACATCCGAAAGACCCAACGCAACACTCTCCAAATCACTCTGGGCGAGCCGCCCTTCGACGGCATCACGCATCGCTGCGTCACCGGCCAGACCGGCCACGCTCAGCGTGCTCGCAAGCGCCAAAGGAGAAAAAACAAAATTCCCAGATGAGGCAGATGCGTCGGTGAATGTGGCGCGGGTTATCGCCTCCATCGCCGACAATGCCGCCGGGGAGACACCCTCAACCCCCTCGTCGGTCGTGGGAAAAGGATCCGGTGACGAAAGATTATTGGTGCCGCCGGCCTCATTATCCACATCGTTGGGAACCGCAGTATCATCGTCGCCATTTGACGCCTGTGAGTCCCCGACTGGGACGCCGAACGAGCCGCCAGAGTCGCGCGAACCAAACTCGTCACGTGTGCAACCCGCCGAAACGAGGATCAATAAGAGGGTGATTATTCTGAGGTTCATGAGATGCCTTTGACCGCGTCGCTGCGATTATTTCGTGGGATCAACCACACGGCCAATAAAGATGATGGCATCGGTCTGACGGTCGCGAATCAGGAACAGGAATGGACGATCAACATCCACGCTGACGTCTGCCATAGGAACGCTGGTTTCGCCAATAATCACCGCCGTTGCGGCTGCTGCTTCGGTCCCCTTTTCGTTCACATCCACGAACGCCTTATGCAGGACATCCGTAATCGCGAGGTCCATCGTCGTAGAAATGCCCGAAAAATCCGCGTCATCAAACGCGCTCGGCATGCCGAGGTCCTTCAAGATCTCGTTCAAACCAATCGGTGACTCAAACTTGAACTTGGGCATCGACAACTCAACCATCTTATTTTCCAGGTCGGATAACGCACCTTGAAGTTTAGTGGCATCCAAATCGGCCTCAAGCGTCGCCAGGTCCGAACCCGCGTCTGGCAACAAAATCACCATCGAAACTTCTTGCCCGTCGTAAGGAAGCTCGATGGCCTCAAACCCTGTCTCAGCCGCGTAACCATACGTGGTCATCTGCTTCATCATCGGTGTCGTCACCGCCCCAGTCGGGGCCGCAAATGAACCATCGGCGGTCATATTCTCCTCGAACTGGTCAAGCCATGAAGCATTAAAGTAGATGGCGTTCGTCAACACAGCGACCGTTCCCTGGTCGATCGCACCCTCAGGAATCAAATCCTTGATCTTGTCTTCGGTCTGGTCTTCCACCCACGTGTTGATTTCGATTCGAGCGGCCTCTGGGTCCGTGTTGTAATCCATCAAATTGACGCCCGCACCGTAATTCAGGGCCAGAGTATCCAAGAAGTCGGCCTCAAAATCGGCACCGTCCTGCAACCACAGAGCATTGGCAATTTTGAGCCGGAACGGCTGGTCATCTGAACCTTGAGCGCCTGCGCCCCGCGAAATCAGCGCCAGGTCCAGCGCATTAAAAGCCGGATGAAGCTCGCTTTGAGGCAGCGTGAAGTTCAACGCCGTGGCCATCTCAGTTTCGGTATTTGTGCGAGCGCCTGCATAGGTCATCGCCAAAGCGATCGAAATGCTATGCGGCGAGTAAATCACGTTGCCGGGATTAGTCGTGCGAATCTCGCGAAGCAAACGAAGGCCAAATTCGGTATTACCAGCCACAAGCTCTTCGAGCTGCGCGTCACTGACATTAGGCGACAAATTGCGCTGAAGATCGGAACGAACAACCTCGGCGCTATTGGTAGAGTTATTCGTCGAGTTATTCGTCGAATTATTGGTCGAATTCGAATCGTCACCACCACAAGCAAACGAAAATCCGAGAGCCAAAGCCAACATGATATTTTTGAGGTTCATTTTTATCTCCGCGCAAATTCTAAATCATCACCGACAAACCGGTGCCTCCATAGACAGCAGCATCCATGCCACCGCGCGCAAAAACTACCAAGGTGTTGATTTAGGACGACTTTCTCAACTTGCGGCTTTATCGAACCTCAGATTTTCGTGACCACGACACCTCCAAGTCACACAGATTCTTGAGGATCATAAATAGCGCCGCCTCAAGCTACCCGGATTGGTGCGCCGAACCAGCCGATCCCATCCCGCATTGCGACTTGCTACCACTCAGCAATATCGACTGGAAAACACCTCCACTTAGTCGTAGACCACTGAGATGTCAGACAAAGCCACATCAAATGTCGAAGTATTTAACCGCGAATGGGACCACTTCCATCCCGGCAGACGTCCCATCGGTTGGCTGCTACGCAAACACGACGATCTACCCTGGGTTCGTTTTCACGCATTACCCAAATCAAAACGTTATCCTCAAGATGACGCTGAGCTCGATATCATCCTGTCACGAGCGAACGAAATTGCTGACCACCTGCTTGGCCCCGAAACCCCCTGCTGGATGATCGAGACTGGCGGCGATGATGCGGGCAGAACTGGCGAGTATGCGGGTTCTTTTACGGTCGACGACGACGACCCATATCCCATGGTCTGGCACTACTTCATTAAGCCCGTCGATTGGCGCGCCGAAGCTTTTGACGAGGTCTTGACCCCAGTGGCCAACGACGAGTGGCCTGGACATGTAATTTGGATGGCGAGAGACAGCGGTGTCATATTTGCGCCTTACGACGGCGGTTTTGATCTCTTCCCAAACAATTTCAATCAAATCGACGCACTGAAGGCCAAATGGCCAGATTGGCTTTCTGCACACCCTTCGGGCCTCTAAAAGTCATTTTGTTGGGTCAACGACACGACCGATGAAGATCACGGCTTTGGTCTGCCGGTCTCGAATCAGAAACAGAAACGGACGGTCGACATCCACGATGACATCGGCCTGCGGGATGCTCACATCGCCGATAATCACAGCCGTTGCAGCCGCTGCCTCGGTTCCCTTTTCGTTCACATCAATGAATGCCTCGTGCAACACATCGGTGATGACCAGGCCCAAGGTAGGGTGAAATCCGGTGAAGTCGGCGAGCAGGGGGTCAAACGCTGAGGGCATCCCCAAATCGATCAGCATTTGGTTCAATCCCAACGGAGACCGGAACTTGAATTTAGGCATCGATAAATCGACAACCTTATTCTCAAACCCCGTAAAGACGGCCCGCAATGTGGCCCCATCCAGAGTCCCCTCAAATTCCGCCAGACCGGTGCCGGCTTCAGGCAACAAAACCACCATCGAGACTTCATTGCCGTCGTAGGGAAGCTCCACGGCCTCAAAACCCGCTCCCGCGAAATACCCGTAATCCGTCATCTGGTGCATCGTTGGCGCAGAAACCGCCCCACCAGGAGTCATGAACGAGTCGTCTGTCGTCGAATTCGGGTCGAATTGCGCCGTCCACGACGCGTTGAAGTAGATCGCGTTGGTCAGGACCACCAACGTGTAGGGCGTGATGGCCCCTTCTGGAATCAGCTCCTTAATCTTGTCTTCAGTTTCATAAGCAGCCCAGGCATTGATTTCCTTACGTGCACCTTCGGGGTCTTCAGAATAATCCAGAAGGTTCACACCCACCCCGTAATTCAGGGCCAACACATCCAAGAATGGATCCTGAAAATCGACCGATTTTTGCAGCCACAGCGCATTGGCAATGCGCAACTGAAACGGCAATCCATTGACACCTTCTGTGTCTTCTCGGCTCATCAGCGCCAAATCCAGCGCGTTAAATGCTGGATGAAGCTCGTTCTGTGGCAATCCAAAATTCAGCGCGGTCGCCATCTCAGTTTCGGTGATCCCGCGGGCGCCGGCATAGGTCATCGCCAACGCGATCGAAATGCTATGCGGTGAATAGATCACGTTCCCCGGCTCCTGAACGCGAATTTCGCGTAGCAAACGCAACGCAAATTCCGTGTTGCCGCTCACCAATCCATCGAGCTGTTGAGCACTGACGTCGGGCGACGTGATGCGTTGTTTTGATGAACGCAACACTTCGGAGGGCTCAAAGCCTGTGTTTGACGCACTTCCGCCACACGCCGCCAAAAGGCCAAGCGCGACCATCAACACGATATACTTAAAATTCATTTCGATGCCTCGATTCAAGTTGCTCTGTCATGTTCCCGCAAAATAGCAGTTTCCATGCCGCCGACTTTTTTGGGTTCAGCCTTCCGAACCGGTTTTGAATGGCGTAAACACGGCTCATGAAACAGCATCTCAAATACGGTTTTGGCATCCTGGCCGTCGGGTTGATGGCCTCGGTTTTTGCGATCCTTTTTCGTGGGACGCTTTCGCAGCTCAATCAGGCGGTGTTCGGGGTCAAGACGGTTGTGGAAGTCCTCACGAGCCTCACGTGGTGGCAGCGTGCGCTCTTACCCGCGATTGGTGCTCTGTTGGGCGGGTTAGTCTCGCGGGCCATTGGGCCCACCGGTGGTGGCGTCGGAGACGTGATGGAGGCCGTCGTTCTTGGCAAAGTCAACCTCTCCCTTCGCTCCACGGTCCTAAAATCCCTCGCCTCATGGCTCGCCATCGCCACTGGCGGATCGCTCGGCCGTGAAGGCCCCTTGATTCAATTCGGTGGTGCCGCAGGAAAAACCGTCGGCCAGAGCCTAAAACTCACCCAGGGGCAGATTCGAATTCTAATCGCTGCTGGAACTGCCGCAGGCTTTGCTGCGGCGTACAACACCCCAATTGCCGCCGTGCTCTTTGTGGTCGAAGTCGTGATTGGCGTCGTCGTCGTCGAGGCCATATGGCCGGTCCTGATCGCGACCGTCTTGGCCACAGCCGTGACCCGCTTTGCGATCGGACCAGGGCCGCTCTACGGCGAACATACGTTCTCGATGACCAACAACTACGAGCTCTTCGCCTATGCCGCGCTCGGCGTGGTTGTGGCCTTTGGAGCCCAAGGTTTCATGCGAACTCTCTCTTTGGGCGAAAGGCTCTTCAAAAACCCGCGCCTACCCATGCCCTGGAGACCTGCTCTTGGCGGTCTTCTTGCGGGGCTGGTCATCGCTGTAATGCCCGAAATCGCGGGTAACGGGTTTGAGCCACTCTCCGGAGTGATTTCAGGTCATTATGCCTGGGGATTTGTACTCTTCATGCTCATTGGAAAAGTCTTCGCGACCACGGCCTCGGTGTCGTCCGGCAGTCCTGGGGGCGTTTTTACGCCAACGCTCCTGGTGGGAGGTTCGCTAGGATTCCTGTTCGCAACGGCCCTTTCGATGGTGTTACCCGCGGGGACAATCACTCCCGGCGGATACGCTTTGGTTGGAATGGCCGCGGCCACCGCGGCCACAACTCACGCGCCTGTCCTCGCGTGTGTGATGGTTTTTGAGCTTAGCGGTGACTACGCCATTGTCCTACCTCTGATGATCGCCACCGCGATCGCCACCGCGGTCTCCCGGTTCTTGCGTGAAGACTCCATCTACATGGCCGAACTCAAAGAAAAAGGCCACGACTGGGAGCTCACCCTGGAAGGCCGCGTGCACGACTAGTGGCCTTCGGTTTTCGGCCAACATGCGATTGGTGCGCCGCGATCGACCGCATGAGGGCTAGCCGAAACCATATTCGCAACATTTCGACATCATTGACCGATAACCCCACCAACCTGCGTGGAGGTTCAATGCTCGGCCAAAATCACGAATCTATTCTCGACCTCGTCATTCGCGACGCCCGTGGGGTGCTCGAATTCCTTGGGATCGATTTACCCAAAGACGCCGTCACGACGCGCCCCAACATCCGCAAAAAAGCGGACGAACGGCTCACTGCACCTGCTGACCGTCTACTGAACAAAACATAATAAACCACTGAACATCCAATCCGCGTGGCGCCCACGCTTCGGCTATGTTAATTCGATCGGACCATTTCCTACGCCCCAAATACGATCATGGAACCGATCGAAGTCCGCCTACATGAAACCGCAAAAGAGCGGTACCTGAACTACGCAATGAGCGTGATCACCAGTCGCGCTCTGCCTGACGTACGTGATGGTCTAAAGCCCGTTCAACGCCGTATCTTGTACGCCATGTACAACATGCGTCTGACCCACGACGCCAAACACCGCAAATCAGCAGCGGTGGTCGGTGAGGTCATGGCCAAATTCCATCCTCACGGCGACTCGTCAATTTACGACGCCATGGTGCGAATGGCTCAGCCGTTTTCGATGCGCTACATGCTCGTTGATGGACACGGTAACTTCGGCTCCCTCGACGGCGATAGCGCTGCCGCGATGCGTTATACCGAAGCCAAATTGGCACCGCTTTCCTCCGAACTCTTAAGCGAAATCCGCAAAGAGACGGTCGACTTCAAACCCAACTACGACACGACGACCGAAGAACCCATTGTTCTTCCAGCGCAAGTTCCAAACCTACTCATCAATGGCGCCACCGGCATCGCCGTCGGCATGGCCACCAATATTCCACCGCATAACCTCGGCGAGTGCCTTGATGCGCTGATTGCTCTGATCGATGACCGCGAAATCACCGTGGCCCAGATCGTGGGAACCCACATCCACGGCCCCGATTTCCCTACCGGTGGCGTGATGCTCGAAAACGTCGAGGAGCTTCGTGCCCTCTACGAAACGGGACAAGGCACCGTCACACTTCAGTCCAACTGGATGGTCGAGTCCGAAGGCGGCAAGAAGTGCATCATCATCACTTCGGTCCCCTACACGGTGAACAAAGCCAGCCTGATTGAAAAAATAGCCAGCCATATTATCGGTGGGAAACTCCCGCAAATTGTGGATGTGCGCGACGAATCAACAGCAGAAGTCCGCGTCGTACTTGAACTCAAACGAGGCTCAAACGTCGAAGCCGCAATGGCGTACTTATTTAAGCACACGCCACTGCAGAACCGTTTTCACGTGAACATGACCTGCCTGATTCCGACCGATAACCCGATTGTCCCGGCCCCGGCACGACTGAACCTCAAGGACATGCTCGTCTACTTCCTCGAATTTCGAATGGAAGTGGTCACTCGTCGCCTGGCCTACGATCTGCGCGCGTTGCTGCATCGTATCCATATTCTGGAAGGCTTCGAGCTCATCTTTAATGACATCGACGCCGCCATCCGCATCATCCGCGCGTCGAACGGCAAAGCCGAAGCCGCAAAAGGCTTGATCGAATATTTTGGCGTCGACGAGATTCAGGCCGATGCCGTTCTGGAAACCAAGCTCTACCGACTCGCCAAGCTGGAAATCCACGCGATTGTCGCTGAGCTCAACGAAAAACGAACCGAAGCGGCCCGACTGCAAGGTCTGCTGGACGACGATGTCTCGCGCTGGGCGCTGATTCGTCAGGAGCTTTTCGAGATCCGCTCTGCTTATGGCGACCCACGCCGAACCAGCGCAGACGTCGAGGTCAAAGAACTCGAATACTCCGAAGAAGCCTACATCATCGATGAATCCGCATGGATGATCGTGACCCGTGATGGCTGGATCAAACGCCAGAAATCCTACTCGGATATCAGCGCGATTCGCGTCCGCGAAGGCGACGAAGTTCGATGGATTTTGCCCGCGCGAACCAAACAGACCGTGCTCTTCTTCACAAGCGCTGGCCGCGTCTACACCAAGCGTATCGCCGATATCCTTCAGACGACGGGTTACGGCGAGCCGATTCAAGGCCATTTCGACTTCGAAGACGGCGAAAAAATCGTTGGTGTATTGACCGACGACAAACGAATCCTGCTCGAATCTCAGATCGAGAACGACCAAACTTCATTGGTACCCGACGAAAACCCAACCTCGACAACCGTCGTTCAAATGGTCAGCGTTTCCGAAGCCGGACAATGTCTGCGTTTTTCGATCGAAGACTACCTTGAGCCATCCACCGTCAAAGGCCGCCGCTACATGCGAATCGGCGAAAAAGACGGCGTAGTCAACGTCGAGAATTCCGATGGAAGCGACACCGAACTGGTCGCCATCGCCAGCCGCAATGGCCGTGGACTGATGTTCCTGGTCAGTGAAATTTCGTATTTCAAAAATGCCGCAAAGGGCGTTCGGGCCATGTCCTTGGACAAGGGCGACGAAGTCCTCGACTTCACGCTCTGCCGCAAAGCGCTTGATGGGCTTGATGTCGAAACCAACCGCGGCGCCCGTGTCATCATTCGCTCCACCAAGTCGAAATTCGAACCAGCTCGACGTGGCAATAAAGGCAAAGCCATCATTCAGCGTGGCCATCTGATTCGTTCACACCGTCCACCCGTCGAAATCCGCCTGGATGCCGACGACGACGTCGAACCGGAAGTCCTCGAGGACGAAGGCACCCCAGCCGAACCATCCCAAGAATAGACTGCGACTTGCGACAGCCTCCCTATGGCCTGCACTGCGACTTCCGATCAAAAGATCGCCATCATTTCGACCCAGTGCACAAACCGTTGAATTGATTTACTTTGCCAATGCTTAAACAACGGCAGGTGAAGAAATGGACGCCAAAAAACTCTTGGCTATCGCCTTTATTCTGACAATAATCGCCCTTCCCAGTGCCGTCTATTATGGGCTCAACCCATCTATGGGGACCCCGCCATCTGTGGTTTTGATCCTCTTTTTTGCTACGGGTTTGGCCGCTGCCTCGTACTACGCCAAACCCGAAGACACCGACCGTATCCGCCAAATGACGATGGGTACGGCTCGCGATTGGGCATGAACACTTTGACCGTGGTCATCTTATCACCCTTCGTCATCGCCACTTTGGAAGACTGGCGCCTGCGCTACGCCGGATATGGGCTTGCTGGCTACTCGCTGAATCAATTAATCGTTCAAGAGGTCCATTTCTAAGCCCTTGCATGGAGCGCCCACTCTTATCTACATGTGACCACACGACCGACATTATTAGAATGGAACTCGATGAAACGACTTTGGCCTTATCTAATTATTCTGGCGCTAATTTGCGGCCTCGGAGCGTATTTCGCAGGTTATTTTGACGGTGAGCACTTACACCAAACTCCAACTCCCGCTGATAACCAAGAACCAAACGATGCTCAAGAGGCTAGCGTCTCCTCACCCTGCAAGGGCGTCATCTGTTCGGAAGGTCTTACCTGTGAAAAGGGGGTCTGTGTACAGGCTCCCTGTCAGGCAGGTTGTGTCGGCGACGCATGCGAGAAGTGCTGGGGAAGCCAGTCGTGTAGCACGAACGAAGAATGTGAAACTGACCAATGCGTGGGCGGAAGATGTGCCGTGAACCCTTTCATCACCGTCTGGAACACTTCCACTCGCCCTCGCTACGGAAACGCCGACGCCACGGGTACGTATGAAAGCGGTACCGACGAAAAAAGCATCCATTTACCGTTGGTAAAAAACGGCAACTATTATTTTCGAGTCGCTTGGGGTGATGGTTCGGACAGCCTGATTACACGAGGCGACCAGCCGGAAGCCACCCATAATTATGCCAAGGCGGGAGAGTACACCGTAATCATCGAGGGGATATTTGAAGGATGGTCATTTGAGGTGCAGGACCTGCCAATTCGCGATTCGATAAAACTACTCGAAATCAAAAATTGGGGTGTCTTCCGACTTGGTTCGTCCCAGCTTTACCCACCCAAACAATTAGGATGGTATTTTTTGGGCGCACGTAATCTGACCATTTCTGCCACTGATATTTTGAACCTCGAAAAAACGACAAGCCTCAACCGATTATTTGCGGGATGCGAAAAAATAGACCGCATTCCTTCAATAAATCAATGGGACACCTCTTCGATCACAAATATGGCAGGCCTTTTCCAATACGCTCACACCTTTAACCAAGACATCGGGAATTGGGATGTGTCCTCGGTGACCGACATGTCGAATATGTTTGATGGGGCAGCGCGCTTTAATGCGCCGATTGGTGGCTGGAACGTCTCCTCGGTCACAGATATGACGCACATGTTTCTGGAGGCCAATTCATTCAATCAAGACATTGGTCGCTGGGATGTGTCATCAGTCACGTCAATGATGACGATGTTTGCGCAAGCGTACGAATTTAACCAACCCATCGGTCAGTGGGATGTCTCGTCGGTCCACGGGATGCACGGGATGTTTCAGGAGGCCCACGCCTTTAACCAACCCATTGGTGGTTGGGACGTGTCATCGGTCACGGACATGTCGTGGATGTTTCAAGAGGCCCATGCCTTTAACCAACCCATTGGCTCTTGGAATGTATCCGCGGTCACCTCTATGGAGAACATGTTCGACTCAGCCAAACAATTCAACCAGCCGATTGGCTCTTGGGACGTGTCCTCGGTCACGACCATGGCATGGATGTTCAGCCTTGCCACTCACTTTGACCAAGACCTAGGGGGCTGGGACGTGTCCTCGGTCAATGATATGGAAGGCTTCTCCACTTCAACTTCATTATCAACAGCCAACTACGACGCGCTATTACTAGGTTGGGCCGCGCGGCCTGTTCAGCCAGGCGTTTCCTTAGGCATGGGCCCGGCGAAGTACTCCCAGGCGGCCGTTGCGGCGCGAGCAACGTTGACCCGCGCTCCAAATGTCTGGGTCATCAGCGACGGTGGGGAGCAAGATTAGCTGCGACGTGACAGCGACTCGGCACCCGCGACTTGAAATCGCCGGCCGACTTCGGCCCACCCGGAAATACTCCACGCCATCTTTCGACGCTGTGCCCAAAGCCACGTCGCAAATAGATCCTTGACCGGCCCTATCGGCGCTGATTAGCCGTAGGGCTGGCTCTCGCGAATGATGTATGGCGACGTGTGCATCACGACTTGAACACTGGTCTGATTCTCGGTCAGGATGACCCAGAAAGTCGTCTGATCGTTACAAACATCTCCGTAATAAACCGTACGGCCCGTCACCTCAAACCCTTGTGTATTGGCGAGCCGCCAGTCACCGGGAGTATAGGAGCCTCCACTTGATGCTTTGATAAGCGGCGTCACATTAAAGCCGTGTTTACCGTCATAGTGCAGACCGGAATCGTCGAAATCCGAGCCATCTTCCCAGAAGAATGCGCGGCGCCACCCTTCGATGCCATAAAACCCGTACGTTCCATCTTCAGCGGCCTTCAGCTCCTTGTTGTTCAGGAAAAACTTCCCCAAATACTGCACATCGCCTTCGTATTCGAAGCCGTGCAGCTCCAGAAACCGCACGTGCGGCGTAAACCCGACTTTTTTCCACTCCACACGCAGGTCCCCGTGTGGGCAATCGATCTTCAAAATGCCGGTCTCGAGAACAGGCAATTTGCTCAGATTCTCGCCGTTTGGAACGTCCGACGTTTCAGGAAAATCCGAGGGGTTTCGTCCTTCAAGCCGAAGCAGAAATTCGCCCTCCGTAAGGATGGTCACCTTGCGTGCAATCGCATCGCGAAGCTTCGTTCCCCATTCCAACCCCGCAATCATAAAATCCGTCTTCGTGGATGGACTGCCGACAAGCTTGCCGCCGGAGGCCTCAATCAGCGCCTTAAGCTGAGCGCGTTTCATCGTCGTAAGTGTGCCAGTGGTGCAGATCGACTTTCCCTTGATGAAGTCATGCTTCGTACCCAAACCTTCGGGAACGTCGACAGATTTTGCCGCTTTTGGAGCCACCTCAACGGTCGCATCTTGTTTAAGAATCTTCGCAAAATCCGCCTCAGTCAGCGTAGGCACACCGAGCTCTAGCGCCCTGGCGAGCTTTGAACCGGCCGCTTCACCCACGATCAAAAGATCGGTGTTTTTGGTCACGGATCCGCCAATTTTTGCCCCGCGCTCTTGAAGCGCGACTTCGGCTTCGTTTCGGGTCATCAGAGTCAATTTACCGGTAACGACCACCGTCTTCTGGTTCACGTCCAGACTTGCCGCTTTGGCAGGTGCCACACTTGCGGGCGGAGCCTTTGCGGGCGTCTTTGATTTTGTCGCAGAGCCCCCAAGCAGCTCCATCAACTCGGTCTCACCGTAAATCGGAATTCCAAGTTTTTCCGCCTTGGCGAGTTTGGAGCCTGCTTTTTCGCCTGCAAACAGGATATTTGTTTTTGACGAGACGCCGCTGTTGACCTCGGCACCCAGCGCAGAAAGCTTGGATTCAAGGACAGAGCGTTGTTCCGAAAATGATCCCGTGACCACGACCTTTTTTCCGCTGACTTCGAGGCCCATCTATTCTCCTTTGCTGTGTGGATTGCCAGACTATCGCCAGCAGATACACCCCGAAAGAGCATGGCCGAGATCTTCAGATTCTTTCAGCAATGTGAAGGTTTCATTTGCTGTGGGAGTTACGGCTCTGCCGCGCGATTTTCCGTCGCCTGAGAAATCATTTTTAACCAGTTGGATGGCACGCCTAAACAATCGTCCAAGTGGTGGTGTAAACCTGCGCCACTGAAGATTTCACGCCCGGGATTATAATCACACGATAACACGCAAAACCTAGTAATATTGCGCCAAAACACACTTCACACCCAACATGAAGCACACTGGCACACCGATTGCTATATTGGTGTTCGTCACTTCAATTTTGCGAAAAAAAACATTCGGAAGTACCCCATGAAAGAACGCGTCGCTCACCTGCTCACGATCTGCACCATCGCTGTCACAGCCATGACCACTCAAATGCCCGCGGCATATGCGGACGACTGTCCTCAAGCAGCTGTCCTCGATTCCTCACAGATTGAAATAACGCCGGCGCTGGATTGTCTGGAGGTATCCCTCCTAGACGGTTGTGGAAGTTTAGGCCTTGATATCCACAATCTGTGTGAGGGTCCTGTCCTACTGGAACAAATCGCCCCCGAATGCCAAAGACGACAACTGACATCGGGAATTCCATGCAGTGAGGAGATACCAGCAGAGGTGCCTAACAAATACCCCTCCATAAATTGGGTGACCTTTTATTACCAGGCACGGGAGGATCAAGAGATTCTGGTCGACGTCACCCACGACCAAACACCCTATAAACTGCACGTGATCTATTCTGGACACACGGTGGATTTAGACGACGGTTGCACATCGGCTCCCAACGGCCAGTCAAACCCCTCGACCCCCTTATCCATTCTCACCGCACTCGGCATCGTGGCTTTCGTTGGTCACCGCCGTCGCAAATAGTTCCGGTGAGGGCCAACGCGCTTGAGTTGGTGAGTTAGATCCCTTCACCACTTTGAATAGTTTCGACCCTGCCGCGTTCAAACGCTCATACCCCATGAGCCTCTATGCAACGCCTCCTCCTCATTTCGATTCTGACCCTTAGCGCCGCCTCTGCCAACGCTGAGACTTACAAAGAGCTCAGTGTTGCTGGTCAAGTTGGGGTCGGCGGCGACTCGAGCGCCGACACGACGCAATCCGCACAAGCATTGGCCGAAGCCAAAATCGGGATGGGGCTATTTTTGCCCGAAATCGGCCTGAACCCGTTCGGCGAAAACATCTACTTTTTGCGAAAACCCTTGCTCGGTGTCACCGCAGAAGCAGCTGCGGCCGCGACCCTGCAATCCTGTGATGGATGCACCACGGCCGAAGGCGCCCTGACCGCAGCAGGCACGTTGCACGCGCTCTGGGTGGATGGTTCGGCCGGCTTTAAATACCAAGCACCTGTCTCAATGAACCAGAAATTCTGGCGTCCCACACGTGGACTGGAAGAGCGAAGTTACGGTTTCCAATTCCCAGGAATCATGAACATCGATGCGGTCGAAGATGAATTCGAAGTTCACCTGAAGCTCGGCGGTTTTGAGACCACACGGACCGAAGTCCTTCAACATATCGGTGCCGCCACCGAACATTTGGGTGATGACTACAGCTGGTACGTTTATGGGTTTGCCGTGGATGTCGACCTCATCAAAGAATCCTTCCGTTTGCGCGGCATCACCTATGAAATCAAATACTGGGTCTCGCCCCATCCAAACACCGATGCGCGCGACGAACCGATTCCTTTTGTGCGCGACTATCGAGACGGCGCCGATCGAGTCTCGTCGATGGACCTCACCTTGCTCGACTTCGGCCGAAGCGCAGAAGGCATCGGTGTCACCCGCGCCGCCTTTGGCATAAATTTTCTGACCCCGCTCAATCCAGGCGTCAAAGACTTTAATGATGTTGGTTACACCTGGGCCTTTGGTGTGGGCGCCGACTCTTTTGATTTGCAACGGACATTATGGTCGGGCGACGGCATCGTGAAACCTCGCTATGGCGCCCTTGGCTGGAACGTCGAAGTCGGAAGTTTTCAGCGAATTTCCCCGTCGGGCCTTGCCGCCGACCGCGGCCAAAAACTACGCGGAGACCTCGGTTGGAAAATCAGTGACAACCTCAACGCAAGCCTTACCGCGACCGCTATCCGCGCCGAACGCACCCTTGTTTACGAACCATGGGCACATTTCCTGGATGATTTTGGGGATACCTTGCCGACGGTCATGGGGCGCCTTGAGGTCAACGGCGTGTGGCAACTCAACGAACTTGCCAACCTCTCGGCGTCTTCGTGGCTCGAAAACTCAGACCGCCCTGCGACCACCGGTGAGGCCGGAACTTCGCTCGATGCCGGAGTAAACGTGGCGCTGGGGTTTGCCTATTGAGTCATCTGAACGGTCAGCCCTGACCTCTTCAACGTCAGCAGCGCCGGAGTGATCGCGAGTCAAGTGACCGCAATTCATGGATTGGTTTATCCCTCCACCTTGGTATTTGGGCTGTCGATGATGCTCTTTCTGGGCGGCACTCATGACAGCCCACATCGTCGGTGGGGTTGGTGGGAGCCAGCAGTTTGGTGGGCATCGGGTTGTCCTGGCTCCTGCACGGACACTAACGAAACCTGTACGACGGTCGTCTTGCTTGGATATTTAGCGAATCAAGGTGCGCAAAAATCAGCGCTCGCCATCTCGATATCCGCACCGTAATAGTATTCGAGCAACTGCGTTGCATCCCAACCAAAATTCGCCAGACATGCTTGGCCGTTCTGCGAAGCCGCACCACGGTTTGCGGCGTTTCGGGTGCAATCCGAGGTCACCAACCCAAGGTTCGACATTTTAATATCGCAATCAAATTTGCCGTAGTTGTAGGTCACGTTGCCTTCTGTCCCCAAACCATTGCTTCCGCCTGTTCCCTTGCACGAACCGACAGGATCGGCCGCATTGGGTTTCGGTGGCACATTTCCGGCCACATAAAATGGAGCGATGATATTCCCGCGCCATTCCGGATGAACACCAGTCGTGGCCGCAGCCGCAGCAAAATGCCGGGCTTCCGCACCGTTGGGACGGTATGAACAGCGGTAAACTTGGTCAGCCTCGCTGTTCCGGAGCACCTTGGCGCCCTCAATCTTGGTTTTGTAGTACACAAATCCACGAGCCATGATCGCTGCAGCCTTAAGGGCTTCTGCAGGCGCGTCGCCATTTTCGCAGGCAACAACGTTGGGGATATAGTCGTTTTCAAGATCGACCATTCCGTACCCTTCCACGTTGACCATGCAGGGCGCGTCCATCATCGCGACTTCGAACTCAACCTCTTTTGACGTGGCTCCAGCCTCTGCGCCTACGTTGATGGTGAAAGTCTTGATTTCGCCGCGAATGCTCACTTCGACATTCGCCGTGCCACTGGTCAAACCGTCATAATTCACGACAGAGACCCGGTAGGTTCCGCCCGGAGCCCATGACTGATAGCGAGCCTCTTCCACCCGCTCCGTGCCTGGTTCACAGCGGCTGGCGATGCACGAATCCTTCGAGAATCGCGCGCCTGCATCCGTTTCACGGTTGCGGTAATAGACTTCTTCACCGTTTGGCTGCACAAGGTGCAAATCCAAATCGGTGTCATCATTCCATTTCATCGTCACGGTTAACGCCGCGTCCTGAGCGGTCTGGGTTTCCTGAGTTCCCTGAGTGGCTCCCGACTGCTTAGCCGCGTCTCCGTTTGGATCGAGCCCTGCACGCGTATTGCCCGAAGCATCAAACGCACCTGCACTCAGCATCGTGGGGTCATCACCACATGCAACACTGGCGCTAAGCGAAAGAACGAAGACGATTTTGGTAAGGATCGATGTGGGGCGCATGCGGTCTCCTGTGCAGTCGTCTTTGGTAATTGCACGGGGTGTGCCAAATACCTACACCAACACACATTGGCCCAACATATTGATCTTTAACAACTTCACGTCGATCGTAAAACCGGGGACAATTGTTCGCAAGGGGTCATCAGCCCGAGGTCAACTGACACCACCAAATTCCGATGATTTGCGTCAGGTTTGAGGCAAACGAGTTCTGCTCACACAATATACGACAATCACCCCTCCAGTTGATTTGCCTCACGAAGTCGAGCGACAAACTCGGCAACCGAGAACCAATTCCGATTCGGCGGCGTCTCCGCGGTATTCACTTCGTATCTCTGGGTTTTCCAGGTGCCGGTAGCCAAATCCGCATTCAACCACTTTCCATGTAGCCCCAAATTGCGGCCCATCACCCCAAACTCCAAAGTATTGGCCTTGAACTGACGAAGAATCTCGGCTCCGGTTAAGTGATCTTCCGCGTTCTTGCCGTAACTATCCCCAGCACCGCTAGCACCCACCATATGGTCGAAGTCCTTCAGTGCAGATTTCAGCTCACCCAGAAAATAGTGGCCACCTCCCACAATCGGTTCATACGCGTCGACGATCTGTTCCCAGGTTAAAACAGGAAAACCAAGCTGATGCATCGACGCGGCATGAGTCTTTGCCAAGAGCGCCCCATGCCAAATGGCGTCAATCTTGAGCTTCTGCGCCATGTACCCCATCAGCTCAGCCTGCTTCGTCATCTGCGTCCGAAGATCGCTACTCGTAGCTGGCGAGTACATCTTCCCCTCAATAATAATCATGACACGTCGAGACACGCCGTTGATTACCATCACAATATCCGGGGTCTCACCCGTCGTTGGCGCATCCTCAAACCGAGACTGGTCCGCTTTGACCAGCGCCTTCCGCAGGCTGTATTCCGTAAAAAACTGGAAATTACAGGCCTCTCCCGTGCGAAGCGGTGGAACCTCAAAACCATCCAATAAAGCTACAAATTTGTCGAAACTTCCAAAATTATCTGCGCCAACCAACGAAGGAAAAATGGCACCAGTATAAAACTGTTCGGAGCGATTATGCGGCAGTTTCCAAGTCATCTCTCCATCCTTTGATTGATATATTCGAGCACAAGTAGGTCAGTTCAAAAGGCAGAAACTATTGTGCCTTTATCGTCACATTATCGACGAATCTGTACCGAACAGCGTCTTCATCGAACTCCCCAAACAGCTGAACACAATGTGTGTACTCAAGTCGATTCATCGTCGTTTGCGAGGTCCCCTTCCAATGTGCCTCGGCCCCCAATCCCCAGCCGTACTTCAATCCACCAAGCTCCGTAAGGATGTAGCGGTCATGTAGTTTTTCTTGGGTTTCGGTCCCGACATCCCAACGAACAACTTTTAGCTTTAACCCCGACGGAATCGACGAACACAACAACTCACAGGACTTCCGCCACTCTTCGAACGGCTCCGCGTCCCTTTGGTCCACCATCGTATGAAATTCGATAAACGTCTTAACAACATCATCGGATGCGCAAAGCTCCAGCAGACATTTAACACTCGCGCGCCACTGCTCTTGATGAGGGCTAAAGTACGGGTCCACAAACCGCACACGACGACTGTATCGCAAGAGTTTTGCCGCAGGAGTGAATAAGTCAGGTAGCGAACGCCTCACAGATTGACTAACTGGCACCTCAAAATCCGCCACATCTTCAGACCGACACAACGGCAAATCAAGGCCTGTCGACTCGGCGGCCTTTGACGAGACCACGATCAACGAGAACGGATCCTTCGAGTGCTCATCAAATGCTCGCTCAAGCCAAGTTTCCCCCGCCGCGGTCGATCCTTTCCTACGAACAAACGACTTCTCACCCAAAACCTTCCTCAACTCCTCAAACGCTACCTGCCCCCGATAAGTAGTCTGGAAATCTTCGAAGACGAGCTTCTTCCATCCCTTCGGAAACTCACAGATAAGCCTTCCACGACTGGCGCCGAACTGCTGCGCGAATAATTTCCAATACTGGTCCAACTCTGCAAAAACCAATGGGTCGATCACCACAACTTGAATCATGAGAAGAGCTCCGTTGCCCTTTCGGCAAAAAAACCTTTCGGCCAGCCGCCCTGGAAGTCCCCATCCTCGTCGATCAAAAGACGCGAGGCCTCAACGGCTCCCTCTCGATTCTCGATGTAGTAAATGGCCACTTCTTTTGGGGTCAGATGAAACTCGGCATCTTCAAGTGTCCCGCGCGCTGTCTCGCGAATTCGGCGCATAAGGCGCAGCATCAAATGTTCGCTATGAGTCTCAACAATCCATTGGCCATTTTCTCCATATGACCCACGGTCGAGCGTACTAATGAACAAGTCGCCCATACTTGCTTGCACTGCTGGGTGAACATGCAGCTCTGGCTGCTCCACAATCACTGTGGAGCAGCCATAGCTAGCGCCAGCGACAATAATCGGAATAACCTGAGAAATACCTGTACCCACCTCTTTCGGACCAACCACAGCCCCACTTCGGTGGTCCAAAATTGAAAACGTGGAGTGAGACCGATGACCCCGATCAGTTACCAATTTGCGAAGGTCTTCATCGCTTAAGTCTTCAAGCGCCTGATTGGTTGAGATGCTCAGTTCATACCTTCGGCTTGGTGATATGGTATGCCCCATATTTAGTTTATCTTCGTTTATAAGCCATCTGTTTACGTCCTCAAGCAAATCTCCTGAGTTATGAAGCCGTTGCCACGCAGCGGACCCATCATACCACTCATGTAGCTCTCCCCACCCCTCGAAGCCTTCTCCCGCATCTACACGGCGGCGGAGCGGTCCGATGTGGACATGGCTGTTGAGAGACCATCGTGCGATAACGAACGGAGCGAGAAGAAGCTCGACCAGTCCCAAGGGGAAATCGCCGTCTAATTCAAATTCCCCGAAGCGGCCGGGCTTTGCGACAAGCGTGCCGATCGTCATCCAATCTTTCTCTCCAATTTCTCGCGCCCAGTCTTTAATCGAGCAAATTCGGTTCGGAATGCCCATTTTCCGTACCAACAATTCATCACAAAGCTGTGCTAACTCCCGCGGGCATGCGGAGAGTTCACGATCAGTTAGACGGCTAGTGGTATGGCCCAAAAAACCTCCCTCCATGATACGATGAGGATGGAACACTGCAATTGGTGCATTACGAAGAGCAGCAAGATTCTGTTGGACCGCTGACAGCGGTTCGATTGGCTCTGGCTCCATTTTTGGGATTTCAGCTACTTGGACTTGAGGCGAATGCTCTTGCTGCCAAGCCTCTTTACTCAGTGGGCCCAAATCAACAACGCTAACCGAACCAGGCGCGAGGATAATGTCCTGCAAATCAAGCGCTTCCAACCGATCAAAGTCATCCGGTTCCTTATCCGTCATCCAATCCGTGTAGAGTTCGAACTCAATTCGGACCCGCACATCACCTGTAGTCCCTTGGTGCGCGATGTTCCGACCGCTGCTGGCTGGACCATCCACCGCGCTATGAACGAAGTCAATGGCCGAGATAATCGCGGATTTCCCCACACTGTTGGCCCCAAACAACAAAGTAATTGGTGCAAACTCAATCCGTACAGGCTTGCTAAAAGCCTTAAAATTCTCGAGTTCAATGGCGTTAATCATCCCTACCTCCAATTTCTTCTAAAACTTCTTCCATCAGCACCACCGCTTTACGAAGCTGTTTTTCACCAGTTTCGTAAGGATTCTTTGGCAAATCCGCCCTGTTCATCCAAGCATGGCTGTAGCTGTTACGAAGCTCTTGAACCGCCACAAATGCTCGGACGAGCGGGCCAGACGCCGCATCTCGACTAGACATCGACCAGCTCACCTCTTTCCGTCGATCGGCATCATAGATGTCTTCATGGCGCATTCGGACCGAGATCAACCACTCCGTCGCCAGCACCAGTCCAAGTTGCAGTCGCCCCGTCTCTGCAACCCACTGAATGATGCTAAACTGAGCTCGAAACCCTACTTTTGCACAAATCGGATCAAATAACTCTCGTAACTCGGCGAGCACTGGCTTCAGAAAGACGGAGACATGCGTGTCAGACTCGGCCAACCCAATGGCGGCAAGTACTTCCTTCGCAAAATCCGCGGCTTTTTCAAGGGCTGCAGCTTCCACATAGTCCGCAAACTTCCCAAGTTTTGAGGCTAGAGCTCCCATATTTGCGGGGTACGATTGACGCCTCGCCGCTGCTTGCGCGGACCCCGCCAATGACGCAAGCAAGCGCAACTGGCCCGATTCCTTAAACTGTCGAATGCTTTGAACCCAATCACGAACCCGCGCGATCTCAGTCAAGACCAGAATTTCTCTGCTGTTAAACTCGCCGTAAAAAATCTCACCAAGTCGAAAATCCTTTTGTAGCGCCTCATGGAATTCCATCGACCAGAGCCCGATTATTGGTTGGATGCGGAAACCATGGGTGACATCAAAATGCAAAGTCACCTCACCTGCCGGGATCTTTTCTATCATCTTCGCAAAAATCGACTCGGCTTCACTCTGTGAGCCCCCGTCAGCCACATCGACAAAGCGGAGTGGCATAACCAGCTCTGCTTGTCGCCAAGCCAAACGGAGATTTTTCTCTTGGTGTTTACGAGCCTCTTTTGTTGCAAAGATAATCACCTCGTCCAGCTGTTCCCCCTCACGCTCTAGATACGCCGCGACCGCGACCTGAATGAACCGCGTTTGTTTTTCAAACGAACCTCGGTGGTATTTAACCTCCCCATATTCGAAACGATTTGTCTCTTTATTGAGCGGGCCTTTTCCCAAAAATGAAGCCAAAACTGTTTTCATTTTTGGCTCAATACGGAAAATGATCGGCAACAAATGAAGCCAAGCGATCGTCTGACACCTGATACGCCACAACCATCTCAGGCAGTGGATGAAGACACTCATCTCCCACGACTAAACCGCGCGCCAGCTGATACGCTGCGTCACCCTCATCGCGGTACAAAAGCTCGTCCAGCCGCTCAAATCGCGAAAAAGACGCCTTTAAATCCACGCCGTCCAATAACTCAACATCTGCCACGGCCACTCCTAAGCGACGACGGGCACGCTTCTGCCAACGACACGCACTCGCTCCCGGATAATCGCCCACAAACCCTGCAAGCATATCTACGGCGCGCTCCAGCTCACTCGAGGTCGCGTCCGGATCCAGCACGATGCTCGAAACGAACGCCAAACGGACATACTCCGAGCCAAACATCTCCCGGCCAGAAACCAGGCCTCGACTCTCTGCAAAGCGCCCTAAATGGCTGCCAGCCTGAATCATCGGCGTCACCGAAAACCCCGCCTGAAAAGCTTCCCCTCGCAAAAGCCACTGCTCAAAACACTCCCGAGCTATCTGATACGCATCTGCAGGCCGACCACCGACCAAGAGCTTTCGCGCCCAGGCGCCCGCGAGTTTGAGCTGCGCAGGAAACGCGTCCACACTGGTAATAATCAAACCTGACAGGTCCGGCAGGTCCGACAAGCCTGGATTTCCCGTATCGTGAGCGTGCTGAATCACCTGTGCCCTCAACAACGAGCGCTCTGGCTGTGGAAGCCGATCCAGCCAGCCTCCTTGCGGCATCACCGTCTGTGGTTGAACCCCATAAAACAGCCCTTGATGCCGAGTCGCCACCTGCTGCGCCAGCTGCACACGGTTGCGATCCTCGACACTCAACCAAGGACGCTGCACCAACTCATCACAAACCAAAGCCACCCCAGACCACGATGGTCTTGACTCGTGATTCCCAAACGCCAACGACACGAGATCCCGCATTAAATAAGCATCGGCGGCGATCGCCCAGTCTTTGAGCATCCCTTGGGAAAACACCTCAGCAACTTCGACTGCGGACCCAGCCAGGTGGCAATCCAATCCCCAATATTCCGCCAAATCCCTCGCGTCCTCTTGCTCCGAGCTTACATAGACCATCTGGACGCCCGCCTTTTTTGCAGCGCGAAATTTCGGCCCGAGCCCGTCCACTCGCCCCAGCGTGCCGTTGTCGTTCAAACACGCCGTAAACCCAATAGTCGCTGGAATATCCTGTCCAAACTGGGCGCAAAAATGAGACATATAAAAGCCCAGCCCAAAACTCCCCCCCTGCGCGTCACTGAAGCCCGCCCCACGAAGAAGTCGAGCGTGAGGCGTGTTTGTAATCTTAGGTAACAAAGCCAAAGCAGGGGCTGTCTGCAAAACTACATTCGCCGCACGACGCCACTCATCCAACGCACTCCGGGTGAACGTCACGGGTGAACGACTCGCCTGAAATTCAAGCCTGAGCACCGCGCCCTGGCCTTCATGGACGGCCAATAACGTGACCTCACCGCTCACTCGTCGCCGCCATCAACCATCTGCGTCCACCACGCGTCCAAAAACACCCCACGCGCTCGAAGCAGCTGCTCGTCTTCTGGAAGCGGATCAACTGCCAGCTCCGTCGCAAGCGCGTCGACCTCTGCCAAGATTGGAATCAGCCCAGCCCACTTGTCCGACGCCAAGAACATCACGGACTCAAGGTCATCACGTCTACGCGCTACGCTCAACCACTCCGCCGGACTTGGCGACACAAACTCCGCGATATCGTTGAGCAGGTCGATGGCCTCCAGCTCTACTTGTCGCTTTGCCCACCCTTGCTCGCCGGCTGAAAGCGACGAAAACCAGGCCTTCTCCGCAGCTTCGTAGCTCATCGACGCGATGGCCTGCGCGACCGCATCTTTGGACAGCTCCTTAAACCGACCAAGCATGCCGATGGCGACCAGATACTGCCACGAGCTGCCACTAAGAACTCGAGTGTCCATGGCCTCGATCAACCACTCGTCCGAATCAACAAACTCTTCCGACCACTCAAGGAAAGGTGCGTCGAATTTTGGCGCCTCCGCCAGCTTTGACGGATTAAGCAGCTCAATCACAATCAGTCGACGGCCTTCCAGCTGCAGCGCGATGCCCTCGTCGTCCTTATTCACCAACGCTACCCAGTCGCCTTCCTTCAATGAGACGACAAAACCAGCGGCGGCTTCTTTAGCCCCACCGGTGCGGGAGACGGCGTGAAACCCATCCGAGGGGGGCGAAACTAAAAAGACGTCTGGAGCAACCTCACGGATCTGAAAATCGAGATCTTCGGCGACCTCAATCCCGATATCCGGAAATTTCGTAATTTCGAATTCGCCTGCGCTGTCCGTCACTAAATCATAGGCCCACTTCATAATGGAAGAGACAGGCCCGGTTGCAACAGGCCCAGTTGCCACAGCCCCGAGCGCAAACGTGCCTGCCAAACCTTGAGCCGGCACTGGTGACAACGTGACGGAGTTTTTGCGAAATCGATTCAGATTGGGGAACTCGTCCCAAAAGGTATCTTTAGACATATTTTGACTCAAATATATATTGCGGCACGGTTGCCGTACTAAGTAGACGAGCGGCTCGAAGCTTACTGACAAACTTCATACCGATTTCCTAGCGCGCTGCCGCAAACCCGACTCGATAAACCCCAACATGATCATCTTATCCCCGTCTGGCCAATCCAACCCGCTCACCAAACGTTTCAGAAACTTCCGAGCCCGCGTATGACGCTGCTGGCGCGCCGCCACGCTCTCAGATTCATCAAAATTAGGTGGATCAATCTTCTCAGCGTCTGCACTCTCCTCAGCCTCTGCAATCCTCACCAGAATCCGCATCTCGGTCACTGACCGCACGAGCCGCTCAGCATGACGTCCACCACGTTTGGCAGCCTCATCAAGCAACCCAGCCTCGAGGTTTTCCATGAGCCGCTCAGGCGGATCACAAAATCGAGTCTTGATTTTCGAACATATCAATATCGCCGAATTCCTTACATCAAGCGCAGGCGTCTTTTCGTAAATGCTGTCATTAAGGTCCGTTTTCTCCCTCTTCTTTTTACGACAGGCATCATTAAAAGCATTTTGCTTCATTTTATAAAGATAGGCCTCCGGGGTGTCCGAAAGAACCACCTTCTTTTGCGTCAGAAAAACCTGGCAAAACCGCGCGTGTGATGCTTCTTCTTTCTCATCACGAGTCAGTGACTCATAACCTTTGACGATGATCTTTAGATAAGACTTATAAATTAACTCAACGGCCTCTTTCCGCTCCGCCTCATCCTCAGAAGCGACCAACGCCAGCGCCTCAGCAAGTGACATACTCATGCCAACCCCCGCATAATCTTCGCCTGCTCCAACGCCCACTTCGGCTTCACTTCGTTAGGCAGCTCGCCCCCCGCAATAAGCGCATGACGAATATCCCCACAGGACGCCAAGGTCGGGACCTGATTAAACTCCACAGCGACGCCCAGGCTCTCACTGACCCGCTTCAATAAAAATAGATTTCCGCGCAGCGACCCCAGCAAGTGATTTGCGACGAAATCCGCAGCCACCAGCCCAAAAGAAATATCCTCATCATATTTTTGAAAACCGTCTGACGAAAATCGCAGGCCTCTCGGCGGCTTCTGCGACACGTTCCCATGCACCCATTCAAGGTGTGCGCGCCCAAACTCTGACACCTTACCAAGCGTCGGCAATAACGCCCGCCGCCTCGCGACAATCACACCCACGTTCGCATCTGCCTCGGCCTTAGAATAGGCAAAGTTCACGCGCTCAATCATGGCCGTCATGCAGTTCATGTATTCGTCTGTGGTCGCCGGCACCTCATTCGGCGTCGAGGTCCCGCCCACAAAGGCCTTCACCTCGAACCCCTGCAATGACCCCACCATAAACTCTTCAAACTTTCTGGCGCGATCACGGCCGTATACCGACGCGCTTGGGCACTGCTCCTCCAATATTCTACTTAGGCGAGTCAGCTCCGAAACCCCCAGATTTGAACTTGTAAGCGCCTTCAAATCCGCGACGCTCAGCCCTTTGCAATACAACTCCACCTGAGTGTTCGACGTCGCTAATGCCCGCTTCACCCAATACGCAGACCGACGCACAACCGTAGAATGTGGCGGCCACTCCGCCTCAGGGAAGTTCTCGGCGAATTCCACCTTCTTACGAGCCTCTGCCAAACGATTACGTTCGAACAAAACTCCTACTGCCGCAGAAACCCGTCCTTCAAACGTGCCGGTCTCATCGACGTAAAGCATATAACGCGACGTCTTCTCGCCCATTTTTAGCCCACTTTTTAATCAAGAATTGTGCTGACCCTAAGAATTCATTGCGCGACCTCTGCCGTCAATCGCAAAAGTCCTGTCAGTAAGAACTACCAGCAGCGTCAACTCAACGAGACCAATTCCGGCACGCAACGTGCCACGACACCCGAATCCCCAACGGCGGCAAATTTTGCGCATGACAGCCACATCCGTTTCGACAACACTGCGGAAAATTCCAACACCCTGTGGGGAGATCATGCTCCGTTTTACAGAGTTGATCGCGCATTTAATTGCGGTCGACCTTGTGCAGCTTCCACCCTTCAACGGCTCATCATTTCGTGGCGCTTTTATGAGCAGCCTCAAGAGTGCGACTTGTATCGGCGGTGGATCCAACTGCACCGACTCATGTGCCTGGCCCGACAAGTGTCCCTATGGACAGCTTGCAGAGACACCTGTGCCTGAAAACGCCCCGTCGCAGATTGCCGGCTCTAAATACGCGCCTCACCCGTTTATTTTAACGCCACCTCCAGAAGGCGGCCTAGTCTTCCCAGGCGACACGCTGGCCCTCAACGTCCGGCTCTTTGGCAGCAACGGCATGCGACATATCCCGTCCGTAGCCGAAGCGCTCGACCGCTTGGGCGCAAAGGGAATCGGTAAAGACCGCGGAAAACTTCGCCTGCAGCGCATCGAGACCCGCAACGGCGAGCTCCTCTGGAAAGCCGGCGACGTCGACATGAAGCTTGGCTCACTTGACCTCGAATCCATCGAGCTCAAGACCGATACCCCGGTCCAAAGCATCGACGTGGCCGCCCTAACCCCGCTCCAGCTACGACGCAATAAGCGACTCATCGACCATCCCGACTTCCTGGACTTTGTTTACGCCTCAGCCACCCGACTCGAGATCATGCAAGGCCTCTACGGCACCAGCGACCCTGAGCAGCTCTCGCCACGGCAATGGACCGAGCTCGCAAGCCGAACCGAGATTACCGGAACCTCACGAAATGTCCGAAGGCTCGGATTTGAACGCTACTCTAAACGCCAAGACTCCAAACATCCCATCGAGGGTGTCTTAGGCAACTGGCGCTTCGAAGGCGACCTCACCCCATTCGCGCCGCTCTTCACCGCGGCAACAAAAACCAATCTAGGCAAAGGCACCTCTTTTGGACTTGGACAGATCGATGTCGAGTTCAATCGTCAGTAAATCCATGGAGAATCAGATGAATGACACTTGTTGGCCGACCCCAAATTAGGAGACTTATCAATGGAATGGATACTTATTGTTCATATTGGTCCTGTACAGGACTTCATTGCGTCCGCTCGTCGATGCCGCGATCTTTGGTATGGATCGCGACTACTTAGTGTGCTCGCAGCATCGGCGACAGAAGCTATGCTGGCCGCATCAGACGGCGCTGCTAAGGCGATCTTCCCAGGAAACATCGCACAAGAAGGTGGGTCGGTTGCGAATAAGGTGCAAATTGCCCTTATCGATGTGGACGCGGATTGTGTCACAAAGGTGGCGGAAGCCGGGCGCACGGCAATGGCAGCAAAGCTCCGTGAAGTGGGTCAAGAGGTGTTCGACCGAATTGAAACTCAGTCTGATGGACTCGAGCGCGAACTTGCCGAGCGCCACATCGAGCAGCTTATGGAGTTTATGTGGGCCGCTACCCCAGTGGGTGATGCTGGCTACAGAGACGCCCGCGCTCAAACCGAACGCTTGCTGGCGGCACGCAAGAATTCACGAAGCTGGCCACAGGCCGATGATGTCAAAGCGGGAATTCCAAAATCATCGCTGGATGGTTTTCGTGAGTCCGTGATTTCTGAACACGTCTACAAAAAGTATTCGGACATGAAACGACGTAAGGTCTTTGGAACCAGCGGCAACGAGAAACTTTGCGGTGTTGGTCTACTCAAACGTAATGGCAGAGACCCTCAATCTGGCAATCATGACGACGTGCCTGTCTTCCATTCGGCTGCTCACATCGCGAGCGCCCCAACCCGTGTCGCGATGGCCGAGGCGGCAAAGAATGCTTGGCAACGATATCTTTCGGAACTCCAAGGAATCGGGGTGCCCCTAAACGACCACTATGTTCGGATCTCGGGCGATGAAAACACGATCATTCCCATGCTGTCGACCGAAGGTCAGGCCCCCAAGCACATAACGATGGACGGCGGACTTCTTTTTGAGTCACGGCTAAACACCTTGATTAAGAACAGCCTCGAGATCACCGACAAGAAGCAACTTGATGAAAAGGTCACTCACGCAAAAAAAGCCCTACGAAACGTGACTTTCTTTACAGGAGAACCTTATCCCTATTTCGCGATGTTGCTCGCAGACGGTGATAAGATGGGCGTCGCTCTTGATACAATGAACGACGCCGAGACCCATCGACAATTCAGCGAAAAGCTGGAACGCGAGTTCGCCGGCCGTGCCCAAGAGATTGTCGGCAGACACGGTGGTAGTTTAATCTACGCGGGTGGAGATGATGTATTGGGGATTGTACCGATTACCACCGCGCTGGCCTGCGCAAAGGAGCTGAAGGATCAGTTCGCCGTTGCCATGGAGGATGTCAATAATACCAAAATCCCAACACTGTCAGTGGGCATCGCCATTGCCCACTTCTTAGAGCCTTTTGCCAACGTTCGCGAATTTGCAAAGACAGCTGAGCGGGCGGCCAAGAACGACGCAGGACGCAATGCGCTGGCAGTCTTGGTCAAAAAACGCGGCAGCGCCGCCAAAATGGTTTATGGCAAATGGGACGACAAACAACCCTTACATGAACGCCTAAACACTTGGGCACAAATGCAAGCAGATGGGCACCTGCCAAACGGATTTGCCTTCCACTTAGAGGATATTGTTGAGTCACTTGCTCCGCGTTCCGAAAAAGTGGCCAATCCTGGTGAATTTAGCGACATGGTGCGAGCCTTGGTGAAGCGAGTGATTCGACGCCGAAAAATCGACAGCTCGATAGCCCAGCAAGCGGAAGAGCTATTTGACAATTACTTAATATTTGAAAAAGGAGATCCATTTAAGGCGGTGATGCGGATGTCGAAAGAACTCCAGATCGCGTCTGAATTTGGAGCTGCGAAACAAGCCAGCCAACCAAGACAAAATATGGAACAAGGAGCAGCGGAATGAAGATGTATTCAATAGAACCCAGGGACTCGTCCCTCTTCCGTGATGCTCGCCCGTTCGAGGGCAATGCGGGCGCCGTTTCAATGGCTGCGCCCTGGCCGAGCACCGTTGCTGGCTTATTCCGAACCCTTCAGGGATTGGATGCCAACGGCAAATGGACCGGAAACGCCGATGAAGCGCGGAAACTAGCTGTTTCGGGGCCATGGCTGGTTCAACTAAACGACAACGGTGATGTGGTTGATCATTTTGTGCCCGCACCCATGGATGCAGTGTTCTTCTCGGAGAAAGAGCCGCCTTTCTCAAAGAAAGAAAAGCTCACGCGCCGTCAGCTGGCGCCGCGAGCCGAGTTTTCAGCCAGTCTTTCCGACCTTCCCGCTGGCCTGACTCCTGTCGCGTTTGCAAATACCGATAACCCAGGGAAAGCCGGCAGTGGTCCCGCGTGGTGGCGATGGTCTGCGATGATGGAGTGGTTGGAAACCGCTGAACATCCAAACAAAGACATCGAGTTCAAACAGATTGGGCTTGCACCACTGCTGGACGAGGATCGAGTTCATGTCGCCATCGATCCCGCGACAGGAACCGCCGACGATGGGAAGCTGTTTGCGACCAGCATGCGTCGTTTTGTGGTCCGAAATGATGGCGGAACGCTCACGCGCTATGCGTTAGCGGCGATGAGTAACTGCCCTGTCCAGGATCACGTTCTGACACCGTTCGGGGGCGAGCGTCGACTGGCCACAATACGAGCGGCTGGTGAGGCTCCTAAAGCTCCGAATGTTGACGGTGCCAAGCGGCTGCGGGTGACGTTGGTCACGCCCGCCATTTTCATAGAGGGCTGGCGTCCAAACTCGGACCACCTTGGTCAAGGTCGCCTGGTGGGCGCCATTATTGGGCGACCCCAGAGCGTTTCTGGCTGGGATTACGCCAATGGAGGTCCCAAGCCAGCTCGTAGAATGGTGCAAGCCGGCGCCGTCTATTGGTTAGATTTTGAATCCACGGAACTGGCCAAAAAATGGGCTGACGAACATCACTTAAAGTCAATTTGTGACAACGAACAAGACCGCCTAGACGGCTTCGGTCTAATTCTTGTGGGGAGGGGATAATGAAACCAGCAAAAATTACGTTTAAAAACGAGCGGATTTCGCAAAAGCTGGAAATACAGTTTTTAACATCTACCTTTGGCGGCGGCACGATCACAAATGAGGCCGGTCAAGGTTCACAGTTCAAGAACGCAGATCCAGAAACGCCTATACGGGTGCCATCAATTCGCGGGCAATTGCGATTCTGGTGGCGCGCCACCAGTGGCGCATGGAGTGGTTCATTAGAGGAGATGCGAGAACGTGAGCAAAAGATATTTGGCTCAACATCTACTCCTTCCAGTTTGTCGGTTTCCGTTGATGCTGGAAAAGTTATTCCGCAACCGCGGGAGATATACGAAACGAATTCGGGTCAAACCAGCATTAAATCTAAACGTGGTAGTGAAGGACTTTGTTACGGTGCGTTCTCACTCACACCCCAAAATAAAGACATCGAGAAAAATCATAAAAAACCAGGTTCACTAAATGATCTGACGAACGCCCCGTGGGATCTGCATCTTAGTTTTACATCCGAATATGCTGCCGACTTAGAATTGGCTTTGGCCGCGTGGATTGCATTTGGCGGAATAGGCGGCCGAACAACCCGTGGGTTTGGTCAAATTGCCATCACGAAAGCCCAATCGGTAATTTCTGTATCCGAGATATTATCAAAAGTGTCCGCAAAGGGGTCCCCATTTTTGGGAGCGATAGTCCCGGCAATAGATCCGACGAACCTCGTTCGTTTTCGGTCCAACCAGTCCGGAGATGATTTATTAAATGAAGCATTGAGTGTGTTTAGCGCATTTCGGCAAGGAAGCGATATCGCACGAGATCCCGGGCCGAAGCCAAATCAGCCAAAGAGGTCTCGCTGGCCGGAACCCGACACAATTCGCGATATTCAAAAACGCCATTCGTACGGACATAAACCAGTGCACGAGTACGCAATGGTCCGTTGTTTTCCCCGTGCTGCCTTCGGAATGCCAATTATTTTTCATTTCAAGGATAAGAAATCTGGCGATCCAAATGACGCCACACTGCAACCTAAGGGAGAAAAGAAGGAACGAATGCGTTCACCTTTGCAGATCGCGATAGGGCCCGACAGAACCGTCACCTTCCTGGTACTCACAGCGCCACGCCCCACAGAAGTTGAATTGAAAGATGAAAAGCAAAACATCACACATCAGCTTTCCGAAGGTGACCGCGCGCGGTTGGCAACACGAGCACCACAAGTGTTTACCGACACCGATCCCCTAAAAGCATTCTTCAACTTTGTTCGACAACAAAAACACGATTTTATCATTCATTGATTTGGAGCCCGATATGACAGCCAAACTTATGTTCATTCATTGTTTATCACCACTACATGCCGGTGTGGGCCAAGGCGTCGATGTGGTTGACCTTGCCATCGCCCGGGACCGCGCTACAGGTTTTCCTTACCTGCCTGGTTCATCTATCAAAGGAGCCCTTCGTGATCGTTCTCGCGGCATCGACGACCAGAAGAAGACCATATTCTTGTTTGGACCAGAGTCCGCCAATGCCTCGGACCACGCAGGCTGTATCGCGTTCGGTGATGGCAACCTGCTTTGCCTGCCAACCCGCAGCATTAAAGGAACGTTTGCTTATGTGACGTCGCCTTATCTATTGCAACGGTTGAATCGTGATCTGCAGGAAGCTGGACTTCCACCATTCAACGAAATCCCCAGCCCAGCAACCGACAAGGTAGCTGCACCCAGCGACCTGATGTCGAGCGATAATAGAGTCTATTTTGAAGACTTGGATTTATTCGCCGATTCAGACTTATTTGATGCGATGGACAGAATTGCCATTACGCTGAGTAAACTGATCTTCTCGGATGCAGCTCAACAGAACAGCTTCCTCACGCGTTTTTGTATTGTACATGACGATGTGATGGCCTTCTTGAGCAAGCATGGAACAGACGTTGTTACCCGCGTGAGCTTGGATGCGAACTCCAAAACAGCAAAAGATGGACAACTTTGGACCGAAGAGAACCTGCCGTCGGAATCGATCCTTGTTGCCCTTACCGCACACATACCGGGGGGCTCCAAAAACAACATGTCGGTAAGTCAAGCCTATGGCCATATGGAGCATTTATCGGAAACAGAGGTGCAGTTTGGCGGCAAAGCAACCGTTGGTCGAGGACGTTGTCGCATTACATTGCAAGGGGGGAATCAATGAGCCGTCAACGCGCATGGGCCGCTGAGGCCCACAAGCAGGTTTTGAGTTTTGCGAATGCCGACATAAAGACGCGCAAAAAATTTCGAACGCTGTGTATGAAAACCCCTAGCATTATTCATCAAAGCGGACTCGCCCAAGCCATCGTTTTTCTGCGCTCGCGCGATGGCGTGATTGGGGAGAAGTTCGTGGATGCGATTGCAGCGGTGTTGCATACAACCAGAAAAGATCTAGCGAACGGCGAAGCTTTACAGCGAAAGGCACTGACTACCGGTGAACTTGAGGCCTATATAATGCTCACGTCTGAGGTTTCGGATGTGTCTGGTTGGTTTCGCAGATTTGCCCAAATTGAAATCGAAGCTGATGACTCGAACGATGGAGTTGGTCATGAGCAATGACTCACGCCGCGCTTCGCTGCGACACGTGCAGTGTCAAACTACGACTCACGCTGGATTGTGGCTTGATCGATATTTGATGTTGCAAACCAATGTGCCAGGCGGAACCGACGAGGCGGGCGCAAAGACAGCTAGATCCACGCTGATAAAAGACGCGACGACCGAAATCAAACAACCCGTCGGTTATTATAACGCAGCCCATGCACGAGCCGTTTCCCTGGTAAAAAAACCCGCCGGTATTGCTCGTGAGGTTCGTATTTATCGTACTGATGGACGCACGATTGTTGGCCTTGGCCAAAAAGGCGTTATTGAGGCTGGAATCTCGCTTGAGCGGACTTGGGGGATCCCCATTATACCGGGCTCAAGTCTAAAGGGCGTCACTGCCGCAACGTCTCACTTGTTGGTTGAATCAGACTCTTGGCGCAAAGCCCCCAAGGAAGGCATTCCTGGCGAGTCGTTTGCTGAACTGTTTGGGACCACCGAAAAACGAGGAAAGGTCATATTTCACGATGCATGGTGGTTGCCAGCATCTGAGCACGAAACACCTCTTGCGCATGACATCATGACTGTCCACTACGCAAATTATTATCAGGGAAAAGACGTTGTGCCGGATGGAACTGAAAGTCCTAACCCCGTCTCATTTATTACGACGCGCAACGCACAGCAGTTTGTGATCGCGCTGGAGTCCACGGAGGCGGACCGCGAATGGTTAGCCGCGGCATGGCAGCTATTAGAGAAAGGGCTCACCGAATTAGGCGTAGGAGCAAAAACCAACGCGGGTTATGGCCGAATGACCTTGGACCAGAAGGCTACCGATGCATTGGTTGGAACGCTCCAAGCCAATCTACAAGAGGAACGCGACCGAGCGGATTTTGAAGCCGCCGACACTAAAGAACAACTGTCCATTTTGATCGCATCAACCGGTAGTTTCTACGATAAGATTCGCGCCTACGAAGTCGGCACTGATCCGTTTGAACTGTTTTCGGATTCCCTCCGAAAGCCTTTGTTTAAAATGTCCCCAGATGCGCCCAGCATGTTCTTAGCTGCACTTTCGGCCGACCCTGAGTGGGGCAACGCCATCAAGAAAGGTAAATCTTTACCTGGGCTAGGGATCAGCGATAACAAATTCAAAGAATTACGCGATCGTTTGGGGCTAGTCGATGCCGAGGCGTCTGGTGAACTCTCGCCGGACGAAGAAATCACTGCATTGGCGTCAGTACACCAATCATGGATTGAGGCCGCAAAACGAGCTCTCCTAAGCGAATCACGCGAAGTGGTTATCGCTGTCCGTTCGGAAGGAAAACGTCATTTCGGCACGAGGCTAAAAGGCGAAAAAGACAAATTAATGAAGGCCTTGGATAAACACATGAAGAAACTGTCATAACTAAAGAGTCGATGACCTAAGCAGGGCCACCTAAACTTCGCCGCAGAAGCGGCGAAGCTCGCACTCCTCGCAGAACCGCGCCTCGGCCTGACGCGGAAACACCCCCGTCGCCTCGATCTCTTGAATCTCCGCGACCACTTTGGCGATCTCCCCCTGCCAATCTCGCCATCTCACCTCGACTAGCCTGTCCAACCGTGGATACCAAAGCCACGCGTGGACCGCTTCTTGCGCACTCGCCTGCAGAATCGCCGCATAGGTCGAGACCTGCAGCACATGCGTGCGGGCCTCAAGATTTAACGAGAACTTCGACTCGACCACGTGCAGCGTGTCATCGCCATAGACGACAATATCCGCCACGCCCCGAAACTGTTCGGAGACCAGCGGCACCCGCCTAGACACGAACCCGTCGATCTCCAACCGAGCGCACCAGTCCTCGCGCTCGGCCCTGTGGTAGCTCGTCCCCATCTGCATCTTACGCGTCCGCCGCCTTGGCGCACTGACCACGCGCCGCCAGTAAGTCCGCCGCGCACAGAATGAATGATCAACCAACTCCGTCACCGTCATGCTCGCTTCACTCATCGTGTTTTCCCCATGGATTATGAAAGACCTGCATGTCCGACACCGTCTGACCATGCAGCGGAATGATATGAATTCGACCTGGCGAACTCCCCAACATCTCGGCCAACACCAAGGCCAGCTCGTCACGACGGTTATTGCTAAGGCGCCCTACAAAGACGCTGTATTGAATCCGTTTCAGCGCGTAATCCTTGCACAAGCTGGCGATCGCCACTCGGAGCGGATCCGCGACGATATCGTAGAGGACCATGACCATCATCCAAATACCTCAGCAAACGGGTCGGCCTCCGGCGCCTTCGGGCCACGAACATCCCAGCGATAGACCTGCAGCTTCCCCTCACCGCGCAGAAAAGCCGCGACCTCGCGCACGCTCCGCTGCATCGCTGTGGCGACCCGAACCGACTCGCCGCGATACATAACCTGGGCCTCTAAGCGATTTAGCACCTCATCAACCACGAGGTTCATCCAGCCCGACGGCACAACCTCGGCCTCGACCTTACGCCGCCGACACAACCCAAACACCGCGTCGTCCACCAGCACTCGCCAGGGCTCGATAAGGTCTTGCACCAAGGAATGACGCCCCGGCCGATCGCGGTGCATAAGGCCAGCGCGAGGATCAAGCCCCGCGCGAACACACATCGCCCAGATCCGGTTCGACAGCACCGCATAACCATAATTGAGCGACCGATTCACCGTATCTTCGGCGCCTCGACCCTCGCGTTGGCCAAAGAGCCCAGGCTCAACGGTGTCGCGTAGTGCCGCCCAATAGTTTCGAGTCGCTGCCCCCTCAAGACCCATCAGCTCCGCAAAGAATTCCGGGCGAGGACGCGCCGAGAGGCTCAGGACTCGCTCTCGCAATTCCAGCATCTGATCAGTCAGATGCTTAAAATCCGCCGAGTCATTTGATCGACGCGCCACATAACGCAGCAGCCGTACCCGACCGCGAATCTGCTCGGCGATAAGTCGGCTCGAAAGCTGCGCACCTTGCCGCGTATCTACCGCGTGAAATTGTGCCCGCAATGTGCTAAGATTTCCTGCAATCTGAGTGCTATAAAGACTCGCCACCGGCGTCTCTAAATTATCCAGAAAGACAATGTCTATGCCGTGTTCCGCGCACAACATAATCAAGTCAGATGACAACGACACCCCGCGGTGCTGCACTGTGATTGACCGGATATCGAACAGCGCGATCTCCTCGACCAGCTTGCCAGACTTCCGCACGACCAATCGTTCGGAACTCTTTCCAAGAGAGACACCATGATCTGGGGAAAAATAGTCAAACATTCAGTCTCCTTTTTGCGGTTCACTCTGTTGACGTGTTTACGGTCGCTTACTGACCACAAAAACCGCGTTTTTCTGTACCAATCTATTTGGGCGGCTTTTCGAGGGGTCTTGGTTCAAAAAACCATCAAAACCAGGCGAACGCCGCATGAAAGCTGGCATTTTGAGGCGTTGCCAGGGCATTTAGTTAAAATGGAGCATATTGGCAAAGCACCGCGCAACCCGCTGGTTTTATTACGTAGTTCCGAGATTGGTTCCATCACTAAGTTCTTGAGCCTGGCTAGACGTGATTTTTTCTGCACCACACCCCGGGCAAATCAGTTGTTTGAGAACTGGTACAGTTTTTCGGCATTTGCGTATGCCGCTTCCCCAGCTAGAATGCAGATTCTAGGGGCTGCCGAGCCCCACGCCTCGCACCGATGAGGACTGAAACCTTGCACGGGCGCCGGAAAATTGCCCGACGGGCAGACGCCGAGCCCCACGCCTCGCACCGATGAGGACTGAAACTTTTTCCAATCCCTAAGATAATACTCGACTACCTCAGCCGAGCCCCACGCCTCGCACCGATGAGGACTGAAACATGTGGGTCTTAGATCTAGATCAAATTAGATCTAGAGCCGAGCCCCACGCCTCGCACCGATGAGGACTGAAACATCAGTTGACGGAATTTTGTGTTGTCTTCACTTGCCGGCCGAGCCCCACGCCTCGCACCGATGAGGACTGAAACATGGGATCTGAGATCATGATCGATTCCCCTTTTTGGGCCGAGCCCCACGCCTCGCACCGATGAGGACTGAAACTGACAACGGTATCTGAATCCACTTCTACACCTCCGAGCCGAGCCCCACGCCTCGCACCGATGAGGACTGAAACTGCCAAATATCCAATTACCACATTGAATATTTCGTCGCCGAGCCCCACGCCTCGCACCGATGAGGACTGAAACACAGCAACTGCGATGTCCCCATGAAATCGCTCCACAGTGCCGAGCCCCACGCCTCGCACCGATGAGGACTGAAACCTTACGCCGTGTAGACGTCCCCTCGGACACCACGTCAGCCGAGCCCCACGCCTCGCACCGATGAGGACTGAAACTAAATGCTTCGAAGAGTCCCCCTACCATAACCACAAGCCGAGCCCCACGCCTCGCACCGATGAGGACTGAAACATACATGCATGATGAGTTCCTTTTTGGTTAGTAACTGCCGAGCCCCACGCCTCGCACCGATGAGGACTGAAACCGGGTTAGAAGCCACGAGCAGTTACTGACGCGAAACGCCGAGCCCCACGCCTCGCACCGATGAGGACTGAAACATATGTTTTGTTCTTCTATACTACTAGATGTTCACGCCGAGCCCCACGCCTCGCACCGATGAGGACTGAAACTTTGCACATTGATATCAAGATTCATTTCACACCTTAGCCGAGCCCCACGCCTCGCACCGATGAGGACTGAAACATGGATTATGTGCAACCCATACACCGAGATCGGTAGCCGAGCCCCACGCCTCGCACCGATGAGGACTGAAACAACATATCTAGGAAGGTATGTGGGAGCTAAAATTAAGCCGAGCCCCACGCCTCGCACCGATGAGGACTGAAACCATCGCGAACAGCTACCTTGAAATCATCGATAGGCAAGCCGAGCCCCACGCCTCGCACCGATGAGGACTGAAACCGGCCATCGGGAAGCTCATTCTCGGCCCCGCAATATGCCGAGCCCCACGCCTCGCACCGATGAGGACTGAAACAAGGGCTCGGAAATGAAAGTCTTAATAGCCTGTGAAGCCGAGCCCCACGCCTCGCACCGATGAGGACTGAAACTCAATTGAGAATCTATCATCATTAAAGGTGAAGTGAGCCGAGCCCCACGCCTCGCACCGATGAGGACTGAAACATCGGGACGGCAAACGCACAGGTGTATTCGACACAAGCCGAGCCCCACGCCTCGCACCGATGAGGACTGAAACGAGCTATCCACTTCAAAAAATATGATACTCTTCAAGGCCGAGCCCCACGCCTCACACCGATGAGGACTGAAACGATAAGCTGAAAGCAGCTAACTTTAGTCGTGAACAAGCCGAGCCCCACGCCTCGCACCGATGAGGACTGAAACCTCGACGAAGGCCGCGTTTCTGACACCATGCTGCGGCCGAGCCCCACGCCTCGCACCGATGAGGACTGAAACCTGACCCTTGATGGTCAGTTGCTGGCCTGATTACCGGGCCGAGCCCCACGCCTCGCACCGATGAGGACTGAAACCTGTTAAGAATAGGTGCTCCCTTGTATTGTTCCTGAGCCGAGCCCCACGCCTCGCACCGATGAGGACTGAAACAAACGATCTTTATCCGCCGTGAGGGCTGCCGCTACTTGCCGAGCCCCACGCCTCGCACCGATGAGGACTGAAACTCAATACGTCTCTATCTAGGAATGGGGTCATTTTGACGCCGAGCCCCACGCCTCGCACCGATGAGGACTGAAACTTCGCGATCGCGATCTCGTGGGCGTAAGAGGGTTCCATGCCGAGCCCCACGCCTCGCACCGATGAGGACTGAAACTTAGTATCCTAGCTCTTCTGCCTTGTCCTCCCATTGCCGAGCCCCACGCCTCGCACCGATGAGGACTGAAACGAGCCTATGTTCCTATTACTCCTATACTTCCTATTCCGCCGAGCCCCACGCCTCGCACCGATGAGGACTGAAACCTTCCTTTTTAGCTGCCTCATACATTAAGTCTAATGCCGAGCCCCACGCCTCGCACCGATGAGGACTGAAACAAACACTTCAGCGGTTGACCAGTCAAGATCGCTTAAGCCGAGCCCCACGCCTCGCACCGATGAGGACTGAAACTTGGGATGCCGGATTCGTTCACCCAAAGGTGAACGGGCCGAGCCCCACGCCTCGCACCGATGAGGACTGAAACGCACGTCCCTAGTAGGGACTAATTAAACAAAGGATCGCCGAGCCCCACGCCTCGCACCGATGAGGACTGAAACGAAGGCACAGTTCCCCGGGCCTTCTCGTGCTCACGTGCCGAGCCCCACGCCTCGCACCGATGAGGACTGAAACGACATGCCTAGACCATTAGCGCCACTAAAGACGTAGCCGAGCCCCACGCCTCGCACCGATGAGGACTGAAACCGCATGCGAATCATCCAAGTGAAGGCGCGATCGTCTGCCGAGCCCCACGCCTCGCACCGATGAGGACTGAAACCAATAGTTCTATACAAGTTAGCCAAGCCAAGTACGCCGAGCCCCACGCCTCGCACCGATGAGGACTGAAACAGGTCGAGCGCGGCGTAGGACAGGACAGTGGTCTGCCGAGCCCCACGCCTCGCACCGATGAGGACTGAAACCGCCGCCCTGCATGAGGTCGAGACCCGACGCGACGGCCGAGCCCCACGCCTCGCACCGATGAGGACTGAAACTCGGCCGTCAAGCCGAACCATCTTTTCAGGTTCCTTGCCGAGCCCCACGCCTCGCACCGATGAGGACTGAAACTCCGACATAACCTTATCACGAAAGAAGACGCGATGGAGCCGAGCCCCACGCCTCGCACCGATGAGGACTGAAACAGAAGATGCGTCACCGAGGACGAAACGCCACGTTCGGCCGAGCCCCACGCCTCGCACCGATGAGGACTGAAACCTTTTACGCGACGGATCCGAACGTTGGGCTTCTGGGCCGAGCCCCACGCCTCGCACCGATGAGGACTGAAACACGACGCTACTTTCTTCCAGGCACGCCCCCGCCTCGCCGAGCCCCACGCCTCGCACCGATGAGGACTGAAACGCCAGAACGCATTCCGCATGGAGCTTGCACGACGAAAGCCGAGCCCCACGCCTCGCACCGATGAGGACTGAAACAGCAATGCCACATCGAGTTCTACCACCGAGTGTCTGCCGAGCCCCACGCCTCGCACCGATGAGGACTGAAACTTGAACAATATGGGAAACATGATTAAATTGGCAGCAGCGCCGAGCCCCACGCCTCGCACCGATGAGGACTGAAACTACGCTTACCGCGCTTCATCGATTTCGGAATTAATGCGCCGAGCCCCACGCCTCGCACCGATGAGGACTGAAACTCCTCCAGTTGTTATGATTGGATGTGGCGGAATTGGAGCCGAGCCCCACGCCTCGCACCGATGAGGACTGAAACCTCACTCGGAGCTAATGTTAGTTATTATGACGATGGAGCCGAGCCCCACGCCTCGCACCGATGAGGACTGAAACGACCACTGACCAACCTGTTAGCAGCGTTAACACTGTCGGCCGAGCCCCACGCCTCGCACCGATGAGGACTGAAACCACCAGTGGTGCCAATAACAGTGACAAACCCACTGGGGCCGAGCCCCACGCCTCGCACCGATGAGGACTGAAACCTCCGTTGCCTCCTTCTGCTGCGCAAGAGAAGCCTCGCCGAGCCCCACGCCTCGCACCGATGAGGACTGAAACTTGACACCCGCGAAAGTTTCGAGCCCCGCCTCATCAGCCGAGCCCCACGCCTCGCACCGATGAGGACTGAAACCGCGATCGAAACTCACGACGAGCTTACATACTTCAGCCGAGCCCCACGCCTCGCACCGATGAGGACTGAAACGTCGCACGCTCTTAGTGGCTGGCTGCTCGACGGTCACGAAGCCGAGCCCCACGCCTCGCACCGATGAGGACTGAAACCCCTGTCGTCGAGAGCGAGACTATCAAGAGACCTCCGCCGAGCCCCACGCCTCGCACCGATGAGGACTGAAACTGGGGGTCCATGCCCCCATACAACAAAGAATTCCCGGGCCGAGCCCCACGCCTCGCACCGATGAGGACTGAAACCGTGGTGGATGGCGCGGCGGACGTTGCGTAGTCTTCGCCGAGCCCCACGCCTCGCACCGATGAGGACTGAAACAACAGGCACAGCGACCATTTCTGGTGACTTGCTCGGCCGAGCCCCACGCCTCGCACCGATGAGGACTGAAACTGACCAACGAAGAAACAGACGTTTGATTGCGAGTAGGCCGAGCCCCACGCCTCGCACCGATGAGGACTGAAACTTATATCAATAAAATCTTCATGGTTGATGCAATTTGCCGAGCCCCACGCCTCGCACCGATGAGGACTGAAACTCCCTCATCTTCTTCAATGATATTTTCTAGGAGGGTGGCCGAGCCCCACGCCTCGCACCGATGAGGACTGAAACCCATTATCAACCCTGTAACAAACATTGCCCATTACAGCCGAGCCCCACGCCTCGCACCGATGAGGACTGAAACTTGACAGTTCTGCAATCCACAACAATGCATCAGGAGGCCGAGCCCCACGCCTCGCACCGATGAGGACTGAAACTTGCATTGCTTGAACACGTTCTCAAGTACCGCCTGATCGCCGAGCCCCACGCCTCGCACCGATGAGGACTGAAACTTCCTTTCGGCCAACTAAAGGCGATGTTCCCTGACGCCGAGCCCCACGCCTCGCACCGATGAGGACTGAAACCTAAGCAGCAACATTCCGAGTGGTCGCAGCATGCCAGCCGAGCCCCACGCCTCGCACCGATGAGGACTGAAACCTCTTGGAAGATTCGAACTTCCATTGATCGGTTGCCGAGCCCCACGCCTCGCACCGATGAGGACTGAAACATATGAACTAAAATTCATAACAAGCAAAAGGGCAGAGGCCGAGCCCCACGCCTCGCACCGATGAGGACTGAAACATTATTAATGGTGGCCCTATTGAGCCAATTATGGAAGCCGAGCCCCACGCCTCGCACCGATGAGGACTGAAACCACACATGTTGATATGAATAGATAGAAGAGTGGGCGGCCGAGCCCCACGCCTCGCACCGATGAGGACTGAAACTGAATTTTGATCGACAGTCAGGTATTGTTTCTCGGCCGAGCCCCACGCCTCGCACCGATGAGGACTGAAACCTTGTAGCAAGAGCGCACAGGTCGGGATAGAAGCTCGCCGAGCCCCACGCCTCGCACCGATGAGGACTGAAACGAATCCTGTAGCCTCCTTATTGGTCATCTGGAGAGCTTTGCCGAGCCCCACGCCTCGCACCGATGAGGACTGAAACTAAGGATAGCTACTAAACTATCGCGCTCATGGCCACCTAGGCCGAGCCCCACGCCTCACCGATGAGGACTGAAACCCTCGTTCAAGTCATCGGCACGGTTCAACTCCTCAGGCCGAGCCCCACGCCTCGCACCGATGAGGACTGAAACGACACATCCCCAAAGTTTCGTCTTCATATAAGATGCCGAGCCCCACGCCTCGCACCGATGAGGACTGAAACGCTGCATGCCGGATTCGATCAATGGATGTATTAAGAGGCCGAGCCCCACGCCTCGCACCGATGAGGACTGAAACATATACTTCTATATTGTTTCCACGTTGTGGTTTAGCCGAGCCCCACGCCTCGCACCGATGAGGACTGAAACTAGGCTTCCGAATCCTCGTCGCTTGCAAGGTCAGCGATGCCGAGCCCCACGCCTCGCACCGATGAGGACTGAAACAATGACGCAGTGGAACAACAATCGAAGAATCTCCTAGCCGAGCCCCACGCCTCGCACCGATGAGGACTGAAACTTTTCAGATGTAAACGCGCTGAATAACGAGGCATAAGCCGAGCCCCACGCCTCGCACCGATGAGGACTGAAACGGGAACATTTCGAGGGCTTTCGCGTCGATGACCTCGTTGCCGAGCCCCACGCCTCGCACCGATGAGGACTGAAACTTCAATACAACTTGAGACCACACACAAGATGGTCAGGCCGAGCCCCACGCCTCGCACCGATGAGGACTGAAACACGAGGCAATCAATTCGGATGGTTTGATGCGGAAGTGCCGAGCCCCACGCCTCGCACCGATGAGGACTGAAACCTTCCACGCCGAACATATTGTTAGGCTTGAAAACAAGCCGAGCCCCACGCCTCGCACCGATGAGGACTGAAACTCCTCACCCACATCACGGATCTGGACCTTCTTTCCGGCCGAGCCCCACGCCTCGCACCGATGAGGACTGAAACCAGTTGTGGCCGATGGAAGAAGTGAAAGATGCGAAGCCGAGCCCCACGCCTCGCACCGATGAGGACTGAAACTGTCAAACATATGACGAGCAGTATCTTTTGCATCCGCCGAGCCCCACGCCTCGCACCGATGAGGACTGAAACCTCGATGTGGCATTGCTCATCTATTAGACATGCCGCCGAGCCCCACGCCTCGCACCGATGAGGACTGAAACCTCGACATCAAGCGTGAGCTTGAATCAAAAATCGAAGCCGAGCCCCACGCCTCGCACCGATGAGGACTGAAACTTGAAAAAGACGTAGTGAAAATGAGTAAGTCAAGCCATGCCGAGCCCCACGCCTCGCACCGATGAGGACTGAAACAAGTTAGTTAGTGGTTTGAAGTCATCCATATGTTTAAGCCGAGCCCCACGCCTCGCACCGATGAGGACTGAAACTAGAATTCTTTATCAATCCGAAAATTTAATTTGGGAGCCGAGCCCCACGCCTCGCACCGATGAGGACTGAAACCCAACCTTCGCCGTCATGTGTTGCATCTGTATAGATGCCGAGCCCCACGCCTCGCACCGATGAGGACTGAAACTGTGACTGGCGGCTTGGGCTGCACGGGTGGGCCAAGGCCGAGCCCCACGCCTCGCACCGATGAGGACTGAAACTTCATCACATGGGGCTAACTCATCTGCTGCGTCTTGGCCGAGCCCCACGCCTCGCACCGATGAGGACTGAAACCTGCAAGCGTGCTTACTGGGCAACAAAACAGCATGCCGAGCCCCACGCCTCGCACCGATGAGGACTGAAACTTGGTGTATACAATATTAAATTATCGGGATGTGCATGCCGAGCCCCACGCCTCGCACCGATGAGGACTGAAACCTGAGCAGAATTCTATAGCTGCTTGTTCTGTATTGAAGCCGAGCCCCACGCCTCGCACCGATGAGGACTGAAACCGTGGAACACTTGTTACCACGATCGTCGTGTCGTAAGCCGAGCCCCACGCCTCGCACCGATGAGGACTGAAACACCCGCTCGGGATGTCACGAAGGACGTCACGTGGCCGAGCCCCACGCCTCGCACCGATGAGGACTGAAACAACGCCACTGCACTCAGGCCAACACACCAACCGATCGCCGAGCCCCACGCCTCGCACCGATGAGGACTGAAACTTACTGAAGAGGACGGCGAAGTTGTACTGGTCTGCGGCCGAGCCCCACGCCTCGCACCGATGAGGACTGAAACTTGGGTGATGAGCCAAGAAGATCATCTTCTCTCCCTGCCGAGCCCCACGCCTCGCACCGATGAGGACTGAAACCAAGCTCAGCGATCAAAGCGTGAACCCGTGGCAGCGCGCCGAGCCCCACGCCTCGCACCGATGAGGACTGAAACCCAAAACCTCTGGGTTCCGGCTACGAATAATTTCGGCCGAGCCCCACGCCTCGCACCGATGAGGACTGAAACGCAGATATCATCAATAGATTCGCTGATGAGCCGGAGGCCGAGCCCCACGCCTCGCACCGATGAGGACTGAAACCTAGTTCGGTTGGAATTTTCAAGGTTGAACCGTCCCGCCGAGCCCCACGCCTCGCACCGATGAGGACTGAAACTAACAAAGGAGAGCCCGCAGCGGCAGTGCTAGAGCTTGCCGAGCCCCACACCTCGCACCGATGAGGACTGAAACGTGGGGCATGGCTCTCCGATGCACGCGATCGACGATAAGCCGAGCCCCACGCCTCGCACCGATGAGGACTGAAACACTAGTTCATCATCCGACTTCAACGCTGTAAGGAAGCCGAGCGCCACGCCTCGCACCGATGAGGACTGAAACCCCTCATACGTCAATTCAACGTTCACAGCGCAGAAGGCCGAGCCCCACGCCTCGCACCGATGAGGACTGAAACTCCTCAAGCAGTAGTTCAGGATTACGGAATCGTTTTGCCGAGCCCCACGCCTCGCACCGATGAGGACTGAAACAGGGCGTTAGCACACCCAAACTGAATCCGAGGCAAGGCCGAGCCCCACGCCTCGTACCGATGAGGACTGAAACCGACGACGTTAACGTCGCGAAGAGGTTCGCCGGGCGGCCGAGCCCCACGCCTCGCACCGATGAGGACTGAAACCAGGGCAAAGAGTGGAACCGTTGTTCAAGCGGGCAAGGCCGAGCCCCACGCCTCGCACCGATGAGGACTGAAACCAGGAATGAAAGAATCATCTCGGTCTCACCGTCTGAGAGCCGAGCCCCACGCCTCGCACCGATGAGGACTGAAACTCCGACTCTTTGAACTGTCGCTTGATCAGACACTGGCCGAGCCCCACGCCTCGCACCGATGAGGACTGAAACTTGGCTCTACATCGATTCCGAGCGCTACTGACTCAGCCGAGCCCCACGCCTCGCACCGATGAGGACTGAAATCGCCAGTTATCGTTGCTGATATTGCGCTGGTACTTGTGCCGAGCCCCACGCCTCGCACCGATGAGGACTGAAACGATCGAAGCATCAGGATCTCGGAGTACCGCGAATATCAGCCGAGCCCCACGCCTCGCACCGATGAGGACTGAAACGTACGACTCACACCATTCTCATCTAGCCCCTTAATAGCCGAGCCCCACGCCTCGCACCGATGAGGACTGAAACATGATGTACCCAAGATACATAGTCCATACCACGGCCGCCGAGCCCCACGCCTCGCACCGATGAGGACTGAAACTAGCGTTGCCTTCGTTCGTGTTGATTACAGAATTGTTTTGCCGAGCCCCACGCCTCGCACCGATGAGGACTGAAACAGCTCTACGCTGAATTCCATAACAAGGTGTTTAGCGGCCGAGCCCCACGCCTCGCACTGATGAGGACTGAAACGCATCGAACTTCACGATGTGGGTAAGAGTGTTGAAGCCGAGCCCCACGCCTCGCACCGATGAGGACTGAAACCCACCTTCATTGATGTCAACTTCAAAGGCTTTAGAGCCGAGCCCCACGCCTCGCACCGATGAGGACTGAAACAAGGTCAACGCCTTGGCTACTTCGCCCGACTCAGTGAGCCGAGCCCCACGCCTCGCACCGATGAGGACTGAAACCGATTCTCCACGGCGAACCCCTCCCCTTGGAGGCGGCCGAGCCCCACGCCTCGCACCGATGAGGACTGAAACCGACTAGGAATGAAGGCCAACATCGCTTATCACGCGCCGAGCCCCACGCCTCGCACCGATGAGGACTGAAACCTGGCCCGCATGGTTGCTGGCCCAAACGAGTCAAGGCCGAGCCCCACGCCTCGCACCGATGAGGACTGAAACTGCATAGGGGCGATGATATGAGTAATCAAACTATCAGGCCGAGCCCCACACCTCGCACCGATGAGGACTGAAACAAGCATGCCAGGTATCTGGCATAGCCCCTCGGACAGCCGAGCCCCACGCCTCGCACCGATGAGGACTGAAATCAGGCTCTTCTTTGAGTGCTTGAATGTCGGTATACAGAGCCGAGCCCCACGCCTCGCACCGATGAGGACTGAAACAAAGATGACGATCTTCACGAGCATTTTCATGCTGAGCCGAGCCCCACGCCTCGCACCGATGAGGACTGAAACTTCAAGTCCAAACTTCCGCCACACGAGTCCAGCGGAGCCGAGCCCCACGCCTCGCACCGATGAGGACTGAAACCACCATGGATTGATGAATTGCTTCACGATCCTTAGGCCGAGCCCCACGCCTCGCACCGATGAGGACTGAAACCAGGTTATTCATACGACTCGGTTCAACTGCAAAGCCGAGCCCCACGCCTCGCACCGATGAGGACTGAAACTACGCAGTGTGCGTTTGAAAGCGACTCATCAGACCAGGCCGAGCCCCACGCCTCGCACCAATGAGGACTGAAACATCCCGATCGCAACCAAATACTCCCATGGACTGTGCCGAGCCCCACGCCTCGCACCGATGAGGACTGAAACTGAGCGGCATCTCAAAGCCTCGTGACTCAGCCATCCAGCCGAGCCCCACGCCTCGCACCGATGAGGACTGAAACAAGCTTTCATCTCCACAGTTAACGGTGAAGATGAGGAGCCGAGCCCCACGCCTCGCACCGATGAGGACTGAAACTAGTACAATACTTGCTCAATGTTTTCAGATCCGTTAGCCGAGCCCCACGCCTCGCACCGATGAGGACTGAAACTTGTTGCTTACCTTTACACCCTTGCTAGCTGCAACGGGCCGAGCCCCACGCCTCGCACCGATGAGGACTGAAACGTCGACGTGCCGAACACGCCTTGGTTATCAAACCCATCAAGCGGCCGAGCCCCACGCCTCGCACCGATGAGGACTGAAACATTCGCTGAGTGTTGTTATAAGTCACTGAGACTACCGCCGAGCCCCACGCCTCGCACCGATGAGGACTGAAACTATGATGAGTTCCGATTCATCTGTGGTTTGATCAAGCCGAGCCCCACGCCTCGCACCGATGAGGACTGAAACCAGCGTTAAAACTGCGGCTGCACACCGAGGTGATGGGCCGAGCCCCACGCCTCGCACCGATGAGGACTGAAACGGATGTCCAGTGAAGGAATGGTTCCAGTTGGGGCGTGGCCGAGCCCCACGCCTCGCACCGATGAGGACTGAAACTCGGTACCGGCATACTGACAGGCGTTAGTGGGGGCCGCCGAGCCCCACGCCTCGCACCGATGAGGACTGAAACTTCTCAGCCAGATAGTGAAATCCGGCTGCACAAAGAGCCGAGCCCCACGCCTCGCACCGATGAGGACTGAAACATGAGTCTAGCGAAATTGCCAGAATCAACTGATGCCTGCCGAGCCCCACGCCTCGCACCGATGAGGACTGAAACGACTCGAATGCGCACTGAATGGCAGTCTCATTCTTTGCCGAGCCCCACGCCTCGCACCGATGAGGACTGAAACCCCGGACCGTTTTTCCGACGTGGCGAGCGCGCACAGGTCGCCGAGCCCCACGCCTCGCACCGATGAGGACTGAAACAAGACATGTGGGAATTGCTGTTCTTCAGAAGTGAAGGCCGAGCCCCACGCCTCGCACCGATGAGGACTGAAACATTGATATGGCCGTTGTCCCGAAGGAACGCCTGCTCAATGCCGAGCCCCACGCCTCGCACCGATGAGGACTGAAACAACGCCACTGTACTCACAAGCGATAAGGACCCTCATAGCCGAGCCCCACGCCTCGCACCGATGAGGACTGAAACTCGGCCACCCGATATCCATTCATAAGGCTTTGCAAAGGCCGAGCCCCACGCCTCGCACCGATGAGGACTGAAACAGAAATGCGTCCTGGGCCCAATGAAGGCCGATTCTGGGCCGAGCCCCACGCCTCGCACCGATGAGGACTGAAACAAACACACGCCGTGTTGCCGCATCCACTGGTGGTGGTGCCGAGCCCCACGCCTCGCACCGATGAGGACTGAAACTTGAAATTATTATCCTTAATTCACACGAAGTGATTTATGCCGAGCCCCACGCCTCGCACCGATGAGGACTGAAACGCGCAGCCAGATAGGAGGATTGCGAGGAGGTATTTCAGCCGAGCCCCACGCCTCGCACCGATGAGGACTGAAACGTCTCAACCGTAACCATTCCCGTGTTTTTGCTGTTACAGCCGAGCCCCACGCCTCGCACCGATGAGGACCGAAACCCACAGTCAATCCCTTGAAAGTCTGGAGCGTTCACATGCCGAGCCCCACGATGAGGACTGAAACTGTAACTTCATGTTAAAACCCTTGGCCAATAATGTGGCCGAGCCCCACGCCTCGCACCAATGAGGACTGAAACACATCTGCGTATGTTAGGCCGTAAACGTACACGATGCCCAGCCCCACGCCTCGCACCGATGAGGACTGAAACCCACTCCACTTTAGTTGGTGAGATTAGTTGGGGATTCGCCGAGCCCCACGCTTCGCACCGATGAGGACTGAAACTCACCTCTCCGTTGCTTCGCGTGACGGTCACGCGAGCCGAGCCCCACGCCTCGCACCGATGAGGACTGAAACATACCAGCCCTGCGCTGGCATATGGGACACTATTGTCCGCCGAGCCCCACGCCTCGCACCGATGAGGACTGAAACAGAAACGACATAACAGATCCTTATTTGATTAGTCGCCGAGCCCCACGCCTCGCACCGATGAGGACTGAAACACGACCGTCCCTTCCAGAGTGACACACTCCAGAAAGTGCCGAGCCCCACGCCTCGCAACGATGAGGACTGAAACAACGCCGTCAGCGAATGCACCGCGCTCGTTGCGCAGGCCGAGCCCCACGCCTCGCACCGATGAGGACTGAAACTCGAGTGCTCCGCCGACATAGGCCTGCATTGCCGAGCCGAGCCCCACGCCTCGCACCGATGAGGACTGAAACAAGTCAACCCGCTTGTTGCTGTATGTGTGTTTCAACGCCGAGCCCCACGCCTCGCACCGATGAGGACTGAAACATCTGCCAGCATAATGTCACATGCGGCATAAGATTGCCGAGCCCCACACCTCGCACCGATGAGGACTAAAACGAGATGCCCTTCCGAAATCGAAAAATCGATTGTAGTCTGCTTTCTTTGATACCCTGAGAACCTGTCATGTCTGACGACCTTCGAGATTTGCCAACACCAATCGCAGCGGCTTTAGCTTACGCCCGCCGCTGTCCGCCCGACGGTGAACGACTGCAGCGACTCTTCGTTGCAGCAGAGTGGACCGCACGATATCTCGCGCTCGTCTCTGCCGCTCGATACCTCCACACATGTCCTCGACAAGAGTCAGGGCAGGTCGAAGCTGCCCTACAGCAGCTCGCCAGCCGACCGAGTTTCGGGCATTGGGTTTCGGCATTTGTCGCAATTGAGAAAGTTTTCCGCGAAGATCCCACGTTTAGGGTCACATTGAGCGAGGGTCTTAAGCTGCCGCACGGCTTGGCGTTGAAGCGACAAACCGGCGAGTGGCGTAAAGCGACGATCAGCGCAACCGGAATCCTAAATGTGTTTGTCGAGCTTCGTAATTCTCGCGTTCATACCAAGTCCCGTCCTCTTAGTAAGGAAGAGATTCCGGCGCGGTGCGAACAACTAGAAGCGGCGCTCCTCGAGCTCCTCGCGGCGCTTGATGTAGCAGGTTCTTATCCGGTTTATATAGAGAGGGTTGAGAGGGGCCGGAAGATGGAGCGGGTCTCCAAAGTCATTTATGTTGGCAAAACACCCAATGGACTGGTCGTCGAAGACAGCTCGCACCACCCCCTCTTTTTTACGGACGGGGTCGTGCTCTACAAGGGCGGAGAACCAACGTTCTTATTGTCTCCGCTGATGATAGAGAGAAACGATAAGCTGTATCTCTTGTACGAGTTCCCGGAGGGGCGACCAAAGTTTCAGTCGCCTCTTCCGGATCAAGACATCATTGATCCGAGTGAGGTCGCTTCGCATTTTGAGGAAGTGGCAGGGCATTTGTTCCAATCCAGAAAAGACACTTCGTTCCAGGCGTCAGATCTCCTGAAATTTGCCCATGAGACCGCACTTGAGGATGGGGTCATTAGTCCTGACGAACATCGAATGCTTACAGCCATTCAAAAACGTTTCAACCTCCCAGAGCTCGACCTCGACGACCAGCTTGCAAATAGTGCTGGCGACGATACCGAAGCGGAAGAGGTCGAACCTGAGAAGCCTGCGGTCGATGCTATAGATCCAGATGACGTCCCCAAGGCGGAGGACCCAATACCTCATGAAGTTAACCCTAAGGCTTCATTTGATCTTGTGGAGCAGGCGGTGGAGTTCTTTTCTGGTGGGTTCGAGTCATTCAAGGAGTTGATGCGATCGTCCAACGACGACGAAAATCAGGCCGGTCTCGACCTGGACCCCTGGGAGCCCATGCAGACAAACGTTGTTCTCGACTTCAATAAAATGAGCAAAGCTAATGGTCAGTTTCGGCTCAAATTCGAACGAAAAGGAAACGAGTGGTTCCTTGAACTTAAGTTTAGCGGCGAGGAGGTCCAAGTCAGCTTGTGGCTTGATGACGTCGAGGTATCGTCGACCACATCTACGCTTAAAAACGGCCAGTTGGCGTTCACATTAAAGCTACCCGAGGGCTCCCGTGATCTGCTCGTCGACCAAGCAGGATCGATTCGCATTTCCTCGCCTTTTCTGCTGGGTTTTAGCAAGACGGAGGTCTGTGTGTTTGACGTCTATGTTCGTAAGTCGGTCGTCTCACAAGATACTGATGAGGACTGAAATTTAGAAGGAATTCGGGGTTCTATTTGCCAAGTATGCCGAGCCCCAATCACACCAACCCATAAAAAATACATATCTCGTCAGTAAGGGCTGCCGGCTGCGTCTACCTAGTGAACACCGAATCTAAACCGTTCATTTAGGGACACCTTATGACAGACCTCGCGATCGCACTCACAAACAGCCAAAAAGCCGCACGCGCTGGATTTGAGCTCGCCTCGCACAGCCTCGACGACACCAAACGTGCGATCGACCAGGTCGCGCGAACACTAAACGGAAATATTCGCAATTTTAAGCAGCCCTGCGCAAAGACGTCCGATATCGAGGCCCAGCTGCAGAGCCAGCTCAAGCAGGTCGTCTCGGAGCTGAATGATTTGCAGACGACCTCGCGCGTCGACCTAAACACCCGCAGCCAGAACCTCGATGAGTTCTCTATTGCGCTCTTTGGCCGGACCATGGCGGGCAAGTCCACGCTCATGGAGATCCTCACCAATGGCAACGGCTCGAGCATCGGGAAGGGCGCCCAGCGCACCACTCGCGACCTCCGCGCCTACCACTGGAAAGGCCTGAAGGTCATCGATGTCCCAGGCATCGCCGCCTTTGACGGCGATGCAGACGAAGAGCTCGCCTTCAAGGCCGCCGCCCAAGCGGATCTAGTGATCTTTTTGGTCACCGACGACGCGCCACAACCTGCCGAGGCCGAATGCCTTGCGCGCGTTCAAGCCCTTGGGAAACCGGTCGTTAAAATCTGCAACGTGAAGATCGCGCTCGAAGACGCAGATGACCTCCACCTGTTCCTCCGCGACCCAAACAAAAACTTCGATTTTTCGCGCCTTACGGGGATTACCAAGCAATTCGACAACTTTATTGATCTCTACTCGCCTGGCCAGCGAACGCCGTTCATTTACACGCACCTGCGCGCTTCCTACCTGTCTAAACAAAGCTCATATTCGTCGCTAGCCGATGAGCTCGCCCAGGCCAGTCGTTTCGACCGGGTAGAGAGCCATATTATCAACCAGGTCATCAAGCGCGGGCAGTTCCTTCGGATCAAGAGCTTTATTGACGGCGCGACCGTCCCCCTCTTAGAGCTGAGCGACCGACTCCTCGACTTTAGCGCCCAAAACTCCGCCAGCGGCCGCGTCCTGGTCGACAAGCGCCGTCAAGTCCTCACCTGGACCGACCGTTTCCGCGGAGACGGCGAGACTCAGATCAACCTGCTCATCACCAAACAAATCAGCTCGTTGCGCAATGACATCGCAGCATTCGCTGAAGACAACTACGAGCGCGCAGACGCTGGCGAGCGCTGGTCCAAACACGTTGAACTCCGTGGCTTGTCGCATCAGGCTCAGAAACTCCAAGAATCCCTTCAAGCAGACTGTCAGCAGAAGCTCACAGAGTTTTCGCGTGAGCTAGCAGCCGAGCTCAACCTCGTCACGACCCTCGCCGGAGATCGACGGTTCTCGATGCCCTCGATCACCGACGGAAAACGCATCCTGAAATGGGGAACGACGCTTTTATCTGGCGGGCTGACCATCGCCGCAATGATCCTGGGCAGCGGCCCACTCGGCTGGGCAGCCGCCGCTGTGGGTGTCGCAGGATGGCTGGTCTCATGCTTCTTTGATGACCGTGAGCTGAAGGGACACCATCAAAAAAAGCAGCTGGTCACCTGGCTCAATAAAAACGTCCAGACGTTAGAGAATGACCTCCGGAAAAAGCTAACCAGCTGGTTTCATGATCAGCTCCTCAAGAAACAAGTCCAAGCTCTGGTTGATGACCTCAACACCATGACAAATGGCATCTTTCAGCTGGCAGACACGCAGCGAAAGCTCGCATGGACGCTAAACAGACAGCAAAAAGCCCTGCATCGCAAACTGCTCAAAGAGGCGCTCGCGACCCTTGGGAAGCCGGAACTCAATGACCTCGTCCTTGATGTTGTGCGCATCCCTGGCCAGGAGATGACGCTCAAAGTGGCCAAGGGCAGCTGCTTTCCCTATCAGGTGCAGGCTGACCTCAAATCGCTCCTGGGCGAAAACGTCTCATTTGTGACCGACACCAAAGATCCTGCGTCGATCCTTCACCAAACGATTCACGGGCAGTGCCCCCTTCGAGCCATCCGAATCGAATCCAAAATCCAGGTCGCGCACATCCCGATCAGACGCCTTAACAACGCGGGACAAACTCGGATTCGCTTAGCACAACAGCTGACAGAACTTCACATAACCCAATGAAAAACCACGGCGAGGCAGCTATGAAAACAGTAGAAATTCATGAATGGATCAAGCGCGGACAAGACATCTTAGACCGCGCCACCCAGACGATCGAGCAGGCGCCCAGCGACCCCGTCCGTGCGCTGTTGTCTCGAGTCCCGAAGAGCGTGGTCCCAACCAATGACGCAATCCGGGTGGTATTCGCCGGGCAATACAGCGCGGGGAAATCCTCGATCCTAACGGCGATGACTGGCCGCGACGATATCGCCATCGGCGCGGATATCACGACTCAGGAAGCCCACGAGTACGACTGGAACGGTATTAAAATCATCGACACCCCGGGCATTCACACCCAGGTGCGACCAGACCACGACGCGGTTACCTACGAGGCCATCAGCAGCGCGGACCTCCTGGTCTTTGTGACCACGAATGAGCTCTTTGATTCGCACGTGGCCAGCCACTTCCGAAAGCTAGCCATCGACCAGGATAAAGCCCACGAGATGCTTTTGGTCGTCAATAAGATGAGACGCTGCGCGGCTGGCAACACGCCGGCAGCCCAAGAGGTCATCCAGGAAGATCTGCGGAACGTCTTGGCCCCATTTACGCCTGAGCAGCTTCGCACCTCGTATATCGACGCTGAAGCCGTGATCGCGGCAGCGGGCGAGAGCGATGAAAAGATTGCCCAGATTCTAATCAAGAAGAGCGGCTTCGCCGCATTCATCGAAGAATTCAACGGCTTTGTCCGCGACCGCGGGCTCGGCTCCAAATACACCACCACGCTCTACACTCTTCAGCAGATACTTCAGGAGGCCATCGGTACAGAGTCGACAGGTGACGTGGACATCGATTGCATCAAAAAAATCCTACTGCAAAAACGGCGCGCGCTCGTCGAGACCCAATCGCAGATCCCACGCTCCGTCGCGAACCAGGTCCATACGGTGACCTCCGCCATTCGCCGTGAAGGAAATGAAGTGGCCGATATCATACACGGCAACGCGGATCCGAAGGACGTAAACAAAAAAATGGCGCAGGCGCAGACGCGGGTACAAGAGCGAACCGACGAGCTTGTTCACCGGGTTCAGATCACCGTTGAAGAGCAATTCGCACATCTGGCCGAGCGGGTCGCTCAGATCACCGAGAGTCAGTTGGCAAAAGAGCTGCTCCCTCGCCTGGTCGCACGTCTGGAGGTCGACCTTGCCGGCCTCGAGGTGGACCCCGCCAACCTCGCCAAAGCCCGTCAGGTCTCCGACGCCACGCAGCAGCTTGGTCATTTTCTGGTCAAAAACTCTTTCAACCCCTCGGCGACGACCTTGGGTGGGTTCTTTAAGCTCAACCAATACTCGGGGACCGCGACCCATGACGCCGTCAAAGCGGTTGGTCACTTCTTCGACAAGTCATTCATGCCTTGGGAGGCCGTGAAATGGACGCGGAACATTGCAAGAGCGGGGCAGGCGCTCGCCGTTGTGGGGACTGTCGTGAGCTTTGTTTTACAGATTAAGGAAGACGTCGATGCGGCCAAACTCGACGCTGATCTGCGCGAGAGCCGCGCTGGCTTAAGAGCGGGCTTCAATGAAGCCGCCCACGCCATCGAGATGCACTTCGACAAGACCACGGGCCAATATGTCCAGGAGACCATTGGTCAGGAGCTTGAGGCCATCGACCAGCAGCTCGCCGAGCTTCGGCAGCTGCAAGAATCTCACAGCGCGCTCTCGCTGGACCTGTATGGCTTGTTAGAGGAGACCCAAGCCCTAATCCAGGACATGCACACCAATTCAGCCTTTTAAACGGTCGATTCCTTGTCAGTAAGGCCGACCACCGTCGTCATCTAAGTAAGAAGCCAATCAAGACTGGTCTTCGCGGCCCTGAAATCAACCTGTTCACGAATCCCTTGGAGACTCCCATGGCTAGGTTTTTGTTTCATATGTTTTTACTAATGATCTTGTTGTTTCCCGTGTTTCTTCTTTTAGATTTGCTCACTGGCGACAGCAAAAAGCAGAACAACGACCCAAAGAAAGATAGGAAAGGCCGACAATAATGCCGATGTCTTTAACTCAATTCGATTTCTACCCGTGATCTTGGAGATGTTATGTTAATGCTGCTCTTGATTAAAATCGTCTCTATCTACCTGCTTTGGGGCGCGATAAAACTGCTCGGAAGAATAACGAGTTAGTGTTTAGAATGTCCTATTTTTAATCGCTGTAAACCAATGAAGACCTCATTAGGGGGAGATCCAATGGCTCACGAAAAATCAGACCCAAGCGCCGAGATCCATGAGATACTGCGAGCCGTCGACGCCAAGGCCATCCCGGAGATCGGAGACGAGCCGGTCGACTGGTTGGTCAGCCTCGCTGGGTACTCGCCTGGGACCACCGCCTTTGCATTTGACCGCGTCCGGCCAAAGAACCTGCTCGTGATCCACACAGAAGAGACTAAAGAAAACTATAATCTGCTCGCTGGAATCCTGACGGCAGAAAAGAGGATTCCGTTCTCGAATCTAAGGCACGCGGCCTGTAACCCAACGGACGCCCGCAGTATTTACGAGGAGACTCGCAAGCAGATCCCGTCCAGCAATACCAAACAGCGGATTATGATCGACATCACGGGCGGCAAAAAGGTGATGAGCGCCACGGCGGCATTGGCGGCCTGGCAGCTCGACTTCGAGATCTGCTACGTCGAGAGCGAATACGACCCCGTCACGCGAAAACCAGTCCCGGGCACCACAGAGCTCATCTTGATCGACAACCCAAAGTCACTCTTTGGGGATGATGATATCAAACGCGCTGAAGATCTCTTTGACGCAGGCGCCTACTCGGCCGCTCATACGCTGCTCACGGAGCTCGCCGATCGCGTCCTCAGCCCCGAACCAATTCGTGGCCGCGCCCACCTGGCAAAGATGTACGAATACTGGATCGATCTCGAGTTCACCAAGGCCGTCGAGGAAGGAAACCGCGCCTATAGGACGGCGAGCAATGGGCTGAAGAAACATGGAAACGACCAGCTTCAACGTCAGATTGCGCTCTTGCAAGAGATGGGCGCCGCGGACCAAAAGTCTTCAATTCTGTGTTTTTACGCGCTCGGGAAACACTTCCAGGAGCAGCACAGGTATGACTTTGCAGTACTCTTTTTTTACCGCGCGCTCGAGGCCGTCTTTGTGGATCGACTGGTAGAACACTACAAGGTCGACCAGCGAAATGCCGACTATATAAAATTGGGCGTGACCGAAGACCAGCTGCTCGTTGTTTCCCAGAACATCAACCCAACCTGGCAACGACGCGGGCTCGCGCCAGACCTCGGGTTCATTAATTCATTGGTGTTGCTGAAGGCTCTTGATGACGAACGAATCTCGGCACTAGAAGCGGCCGAGGGACAGGACATCATCAAAGTCTTGTACAACCTTAGCCTGCTTCGTAACGATTCTGTCTTGGCTCATGGATTCAAGACGATCACCAAAGACGACGCTGAGCCATTTAGAGAGCGCGCAAAAGCGACCTTAGAGGTCTTCCTTGGTGCCCAGGTCAAACAATCCATGAAAGACCTGACGTTCCTGAAATTTGCCAATCAACGCTAATCTTTGCCTGAGTCCAAATATGTCATCAGAAAATTACAATTTTAATTTCGAGCGAAAATTCCTCCGTAAATTTGCCTCGTGGACTCCGGATACACAGTTGCAGGAGCGGCGGACATGGATGCTTGAGGTCTTCCCTGAGCGTGTTGAAGCGATTAATGAGGCGATTAAGGCAGGCGCTCAGGCACTCGCTTTTGATATTCAATACAAAAGAGCCCTTGATACTAATAATGCCGACCAAGCCGAGGAGATCCTCAAAAATGTCCACTCCTTTTCTTGGTCTGATGACCTGACTTTTAATGGCAGCTGCATCGATTTTGCCCTCGCGAAACTAAAGAAAACAAAGGTTTTCTGCGAGGGCGCGAGCAAAAAGGCGCTCCACACGACCACTTCAGTCGTGCCTTCTGCGGTCCGACATCGCATTGATGAACTGTCACCAGAATCCGTATGGACATTGGTGATCGACGAGACCGGCGAGAGATTCGAAGACAAAGAAAACGGCAAGGAAGGGCGAATCGTCGGCTTGCTTGCTGGCGCCTCGCTACGAGTGCCATACGCCGATGGATTTCACGGCAGCAGCGCTGCGCATGAAGTTATCGACACGATGGTGCAGCGCGTATTGGACAACGAAATCGGAGTTCTGGGCTTGTCACTTGGCGACATCCCCAAGAGTGACGCTGACCGCTGGCAGACCGGTGTGCTCGAGCTTTTGGATTGGGTCACGCGGCTCTTGCCGGTCGACAAACCCACCACAATCAACGTGTTCATCGAAAATCGATCGCAATTTGTCGATGGGGAGACCTGGCGAGACGCAAAGGCCGAGATTCAGCGCCGACTGACCAAACAAAAACGGCCAATCACGCTGAATATCGAGGTCGTCGCGAAAGACGGCCACCCACTACTGCCGTACGTCGACGCTGTGGCCTACACCTGGGGAAGTTCGCAAAAAGCCTCACGCGCGCGCCTAACAGCCTCTGAGCTCGTCCCAGAGTGCCTTATGACGAACAGTATGGCCTACGGCGAGCTTTGGGACGATGTGTTCCGTGGCCGCGACCTCTCCTACCAAGACTGGGCGATGCTCTTGCAGAGCCAACACCCACTCGCCGCGCGAATCTTGGACGAGGCAGGTCGATATTCAATAAATCTCGCGCATTACGTCGAAATGACGCAGATGCATCTAGAGAGCCGAAACATCAATCTCCATCTGCTGGACCGGCAAATGGCTTGGCTCGCAGACTTTGCCACCGAATCACTTACCGTGGCTCAGAGTTTTGCGTTGCTCTCGTCTGAACTTGCCAAAAACAGCCATATTGGTGTTGTGAATTCGGGTCTAGAATCCCAAGTTAATAAATTCGGAAAAGCGCTCTACTTTGAAAACGCACCGCTTGTGTGTCTTGCGGATTTGCGGCTTGCGGTGTCAGCCACCAATCGTATGGAGTTTGACCGAGCGAAAAGCATCATCGATCCATGGCTGAGCCGTGATCCAGCCATCGCAGGCCGTTGTTATCATGGTCGGGTCCTGAGTTCTGCAGGACAGGTCGCAGCCTTTTCTGGAAATCCGACAAAAGCAATCGAGTACTTCAATCTGGCGATCGTGGAGTTTGAACAACTGCTCGATCCTGCACAGCGTGGCGCCGAAATCCTACATACGTCGGCCTATCGGGCGATTGCAGAAATGGACGCAGTCACGTCAGATGCTGCGCCAACGGGATACTTGCTTCAAGCCCTGGCATTCGACTCTGTCTTTGATGCCATTGACGCACTTGCACCGGACCTAGCCGTTGCTAATCAATACAGGCACCATATTCTTGTTCGGTATATCTTTTTAAAGGGAACCGAGGCCGAACGTGCCCGTTATGTCGAAAAGTCGGCGGTGATTGCCCAGCCGACCAGCGTGCCGAGCTACCATCCTTGGCAGTTGATATTGATGTACAATGCGCTGCTTTGCGAAGAGCCAAAGACGCTCTTTCACACCGCGATTGAAATCATTATGACATCGGAACTTCCGGACATCTTTCAGTGGATGATCTTGGTCATCGACCGAGTCGCCCAATTGCAGAAGATCGAAGGTTTGCCACTCGAGGTCGTGACCGCATTGCGAAAGCGGGTTGAACGTCGAATGCCTCATCTGCGTCCGCGTTTTGATGCTCTTGATAAGACTCAGGATGTTGCACTGCTGCTTCATGAGTGCCTGCCGTTCAACTTCCATTGAAGGGTGAGTTTTACCGCACTTGGTCAATCATATATTGCTTCAATCAGCTCGCTCATTCGACCGTTGTTAATGATCAACTCTTCTTTGTTAGGCGACTGGAAAACCACAAAATTGGCGCCATCTTTGCTGAAGTGATTGAAGAAATAACAAGTGTCCAGTGTTTGCGCAGGTGCTGGCCCCATATGTAAGAATGGAAGCAACTCACACACCTTCCCCGTTTTTTCTGACACAAAGTGGAGTCTGCCCTCATCCATCGGGCGTTCCACGGACAATTTTATTGTTTCAAATGGCGTTCTTGGCCCCATCAGTTTCTGAAGGTCCGCAACGATATGTCCTGACTGTTGTCGGAAGGTGTTGGGAAGAACAAGTGTATGGCTTGCCCATTTTGAGCCCACAATTACCCTAAATGACGCCAAGAGATCCTGATACCGACGATGTCTCGCCTCGACATCAGCTATGACATTACCATGGCCTTGCCATCGATTTCGTCGTTTCCCCGCGTCGTCAAGCAGTTTGACCATATCTTTGCTTACAAGTGCCTGTAAGAGATTAGCGTCATCGCACGCGGTCGCCTGTTTCCAGTCCTGCAATCCCTCCCCATGCTCATATACAATGTCAGTCCGAACCCGTTTCGCCAGATACGCGAATATTGTGGTCCAAGTCGCAAAGGATGGGGTCTTTAGATTGTGTGATTGCTTCAATGCGACGCGAATGACCTTTTGAATCGAATCAGGCTCAAGATGCTTTCGCGCACTCAGCAAAATCGTTGCTAAGAACTGAGCCAACGCTTCAAAGAAGTGACTCAGTAACAGATAAGCCCTTAAGTCATCACTCCTGACAGCATGGTAGTTCCAAAGGATACTTGCGAGCGGGAAGGGCAATGTGTCAAGCCAAAGGGGGAAAGTATCCACCTGGTTGACGACATTAAATGCGCCGATGACTTCATCCAGAACCGCTGACGGATGCCAAAGCGAAGTGCGAAGTTCATCGACCGTCGATAATAAATCCGCCATCTTCCGATCACTTTCAAAGAGTTTTTCCTGATCTTCCATGGTGGGTAATAGAATCGGAATATCTCCAAGCCGTCTTGGATCGAAGCGTTTTACTGTCTGATGATCGACACAACTCCTAACTGCAAGTCGCCCGACAGGACTCATTAGATATTTCGCAACAACCTCCGCAATAGCCTGCTTAGGATCGATCGAAATCTCGAGCCATCCTTTAAAGTCTTCCGGTGGTTCTGATGGTCCGCGGACCTCAAACGAACCTGCACGTTGAATGTAGATGGCATTATCATCCAGCACCCCAGGTTCTCGCTCCTCTAAAAATTTCGAGATCGCGGATAATGGCACAGTCGTTCGGGCCGAACGTTTTACGTCTTCACCAAAACGATGAGCACTCACAAGAGCTTCCATGCCGGTGAAGTTTTGCAGATCAACAAATCCACCTAGCTCCGGTCGATCACCTTCGAACTTGCCGTGATAATTGTTGATCACGGCCTGATAATAAGGTGGAGCCGCTTCTGCCACAAAAACAGCCTTGGGTGCGCCATGTCGAATAATAATAATATATGACTCAATCCCAGTCGACGGTTTGAAGGTACCCGCTGGCAGTAGGAATGCCGCTTCAATATGCAAATCCAGTTCCTCTAATATCCCAGAAATGGATACATTCTGACGGTGGATTAAGAAACCTGGTGATACTACAAACACGCCAATGCCTCCCCTTTTCAGACGGCGACAAGAGCGCATAATCAAAACCGTGGCAGCATCGCGGGATTTGTCTGAAGACTGGCCACGTAGTGTGATTTTTAGACCAAAGGGCAGTACCGAAACGATCACATCAAAGAGATCCTCTGAGTCCATAACCGCGTCATCCCACGACCCCGAAATGATTTTACACGACTTGGGAAGCAGTGCGTCTGCTATCGAACTTCCACTTTTCGAAAAACCGACGACACGTTCTGGTGCGAACCGGTCAACGATTGGTTTCAGAAGAGTTCCCTCGCTCATCCAAGGGTTGAGAACCGAAGTTACGTCGATGCCTTGCAACAAAAGCGCAAAGAACTCGGAAACCGCGGGTGGGCAAAGGCCTTCATTATGGTGAAGCTTCAGATTCCAAAGGAAATCTGTCGTGAGTCTACAACCTTTCGCAACCAAATGGGCCGTCAGATTCTCGCGTGTGACGGTAGTGCCGAAACCCTCCATTCGGTCAATAAATTCATGTGCACATTGCTCAATCGATGGTTCTGCTTCCAAGACAACCTCGTCATTGGCAGTTGCTCATCAACCGCATTAATGGGGAAAGCTGGATAATAAATCCCCATTATATCCCTGTCTACGTTGGCCGTGTGTGATTGTCGGGACAATCCGCTTACGTTAGGTTGGAGACAGGAGGACCAATGACATCGAGTCGATTGCTCAGAAATCTGATCAAGACGGGAATTGAGGGTACTTCGGACGACTTCCAGTTGGTCGCGGAAGAGGTGATCAATGAGGAACGTAAGAAGCAACACCATTTGCTTGCCAACGACCTTGAGCGGCTTCTTTTCAGGCGACCACAGGCTGTCAGGCCCTTGGTGGAACTTCACGTGCCAAGCGATCGCGAAACGGGGGTGCCACTCTTGGACGTGCGCACGCCCGCGCGCAGACTCGACGATTTATGTTTGGAGGAGCCAGCGCGCCAAGTCATCTTGCGAGTGCTACAAGAACATCGGCGGGCGGAGGAATTGGCAACTTATGGAATTCCAGTGGCTCAACGTCTCTTGTTTTTTGGACCACCTGGTTGCGGGAAGACCGTGGCCGCGGAAGCGATCGCCTTTGAACTCGACCGACCTCTGGCGATTCTTCGACTTGATGCCGTCGTCTCATCTCTACTTGGAGAGACAGCCACCAATCTTCGAGCCGTTTTCGAGTTTATCGAAAACGTGCCCTCGGTCTTGCTCCTCGACGAATTCGACGCGATGGGTGGCGAGCGTGCTGGGAAGGGCGAACATGGCGAAATGCGGCGGGTTGTTAATACAATATTGATGTTGATGGACCAATATCGTGGGGAATCACTGATCATCGGTGCGACCAACTTCGCCGAAGCACTGGACCGCGCTTTATGGCGGCGATTTGAAGAAGTCGTCAAATTCAACGCGCCAGATGAGCGTCAGGCCGCACAGCTCATCCTCAGCCGAACACGCGCCGTCCGACGCGAAGTCGATATCGAAGCGCTGCCTCTACGTGAGTGGTTCAAAGGATGGTCCTACGCCGATATTGAACGTATTTGTTCACGCGCCATCAAAAACATGGTTTTGGCAGGTGACGAGTTCTTGTGTCGACGCCACTTCGATGACGCCTATTTAGCCGAATCATTCCGTCGCGACGCAATCAGGTAATCCGCATTTCTGGAGGGGAATTGAACAAGCATCTAACGTTTACACGCGCACACGTCTCACAGCGCTTAGACGTAGTTATGGCGATAATAAACCGACAAGAAGTCCATCACTAAAATGTAGTTTATCTGTCAGCAAGGGATTTGGACGGCGTCTATGTGGGTAAGGAGCCCACATGACTTTCAAATATATCCATACCGCTGACCTGCACCTCGACAGTCCCTTCATTTCGCTGGGAAAGGTCGACCACGAACTCGCGAACGTATTGCGAGACGCAAGCCTCGACGCGCTCGACAACATCGTCGAGCTCGCCATCACCGAACAGGTGAACTTTGTCCTCTTCGCTGGCGATATCTACGATGGCGCCCGTCGTGGCGTCCGCGCTCAGTTTCGATTCCTAAAAGGTCTTCGAAAACTTGATGAGCACGGCATCCGCGCCCTGGTCATTCACGGCAACCACGATCCTATCAGCGAGGGTTGGTCGGCGATCAGCGAGTTTCCCGCAAACACCCATTTTTTCTCGGCGAATCATCCGGAAACGCTCGACTTCGATTTTGGTGACGACCACGTCACGGTCACAGGCATGAGCTTCCCGACCCGTCACGTCACCGAAAACCTGTCTAGACGGTTCAAGGTTCCGGCGGCTCGCGGTTTTCATATCGCGATGCTCCACACCGCGCTGGATGATTCAGAGCGCGGTGCTAACTACAGCCCCACCTGGAGCACACAGCTCAAAGCGAGTGGCTTCGACTATTGGGCGCTCGGGCATATCCACACCCGCACCGAGCCCGGCGAACATCCCTTCATCGTCTACCCTGGCAACCCCATCGGACGTGGTTTTGGCGCCAACGAACGCGGTCAAAAAGGCGTTTACCTCGTGACCGTCAAGGATGGACAAGCAGACGTCGATTTTCGGGTCACCGGCAACGCGGTCTTTCTTGAATTGACTGTCGACGCTTCGGACTTTGCAAATATCTCGGACCTGCAAGACCAAGTGGTCAACAGGCTGGCTCAGGTTGCTCTCGAGTCCATCGTTGAATATGTCGCGTGTCGAGTGGTCATCGATGGAAGAACCTCGCTCTACGACGCGCTGAAGCGCCCGGACCTCAACGATGATTTCCTGGAAGCGCTCGCAGACATCACGCTACGACGCGACGTCCAGATCTTTTGGACATCCCTGCTCGACCAGACGCTTCCGCTACTCGACCTCACCACAGTCGCAGACGACTCGTTTCTGGGCGTGATGGTTCGGCAGTCCAATGAAGGCAAGACGGACATCCAGAAAGCGCTTGCGCAAGTCAAAGAAGACTTCAGCGGACTTGATGCGCAGACACTCGAAGAAATCAAACGACGTGCCCTTGAGCGCGCCGCACACCTAATCAATCAATAAACTCTGGGACCAAAATGTATTTAACTAAAGCAAACCTGTTCAATTTCGGTCATTTTCGAAACCGCGTACTCGATTTCGGCGCAGGCCTAAATATCATTGTGGGCCCCAATGAAGCCGGCAAATCCACGTTGGTGGAGTTCCTGCGCTACATGCTCCTGGGCAAGACACACCGTGTCGCCATCCCGACCCTCGACAACAGTCACCCAGTTGGGCTGTTATGGTTGAACGACGGGACCCTCGTTGAGCGCAAGAACTACAAGATGTCCAACGGTTCGCCCGACGCGCTCGAGTTGGGCGCCACACCATCGGTGTTCCGTGACGTGTTCACCTTTGATCTCGGAGACCTGCATCGCCTCTCGGACCTAGGCGACGGCGACCGTGTGTTTATGGGCGCGCTTTCGGAGTCTATTCGAAAGTATAAATTCGCGGTCAACTCCTTAAAAGCCCGGATCGACCAACTCTACAAACCACGCTCCACCAACGCCGTCTTGCGCGCTCTCGAAGCGCAAGAATCCGTCCTGTTATCACGGCTCAAAGAAGCGGAACGCCATTCCGGGAGGTACACACAAATCTTCGCCGAGATTGCCGAAAAAAAAGTTAGCCATGCTCGTCTCGAACTCGAACTCGACGCCTATCGTAATGAACAACGATTCTGCGGCCAGCTCGTCGAAAACTTCGAGACCTACCTTCGACAACAAGAAGCCATGGATAAGCTCGCTTCGTTTAGCCCATTCATCGTTCAGGCAACCGAGTTTGAGCAACTTCGCGAACTCCACACTCAGATCCAAACCGAATCTCAGAAAATTGACGTCTTGGCGCGACAGCTGGCGATCAAGACCGAACAACTCAAGACCTGGGCTGTCGATGAACGCCTTCTGACCGTCGGTCCCGAGCTGCAACGACTTGTGACGCAATTTGACGTCACAAATGGCTACGACTTCGTCACTCAGCGCGCCACGCTGGAGCGCGAACAAGCAAACCTAGCTCAGGCGCTCAGGAACCTTGGCGCTGGCTCAGCCGCGGACCTGCCCATCTGGACAACAGGTCAACAAGCCCTGCTTCGAGAAGCCGCGCGACTAGAGCTCGAGCGAACTCAACAAGACCGCATTATGGTCGAAAAACAGCAACTAGTCACAGCTCAACAGGGCATGTTTCAGGAATTGGTCGTCAACGAAACGGTGGAACGATGCGCCACCGCGATCGAAGCGCTTCCAGACGTTTTGCAATACGAGATGAACGCCAATCGTAGTGCAGAGCTCAACGCCCAGATTGGAGAACTGGTCGTTGAACATAGGGCCACTAATGCGGACGTTCAGCGCGAAGCAATGGTCGACCTCTCGCACCTAGCACAGACTTTTCCCATAGCCGCTGCAAAGGCCGAACAACTGACGAATGAAGTTGAGACTCGGCGCCAACGTCTGCAAGACACTTCAAATGCGGTCAAGGCCATCGTTCTTGCACCCCTTGACGCCAATCGTGTCCACGACCTCAACGAAGCCATCCCCGACGCCCTCACAAGCGCCGCACAAGAAAACCAACACTCAGCTACTGCCGAGTCGCAGACCCGGCGAATTCGCCAGTTATGTGAAACAATCAATTTTGATTTCGCCAATATTGAACAGTTCGAGTTCACAGGCGAGTTGCGATCGCAGCTCGAAGCAGTCGCAACCGAATTGCAACAACGCAAATCCGCGTTGGCAATCGCCCAAGACGATTTCGCAGCCTTCGGCGATGTCGCGGACCTAAAGCTCGAGAACCTTGATGCCGTCAAACACCGCCTCGAAAAGCTCAAGCTCCTAGAACAACTCTGCCAAAATCGAATCGCGCCAAAAAAACAAAACCGCCTCGCAACTTGGGCGCTGGCGCTCTCGATTATTGCCCTGATCGTGGTTTCTGTGCTCACGCAAAACTACATCGTAGCTGGTGGTCTGGTTGTGGTCGCTCTGATTGCGATCTGGTTTTCACGTAGCGGTAAAACCGCGGAAAACTCAAATCAAGATGCCGATATTCTGTTCCAAGAACTCAGGCTGCCGACCACCACCACCGTTGTCGAGATTCTCCATGCTCGCCAAGCCGAAGAGAAAAGTTTCGATGACCTGTCAAAAGTAGCGACCCGACTTGAGCAAAAGCACAACGCCGCCCGCACCGTCGACTCGCGAAAGAGCTCGCTTCTGATCACTCAGGAGCAGTGGACGACCCTTACAGCCGCATTACCTGTCATCATCCCCGTCGATCACGCCCGTGAAACGCTAAACGCACTTCAAGACATTCAGAAGACGCGGCATGAACGCCTGGAATCATTACGATTGGTGAATGATTGTCGGGAAAAACAACAGCGTTTTCTGACCTCATATAAAGCCGAGCTGCAGGCATTTGGCGTGGTGGGTGTCAACCGCGAGCTTTCGACTAAAATATCGAATTGGCTGCAAACCACCGCCACTTTCGAGCTCAAACAACACGAGCAGGACCAAGCTGCAAACGAGCTTCAACGCTGCCTTGAAGAGTCGGGAAAGGCACAAAGCCGACTTGATGCAATCAAGGAAGATGCAACCCGGCTTGGATACCGCGGCGAGCTCACAGAACTGCAGCAAAAATTGAACGAAGCACAGCGGCATTTCAATCTTGCCGACCAAATTGCCGCTGCAAACACTGAAATTGCGCGCCATACCAGCGCCCAATCCCCAACTCAGGACCGCATCGCCTTGATACGATCGGCGCTGGATTTTTCTGGAAGCGACCCTGAACTCATTCAGTACGCAAAAACGCTTTTGACCGAAGCCAAAAGCCTACGGGCTCGCTGGACCGCCGAAAAGATCAAACTCGACGATCAGGCACGCGAACTCAAGGCCGCTACTGAACGCCTCGACGACATAGAGAAAACGATCGCACATTCCAAACTCGCCTGGGCTAGCGCGCAGGCTAACACCCTGATTCTTCAACATGCATCACCAGCGGACATCGACCATATCGTCGAAAAAGTGGGCACCCTTCATCAAGCTGCTCAACGCGTAGAAGCGCTTCGAGCTGCCATAGCTGCGGCAGAAATCAAGCGACAAGCCGTGTCTGACGACCTCATCGTCATCCGAGACTCGTTTGGGGAGCAGGCCCCCCTTGAATCTTGGTTACCTGTTGTGCTTGAGGCCCTCAAGGGCGCTAACACAGCCTGCACCAAACGCGACCAGACCCTACAAGAATGCTCCGCTCTTCAGGTCGAGATCGACTCGCATCGAAGCCACCTATTGAGCCTGGAAGCTGAGCTCACCAGCGCATTAGAATACCATGAATGTTCAAGCTTTATGGAGTTCGAGCAGCGCCGCGAAGACGGTCAGAATCACCAACAAATCAAGACCTCTTTGGAGGCCAACGAACGGACGCTACGCAAAGTGTTTGGTGTCCGAACTGAAGATGCTCTCGAGGCATTCGAAATCGCGGACGCGCTAGCGTGGACGACGAAGGTCGAGTCGCTAACCGTGGCAATTGCCGAACTTCGTGAGCAAAGCAGCTGTGTCACCCAAGAGATCGGTGTCCTGACGAACACGCTTAACGATTTGCAAAATAATGCCGACATCCCGGCCATCGAGCTTGAACTGGTTATGGTTCACAGCGAGATTCACAACGCACAACTAGAACTCGCGGAGCTATTGGTCGCCAAGACATTGCTCGAGGACACCCTTGAGACTTATCGCAACGTACACTTGCCGGCCGTCCTAAAGACTGCGGGCCGCATGATCAAGAGCGCCACAGAGGGCGCATACGTGGGGCTGACGCCAACAGACGATGGCAAAGACATCATCATCGAAGACGCCGCTGGCAACACGCGGAACGCGACCGAACTCAGCCGCGGGACCCGCGAGTTGGTCTTCATCGCAATCCGGCTTGCACTCGCCATGGACTACGCAGCGCGAGACATTCATATGCCCATCATCATGGACGACGTGATGGTCAATTTGGACGAAGAGCGCGCGGCGCAAATGGCGAAGTTGATTGCGGCAGTTGGCGAAGAACACCAAATCTTCTTTATGACCTGCAACCCATACACATCTGAAATCCTCAAAAACGCTTGCGCTGACTACAACGAAATCCCGATCGACCGGTTTGATGGCGCGGGGCAACCCATGGTGTTTACCAAACCAAAAGTTGTCGCCCAAAAGTTCGATGAACTCACGCCTGAAGCAATTGAAGCAGTTCTGCGCGACGCCGACGAACCACTTGGCAAGAACGAGATTCTAGAACAACTAAATGCGGACGACTCGTCGTGGCAAACAGTCATCAAATCCCTTAAAGATGACAAAATAGTACAACAAATCGGCGATAAACGCGGCGCGCGCTACTGCCTCGCGACCAATAATGATGAGGTCGTCGCATAATCCATCAAAATTGTTGAGTATATTTAGTCAGTAAGGTCCGCGTCATGCGTCTTCCAAGTAGAAACCCTTGGAGGACTTATGCAAGACCTGATTCTGAAAGCCATCTCCCCGAATATTGAACGAGCCGTCGCTGCCGTCGCGTCCGAGCGCGCAGGGCGTCCGAACGCCTCGAACCGAGAGCTCGCAGAGCGTATTCTGAAGGGTACCTCTTGGCGCCTGGGAAGCACGGGGTTCATCTCCGGTCTGCCATCGAACCCGGCCTACGCCGTGTCTGCTGGTGTGCTCGAATCATTGAACACAACCAACGAACAGATGCAGCTCGCGGCCAGGATTGCGCTCATTTATGACCCAAGTTTCTTCGAAAGCGACAGCGCTGTGGAAGAGCTTTTGGTCCCCATTTTGGGCGCCGCTAAAGTCGGCGGACTGTTGCGGGGTGCCGCTATCAAAGCAAGCGGCACCATCACGCGCCGTTTGATCCGCGACAACCTGAAAGGGGCAGCGCTGAAGCAGTTCAAGAAGCTCTTGCTGAAATACCTGGGCCTGAAAATCACCCAACGGGCGCTGATCACCAAAACCATCCCCGTGGTGGGCGGCTTCATTGGCGGCGCATGGAATTTCGGCCAAACCCGCACCATAGGCTACCGCGTCATCGACTTCATGGAAGCATGAGACCGAAACCGCTGCTCCGGCAGTCAAAATAGTTTGTCGAATTTCTAGTTTTTTGGTCAGTAACGACTGCGGTTGACGTCACTTAATACGAACCCTTGGAGGACTTATGCAAGACCTGATTTTGAAAGCCATCTCGCCTAATATTAACCGCGCAATTGCTGCCGTTGCCTCCGAGCGAACAGCACATCCAAGCGCGACGAATCGTCAGATCGCAGAACGGTTCTTGCGAGGGACGTCGTATCGACTGGGGACGACGGGGTTCATTTCGGGCTTGCCCTCCAATCCAGCCTACGCAGTTCCCGCCGGTGTCGCGGAATCGTTGACTACGATCAACGAGCAGATGCAGCTCGCAGCCAGGATTGCGCTGATTTACGACCCAGACTTCTTCGATAGCGAGAGCGCTGTGGAGGAGCTATTGGTCCCAATTTTGGGTGCGGCCAAAGTCGGCGAGCTGTTGCGGAATGCAGCTGTTAAGGCCAGCGGCACGATCACGCGCCGGTTGATCCGCGACAACCTGAAAGGGGCAGCGCTAAAGCAGTTCAAGAAGCTCGTGCTGAAATACCTGGGCCTGAAAATCACCCAACGGGCGCTGATCACCAAAACCATCCCCGTGGTGGGCGGCTTCATTGGCGGCGCATGGAATTTCGGGCAGACGCGAACCATCGGGTTCCGTGTCATCGATTTCATGGAGGTCTAAATGCCAAGCCGACGCCTTCTAATTAAGACAACTAATTTCGAACCGGAGTAACCCATGTCAGCCAATGAAAAATCGTCCAAATCTACGCTTAATGAAAAGGGCAAAGATATCCTCGGTGCAGCCGCAAAGAGTGCGAGCAAAAGCGCCGCCCGAGTCGCTTTGGGTCTTCCTGCACCAAGTTCAGCGGCGGCCCTCTCAATCACCCAGCGAATCATTCACATGCTCCCTGGCGGCGCCAGCGCCGCGACAGAAGCGGCAGTGATTCATGCAGCCCGCGCAACAGGTGGAGCGACCGGTATCTCGGTTGTCCTAGGTGCTGGCATTGCGTCGGCAAGAGTCTTCAAAGACGTGCGGTCCGGATATATTACAAAGCACGATGCGGCCCGCTACGTGGGAGTCGAAGCCGCAAAGGAAGGCGCGGCCGGTTTTGCAGCGGCGGCCGCTATCAGTGCAGTCGTGATGGTATCTGGGCCGGTGGGCCTCCTAGCGGCGGTGGCAATCGGTTTTGGAGCAGCGACCGCCGCTCGGATGGCACTCCCGAAAACGCCGGCGCCAAAAATAAAATGACGTTTTCATGTCAGTAACGAACTCAGTCGACGTCATTTAATTACGACAACTAATCTCGAACGGGAGGAACTCATGTCACTTTTTGACCACGCAATGAAATCTTTGACCACGTCATTTGTCAGCGCCTCGGCCGCAGGTGCGACGTTGTACCGAAACGGTGGCCAACAACTCCTCGGCGCAGGCGGGCAGCGAGCCATAACGGGGCTCGGCGAGAGGCTCCTGCAAACAGGTGGTGCCATCGCTTCAAACCTCCCAATTCCTAGTGTCAATGCGGTCACCGTAGCGACCCGTGTCAAAGAGTTGCTTCCTGGTGGAGCTGCAGCAGCACGACAAGGTGCGCTAACGCAGGCCACGCGAGCTGCTGGAAGCGCGACGGGCGTGTCGGCTTTGCTGGGGGCAGGTGTTGCCACCGTTAACGTCGCAAGCGACGTCAGATCCGGAGCGGTCACCCTCGAGGATGCCGCCCGCTATATCTGCACAGAAGCAGCAAAAGAAGGCGTCGCGGGTTTCGCTGGCGCTGCCGCCATAACGACTGTCGTCGCGTTGTCTGGCCCCCTCGCACCAATCACCGCGATCGGTATCGGTTTCGGTGCCGCCACAGCCACTCGCCTGGCGATGCCTCAGACACCAGAACCCAGAAAAAAATAACGCTTTACTGTCAGTAAGGCGATGGAGCGGAGTCCTTTATGTGAACCCAGTCAACGAGGTGAGGTATGGAAATGAATCTGAACATAGGCAATTTTCAAGACGATTTTTCAACCGACTTTACTGACTGGGCACTCGAGGATTTCGAGATCCTGAAATCAGAAACCAACGACTTTTCCGCTGATTCTGATTCAGACGATTGGGCCGACTTTTTAAGTGACCAAATCTTGGATGCCCCACTCGCAATCGACGAAACCACCGAATCGATGCGAGCAGGCGCAATCAGCGGGAAGATTGGCGAACGTGTTCAACGCATGATGCATCGCACCTGTTGGGACGACGCCTTCGCGCGACAACTTTTTCGCCAGATTCTCGAAGTCTCTCCCTACGCAGTGACGGAACAAACCGTGCTGGGGCTAGTCACGAAGTCTCAGGCCTCTGTAGATGAAATCACCCTCATCTTTGATATGCGCGAGTTCTGGGCAGAATACATCCCGTTCAACCATATCGGTACGCATCGCGATATCATCAAGCCCTCATGGCCACTAAGCCTCGAGATCATTCGTTCGTACGACTCGCTGCCGGACGTGGAAGAGCTCCTATGCGCAATGCGCCAGCTCCATGAGCGTTGGTCTGATGATGTCCGCAATGAAATGACCACCGGATTCACGACCTCGCGAAAACCGTCTCGATATTTTTCGACGGAAATCCGACAGGTTTTGGGGACGGGCGCCCACGCTTTCACAAATTATCTTTAAAAGGAGATTTTCATGAACACAATTCCTGTCATTGGTTGCTGGGTCACCCATCCTTCATTTCCGGCTGCGTTTATGGTCGTCGACCATGAACAACTCGCGGACCACATCTGTGTTGTCATCGAAAACAACACTGGGCGAAAAAGCGCACGCGCCGAAGACCTCAAAAGCGCGTTTCGTGCCGACCAGACCGTAGAAGAGGTTTCCAACACGGTCCTGCGTGCTTCACGTGGCGAAGGCAGAATTATCGATACACGAACACTCGGGGGACACGAACAAGTGCTCGTGGAGTTCTTCGAATCGAACGAACGTGTGTGGCTGCCCTTCCAACATTTGCGCCGAACCAAGCCGCGTCAGGTGGCGTCACAAGCCGCCGAGCGATTCCGTTTGCGCGTGCTTGCGCACGCCCTCGAACATTGGAACGAAACCACCGGCGCGCTCTCGCACCTGGACCTCGATCCTCTGCCGCACCAAATCCATTTGGTTCATAATATTCTGAGCAGCGGCAATCTAAACTGGCTGATCGCCGATGACGTTGGCTTGGGAAAGACCATCGAAATGGGGATGCTTCTTGCCGCATTCCGTCAGCGAAAGATGGAGCGAATTCTCATTGTCACGCCAGCCGGGCTCACGCCACAATGGCAGGAAGAGCTCGCCTCCAAGTTTGGGATGGACGATTTCCTGGTCTATAATCGCGATTTTGTGGTGAACGACCCGGCACATTGGCCACTCTATTCCCGCGTCATCGCGTCGATCGATACGCTCAAAGAAGAGGCGCATCTCGAGAGTCTGCGTGCATGTGGTTCGTGGGACGTCGTGGTGTTTGACGAGGCCCATCGTCTTTCACGACACCTCTCAGGCAACTCTTACCGAGTTACCGGCCGCTATCGATTGGCCCAGGTTCTGCGTGGCATGACCGAAAATCTCTTCCTCTTGTCTGCTACCCCTCATCAAGGCGATGCCCATCGTTTTGCCGCGCTCATGGAGCTCGTCCGCCCCGAGTGGAAAGACGAATTGCGCTCGCTCGACTATTCGCCGGAGCTCTTGCGTCAGTGCCTCTATCGTAATCGGAAATCCGAAGTGACAGATGCAAACGGGCAAAAAATCTTCAATGGCCAACTCACCAGCGCCGTTGTCGTTCCGCTTGGCGAGCCTGAACATGACTTTGATCAAGCTCTGCAACAATACGTGCAGCTTGGATATAAACAGGCTGCGTCCTCGATCACCCAACAGGGCAAGGCGGTGGGATTTGTCATGACCACCTTCCGAAAACTGGCGGCCTCGAGCCACGCAGCCATTCGCAGCTCGCTAACTCGACGGCTTTTGACCTTGGAAGACACTGTCCTGGCAAAGGAAGAGGACTACGTCGACAACGACGATAGCCGTTTTGAAGGAGAGCAAGATGAACAAGCCCTCGTCAAAAACTTTCAACCGCAGACCTTCTTTGACGGCGAGAAAGAACTGCTGCAAGGCCTTATCTCGCTGACCGATGAGCTGATTCTGGACGACAAAAAGCTGCGGGCTTTCCGCAATGATATTCTGGGCCCAGTGCTGCAGAAAAACTCTGCAGAAAAAGTACTGGTCTTTACCGAATATCGCGGGACCCAACGCTACCTCGTTGAAGCCCTAACAAAAGAGTTTGGTCACGACGCGGTCGTGGTGATTAACGGTGGCATGTCTGTCGACGAAAAACGTGACGCTGTTAGGCAATTCGATAACCACGCTCAGTTTTTGGTCTCGACCGAGGCGGGCGGCGAAGGCCTCAATTTGCATCGTCAATGCCATATTATGGTCAATTACGACCTGCCATGGAACCCGATGCGATTGGTGCAGCGCGTCGGTCGCCTCTATCGCTATGGTCAGGCTAAACGCGTCGTCGTGTTCAATTTGCATGCACCAGCGACTGCTGACGCTCGTATTGTTGAGAGCATCTACAGCCGCATTGATCAGGTCGTACAAGACCTGGCTGATGTCCACAAAGACTTCCATCAGAATCTCAAAGCCGAGATCTTTGGGGAATTCGCTGGCCTGATCGACGTTGAAGACATTCTGAAGTCGGCGAGCGAAACGAGCGAAGAATCAACAAGCCTTCGGGTTGACGCAGCCATCGAGTCCGCTCGCCAGGCTCAACAGCTTCAGCGCGAATTTATGAACACCGCGAGGGGCTTTGATAGCAATGAACTCGCGGACTCGCTTCATCTCGATCTGGGGCACCTTCAATCATTCACACTAGGCACCTTGGCTGTATTGGGCGCCGACATCGGTCGCACACTCCACGATGGCCGTGTGCATGAAGTTCTTCTGCCTGACACTGTCGCCAACGAGCTCAATTCGCAGCGTCGCTTCCGAATCACCTTCGACCGCTCGCTCCACGGCATTGGGCAGGCTCGAATGATGGACTTCGGAGACCCGCTTCTTAAGGCGCTAATTTTGCTCGCGAAAAAACCGAATTTTGGCGGGACGGGAGCGGTCGCGGATTTTAAGGGAGGCACGTTCGTCGCGGCCATCCTCCGTTGGCAAGACGTCTTTGACCGCACCATGCGAGAGGAATTCGTCGCTGTGATGGTCGATGACAACGGGCAAGCCCATATCAACCCACGCGCTGCGTCGGATTGGCTGGCAACCTCGCTTTCCGAGAGCCAGGGGCGTGTGCCCTCACAGATTCCGACGAGTGCCTTGGCCATTCTGGACAAACGCCTAGGGGAAAGATCCACTGCCGATCTCTACCCTCAACAGATGTGGCCGATCGGGATCGCAACAAATAGAACATGCGAATAAATGCCAGATGAACCAAGCGATCCTCGTCTCAGCCCACCACCACAAGCATCGGATGGGTCGACATCGGACCGCCCGACGAGGAGGAGGATTAAAAACATCCTTTCTACCCCACGGCCGCCTACGGGCACTTTGGTCGAGATGACCTGAACCTGCCCTGGGAGGCCATTAAATAGAACTGACGGCATCCCCACCGCAGAAAAAAACCTATCTGGCGCCGCCCTTAAATTTGCTGCGTTGGCACGATACGCGCCAAACAAAGAACTATATTGAAGACAACCAATGAAGGAGGGGCATTTGCATTACCAGTTCACCCACCACGTCTTACGGCAGGCTGTTTTTGACGCCACGCCATCCGAACTGCGCTCATTGATCCAAAAGCGACAATTCGCGAATTTCTGTTTTGACCTCGTGACGGAGTGTTTTGGGGCCGACACGGACCCAAACGTCGACGCGATCATCTTTGAAGCGGAAATGGGGATTTTTGAGGTCTTACACGAAGACATCCCGATGATGCTGATTTCGTTGCCCACGCCCCAAGCCATCACTCAAGCCCACTACG
>Ga0100385_1000238_pt1 | contig 74688 bp, 62 predicted proteins | sample CryGeymeta201509_FD_81543 | JGI IMG/M metagenome (GOLD analysis project Ga0100385, IMG submission 81543) | Groundwater microbial communities from Crystal Geyser aquifers in Utah, USA - Crystal Geyser metaG 2015-09 | ecosystem: Environmental > Aquatic > Deep subsurface > Groundwater | place: USA... | reverse complement strand
CCAAGGCCAGGCTGGAGCCTGGCGGACCAAGCACACCGACTGAGAACTGAGACCCAAGGCCAGGCTGGAGCCTGGCGGACCAAGTACACCGATTGAGAACTGAGATTCTGAGACCTGAGACCCAAGGCCAGGCTGGAGCCTGGCGGACCAAGCACACCGACTGAGAACTGAGACCCAAGGCCAGGCTGGAGCCTGGCGGACCAAGCACAGCGCCCGAGAACTGAGACCCAAGGCCAGGCTGGAGCCTGGCGGACCAAACACAGTTTAGTTGGCGGAGCCAAATGTGGCGACGTCGCAGGCTTCAAAAGCGCCGCCATCAGGCTTACGGCAGTACGAAGGGGTCGCATCACCGCTCGACCAGATGACTGTGTCCTTGACCGTGCCCGCTGCATCAAAGAGCGTCAGAGAATCCTGCCCACCCACACCAAATGAGTGTTCGACGTTTTTGGTCAGCACCAAATACTCGCCTGCCGCCAAGGTTGTGGCGGCTGGGAAGACGTAGCGTTGCATTTCGGTTCCAGCCACATTGGCCGGGTCAAATCCGGAATCCCCGATATACCAACCCGAAAGATCTCCAGATGCAGTGCCGCTGTTATAGAGTTCGATCGAGTCATCACCTGCCGAAGTGACTTCGTTGATGACGACGTTGGCCGCACCGGCGATGCAGGCGTCTGTGTTGAAGATGACGCAGGTGACAGCGCAAACGAGCGGTCCGTCGGCAAATCCCTGCGACACACAATCCTTGCCATTCAAATTATCGCCGTCACAAACCTCGTTTCCATCGATGATGCCGTTCCCGCATGTCCCCTCGACGTTGTCCTGATTGGCAGCGCCAGGTGTCGGCGTATCAAGGGTTTTAAATGGGCCGGTAGCGTTTGGAATTCGGCCAAAGGACTTCAGTTCCGGGGACTCACCTTCCGCCCAATCCGCGCGATCGAGCAGGGTCGATCCATCGGTCGCGACCAATGCGATTTCTTCGTCGCTACCGATTTTGAAACCTAGAGTCTCGTCCGAGATATCGAGCACCAGATACCCATTCGCAGCGATTTTGGTTCCGGCTGGAAGCTGCGCCTTGGTGGGTTCGTTTGCGACGTCGTCGCTCAAATATGCGCCACTGAGGTCGAGTTCTTGGTCGGTGGTGTTGAGGAGTTCAACCCAATCCGGCGTGCCCGATGCGACGACTTCATTGATCACGACCTGCCCCGCAACCAATGTCCCCGTCGTGTTGTTGGTCTGGTTGTTGGTGGCTGTATTATTGGCCGTCGTCTGATTATTCGTGGCGGTATTATTCGTCGCGTTATTCGAATTATTCGTGGTTTCGGTTGAGTCGTCCGCTCCGCTGCATCCAACGAGCAACGCCATGATCATTAACTTCTTCATAATTTGACCTAAAAGAGTAAGCCGGCCGCTTCAGCGGTCAGATTGATTTGATAAATATCAGAGAGGCCTGGGACACCTTCGAGCGCCCCAGCTTGGGATTCATAGGAATCTGTGCGGCCGTGAAGGGCCAGGCGAAGGCGTTGCAGACCCGCTTGCGGGGCGTCGCTGTTTCGCCACGAAAACGCGTCTTTTCGCGCGATCAAGTCGGTGTAGATGCCAGCCGAAATCCCTAGCTTGGAAGCCTCGTCCAGATCCGTATTCAGGTTATGGGAATCGAACGCGGCAAAAACGCCCAACCACTGGTCCACGATGTCCACGTCTGCCCATGCCGAGGCGAGCTGAGAAGGCACGTCGCGTCGTGCCGAGCCATCAGCGAGGATGATTTCGGCGCCGACCTCGAAACGTCGGTGGGTCCACGTGAGCGCTCCACCCAACCGATGATTCGGCAAGAATCCCTGCCCCACAGACCCATCTCGCCAGATAAAATGGGCGCCAAGTATGGCGTCGGAACCAAGGAGCTTTGTATGAAGGGGCCGAATGGACGCCACGATCGTGGCGTTTTTGCCGGTGTTGGTCTCGTTTTGATTGCGCCCCTCACCGTTGGTCCAAGCCACCGTCACTTCGCCCAATCCGTCCCAAAGCGAGTAATCAAGGGACGCGCCGAGGTCACTTGTGTCAAAAAGCCCGCTGGATTCGCTGGCCGTCGGCCGCATGGCGCGGATGCGATAACCGGCCTCGAGTGTAGAGATCCAAGGGTCGTGAATCAGCCCCACTGCCACGCGAAGCTTGCCCGGCCCAAGGTCCGGATCTGCAAAAGCAAACGCATGTTTGGCTCTCGCGATAAGGGAATTTCCATCGACACCAAAAAGGCTCTCCGCGCTGGCTGAACGAATAAATTCGAGGTTCAGGACAAATCCACCCAGCCCGACCTCACGAAAACCCGCGCCGACCTCGGCCCGCCCAAGTTCAAATTCATTGAAGTCTGCGTCGCCCGATGCTCGGTACGAACCGCCACCAAAGGATTCGGCCTGAAGCCATGCGCTGGGCAATTGGGGTTCAGGTTCAGCTGGGGGCTGGGCCATCGCCAGGGACGGGATGAAAAACGAGAGAGCCCAAAGGCCGCAAAATCGTGTCATGGGAGGTTCCTTTGCCACGCGCCGCGCGCCACAAGGGCTCGAAACCGCTGATAATCACTCAAGAGGGTCGCCGAATACGTCTTCGCAAAGGCCACGGCCTCTTGTTGGGCGGCCTGATTCACTTCGACTTCACCCCCCACACGACGATGGGCAGTGGCAAGCAATTGGCCCGCAGACCGGGCAAAAACGCTGAAGTCTGTGCAGGTCCAATCGCCCTCGACGATTTTTTCCTCGAGGCGCAGAACATCAAATCCTTTCTGATATTTTGAGCGCTCGCGGATTCTAAAACTCATGGTTCCTTCGGACGCCCAACCAAGCCACGGATCAAGCGCATTTGCCGATTGCATCTGGCGTTGCGCCTTAACAACCCGTTCGCCATTGGTGGAATGGAGCTCATCAGGAAGGACTGGCACACCGGGGATGATGAAGACCGCTCCGGTCTCTTTGACCTCAAGCAGCAGGTCATCTTCAAGGCCAAGCGTTGGCCCCTCGGTCAATACGTAGAAACGCAAGAGGGGGAAGCTTGCCACCCCCGCACCGAGCCGCCGAGCGATCGCCTTGACGGCGCCTGGGCTGCGATGAGCGACGGTCGACTCGGGATAACGCATCATCAGGGTGCGGACCAAGCGGTCTTCCTCAATGGTCAGCCCCACAAGCTCATCGACCGAAATCCCGTCCTCGGCGGGTTCGATCTCACCCAATGCCAAGGTCCGGACTCCACCTTCGATCACGGTATAATCATCGAGCTCTTCGCGGGCGTCGCCATCGCGCTGGGCGCGGCGAACGAGGTCCGCAAAAATCACGTCAGCGGGTGTTGTCGCGGCGCCCTGCCCGGCGGCATAGCCTGAAACCATGGCCGCGCTTGCTCCACAGGAGGTCTGCGCCTGAGCCTCAAGGACTTCAAAACCCACAGCGAGACGCCAGAGGTCGTATTCGGGTGGCCCCATCGACGCCGCATCAAAATCGTTGAACTCCAACGAAAACGCGCCGGACGCATCGCGATAGGTCCCAAAATTTTCGGGATGAGGGTCGCCCACCAACAAAATCCGTTGGGACGAAAAACCCTTGGGGCGCGTCATATCAGGGTCGGAAAGGTCTCGAAGGAAGAGCGCACCCGTGCCCCGAAAATAATTGAACGGGGTCTGAGCCATCTTACGAAATTTCTGTTCGGTGAGCTCTGGCGCCCGAAGCAGAATGTCTTGGTGGTCTTGGGCAAACATGGTTTCGATCCACGCGCTGCGTGGATCCGAATCCGGACCGCATTTGCACGACACCAACCCAAGCACCACCACCAAAATGGACAAATCAACACGCATCGAAAACCTCGGACGCTGGTTCTAGCGCCCGAGGAGGCGGTTCTCAACCCATGATTTGATTCGTCACACGAACGTCGAAATGACGTGGCGTGTTATTTGGCCACGGACACGGACACGACCTACGAACGCGTCGTTATCGGTGGAGGCGAAGAATTTGCTTGGGGCGCAAGGCCAGGCTGGAGCCTGGCGGACCAATCACAGCCCCTGAGACCGGAGACCAGAGACCGGTTTAGTTGGCCGAACCGAAGGTGGCGACGGCGCAGACTTCAAATGTGCCGCCATCAGGTTTGCGGCAGTACGAAGTCACGGCATCGCCGCTCGGCCACGTGACGGTGTCCCTAATCGCGCCTGTGTCATCAAAGAGAGTGAGTGAGTCGTCCGCGCCTATGCCGAACGTATGCTCAACGTCTTTCGTCAGCACCAAGTACGCTCCGGGATCAAGGGTCGTAGCGGCGGGGAATACATAGCGATGGTCTTCCGTGCCGGCCACATCAGCCGGGTCAAAACCCGAATCCCCGATGTACCAACCCGAGAGGTCGCTCGGGACATTGCCGGAGTTGTAGAGCTCGATCAAATCGTCTCCCGCCGAGGTGACTTCGTTGATCAGGACGTTGGACGCGCCCGCGTTGCAAGCGCTTGTGTCGTAGGCCAGACAGGTCGCATCGCAAGCCAAGGTGCCATCGGCAAATCCCTGCGAAACACAATCGGCTCCGTTCAATTCAACGCCGTCACACACGTCGTTGCCGTCGATGACTCCATTGCCGCAAGTCGACGGCTCGTTGTCTTCGTTTGCCGCCCCAGGGGTCGGGGTATCGAGCGTCTTGAAGGGCCCAGTGGCGTTCGGAATTCGACCGAAGGACTTCGTGTCGGGCGACTCGCCTTCCTCCCAATCCGCTCGGTCAATCACGGTCGTTCCATCGGTCGCGACCAAGGTGATTTCCTCGTCGCCGCCGATCTTGAAACCTAGAGTCTCAGCCGAGATATCCAGCACCAGATAGCCGTTTGCCGCGATCTTGGTGCCTGCTGAAATCTGCGCTTTGGTGGGCTCTGTCGCCAAGTCATCGGTGAGATACGCGCCACCAAGATCGATCTCTTGATCCGTTGTGTTAAAAAACTCAACCCAGTCCGGGGCGCCAGCGGCGACGACTTCATTGATCACCACCTGCCCCGCAACCAACACGCCCGTGGCGTTGTTGGTGTTGGAATTCGTCGCGTTGTTTGTCGTCGTTTGATTATTGGTCGCGTTATTCGTCGAATTATTGGTCGTCGTTTGGTTATTCGTCGCGTTGTTCGTCGAATTATTGGAGTTGTTGGTCTCCGTCGAATCATCGGAGCCACTGCAACCAACAAGCAAAGCCACAATCATTAACTTCTTCATCATTTCTCCTAAAAGAGTAGTCCGGCGACATGTAGACCGAGCTTAGCCCTAGAATGTGGAGCAAGTGTGAAGAAGTGTCGTAAACACACAGCAATTTTACGGATTTCGGCGCATCAAAAATCGCGACGCAAAAGGGCCTGGGGACCGACTCAGGGCGGGCAGGATGCCGATGCCTATTCGTCGCCCATCTGGCGAGAATGCAGGCGACCAAGCAGCACCAACGCCGCGATTGCACCGATCATCGCCAAAAACATGTCGGATTGGGTGTCAAAGGCATAACCTTGCGTGCCCAGGAACGAATCTGCGTCTTCCCCAATCAACACCGCCGCCCACCATTCGATAAGCTCGTAAATTGCGCTTACGGCCAAACAGACCGAAACCACCAAAAAGGCGAGCCATTTTCCACGTTTCAGGGGCGATGTGCGCAGGAGGACTTCGCGTACCGCGATGGCAGGAATGAAACCTTGGGCAAAATGCCCAATCTTGTCGTAATTATTGCGGGTAAACCCGAACCAGTCTTGCATCCAGAATCCAAGCGGCACCAACGCGTAGGTGTAGGCGCCGCCCAAAATCAGGATCAATCCATGAACAAATATCAAACGATAGAGCAATTTGGTGAGCGGAAATTTTCGCCACGTGAACGCCAACACGGGCAGCACCAGCAGGGCCGGAATGACTTCGAGCCACCACGTCATGCGGTCGTAGGGTTGCCATCCCGAGGCCGTCAGAGCAATCGCCCACCCGACCAACAAAATCACCAATTCGTTCTTTGAGCTGGTCTGAATAGCCACGCTTTCTCCGTTTGCCGTTAGGATTCGGCAGGCCACGGCGGAAGGCGGCGTATTTGCCCTGTGTGTCCTGCAACCGTCACCACGCCTCCAGGATCGTTATGATTGCGTTTAAGATACGCCATCGCGATACCAGATGCGCTGGATCTGATTGTCCCAACTTTGGTTTCGGCGATCATGACATCTTCACCGACTTGCGCAATGAAATTGTCCGAAAACACGATGTGTCGCAGCATCTTGGCCGGAACACCGCGAGTGTCCAGACGGGCAATAATTTCTTGCCCAAGATAACAGCCCTTGGTGTACGAAACGCCGTAATTCATGTCGGCCTCTAACGGGATGACTTTCACGTCGAGTTCGACACCCCATCGTGGGTATCCGGTCTGAACGCGCAAGGACTCGAGCGCCTCGGAGCCCGCCAACCTGGCGTCGTTATTGACCTTGAGTAGGCTCTGCATCACGTGTTTTTCTGCGTTCGCATCGCAAAAAATCTCAAAAGCAGGCTGACCAAAATCGGGGACTTTCTGGAGCACCACTTCGTGAGGTCCGATTCGGCCTGTGATCGCGTGGTAGTCCGGCAGTTCATCCGGAGATCGCTGCCATCTTCCAGCGCGAACAAGAATCGTCGACGATTCCGGCCCAACGACCGCGGCCCGACCGGTCGTTGGCGTTCGGTCTTTGAAACGTGCATCTTCCATCATCACATGACGACGCGCGTGTGAGAGCAAGGCGAGCCCGGGTTCAGCTTCAGCATCAATGATAAGAACGTCGGGCAGGTGGATCATGCGCAAGTCAGCGACCATCCGCCCCTTGAGGTCCACAGCAGTCGTGATAAATCCGCTGCCCTCGACCTTCAGCGTGTGAACGTCGCCAGTCACCAGCCCCTGCATCAGCGTTACGACATCGGCACCTTCAGCCGAAAGCGTGACCCGTTCATTGCGATCCGCGATCACGGCACTGTTTTGAGCGGCGGCTAATTCTGCCTCGGGATCGCCAAACGAAACGACCTCTTCGCGGCCCTGCCACTCACGAAACGTCGCGCCTTCGCCGACCAACCAATCTTTCAATTCTTGCGTACGCATTTTACCTCGTGGCCATGATTTCGATGCTCCGCAACAGTTCGATGGTTTCATTCAAACCGACGACATCGGGAACACCCGCCGCCAGAAGGTGATGAAGACGAGTCATGTGGTCCTCAACATCTTCCCAGACATTCGTCGGGATGGGAGTGCTTCTGACGTCACCCAATACCTCCAACGCCACATCCACGGCCAGCGCGACTTGTTGTTGCAGCTCCGTTTGAGGCGGGTCCAGCCAAGCGCTTCGTGCCCCAACAAGGGCCTCTTGAACTCGGTTGATATGGTCGCCAGGGATCACGCCGCCATGAACAGCAAAATCCAAGAACTTGTCGTCGCCAAGCCGAGACAAGAACGTGGCTTCAAGCGCAGGCTGAAATCCCACGAGCCAGGCATCCTGCTCCAAGCGTTTGGTGAGCAGGGACCAGACACCCGCGTGATCCACGGAAATAGCCCCGACATGCGCCGGGTCGTTGTTCCAGGCATCCGAAGCCTGCAAGAGTCGAAGATCGACAAAACCCTGCGCAGACTCGTTGAGTCGGACTCGAACGTCTTCTGGAGTCAGGCCTTCCACGCGACCAAGGGTAGCCAGCGAGATTCCCGCATCCACATCGCCCAGAAAAAAGCGGTCTTCCTTGAAACCGTCGACGACGCATTCCTCGGATACAGCCGCCTCGGACACGATTTTCGCGACAAACGAAACGCCGTCGATCGTGAAGAGCACCTCTGTGCGTTGGGAATTCACATTCACCAATTGCGCGCTCATGTCCGCAGGCAGAAGCGGCCAGCCCTGACGAGAGGGCACATGAACCAGATAAGGCCGCATCCAGTTAAAAACACACCATCCATCGTCCAGCGACTGATAGGCGCGCCCCGCAAGTCGGGCTTGTGATGCGCCGTCGGACTCGAATTCTTGCCCGCCCAACAAGATGGCGCCGTCTCCCACAATCAGCTGATGAGGGCCAACCCAACGCTCCTCGGAGCCTGGTGAGGTCCCATGATTCCACGTCAACGCGCCGCCACCGTCGACGCCGCGAAGCACCAGATCTGCGCCGTCCCAGGACACCGGCCAGGCATCTTCGACACAGTCCAATTCGACGTCATTGGCCGTGCTCAAGATCAGCGTTGCAAAGCGGGCCTCCTGGCGACCGGGAACGGCCATCGCGACAAATCGACCGTCGGCTGAAACCACCAACGCGTCCGAAGGAAGCGCGTTGGGCTCTTCGTAGAGATCCTCGACGTCTATTTCCTGGGCGTGAATGTCGGGAATCACGGACAGGAACCCAACGCCATCCTCATCATGGACGATGTAGACTGAGGCACCGTGTCCAGCGATGGCACTGATATGGCCGGTTTCGAAAATGATTTCGAGCGCGCCCTCTTTGTTCTGGGCAAAGAGTAACCCGGCATCCTCGGCGACTCCGACCAATGACGATCCGACCCAGATCACGCGGTTGGTAAATCGTTCCGGCAGCGCCTTGATGGCCGAAATCAGCGGCTTTGCGCCTGCCACCCACGAGGGCAGCACTTCGGGTGGGGTTTCCTCAAGGATCGGCTCTTCAAAAAGCCGACCTCGCCAGGCGGAAAACACCGAATCTACCGACCCTAAACGCGGCGAAAGCATGCAGGTCTTGCGTTCAATGCTGAGGCGCAATTCGATCTCAAGCGTCGGCGTGAATTTAGCCCGCGCGGTCACCCAGGTGTTTCCATCATCATCTTGCAGCTCCCCGACCAAAAGCACGTCCACCGGGCCTGGCGAGCGACGCAAAGGAAGGTTCACCGCATCGGATTCAAGACCGGCATCACGAGCAACCGCGTCGAAAAACGTGCGTGTTGACTCAAGATCCTCGCCCAGAAACGCAGCTTTTCGCTGGTAGGCGTGCGCGAAATCAACGCAGAGGACACATTCCCCGCCGGCATAACCCAGACGGTAAAGATCGTGTCCCCCAATCACTTCGTGTGACAGGTCGAGTTCGAGTTCGAAAAAACTCAAGGGAGCCTCGTATTAGTTGCTTTCAAGCTCTTTGAGCTTGTCCATTTGGTCGACCGTCCGAAGGGGCTCGATCAATTCGTCGAGGTCGCCTTCAAGGACTTGTTCCATGCGATGGGTCGTGAACCCAATTCGGTGGTCGGTTATTCTGGATTGCGGAAAATTATAGGTTCGAATGCGTTCGGACCGGTCGCCCGAGCCCACCTGGCTCTTTCGATCGCTTGCGATCGCGGCGTCATGTTCGCGTCTTTGCTGTTCCAAGATTCGGGACTGCAGCACTTTCATAGCGCGGGCCTTATTTTTGTGCTGGCTTCGTTCGTCCTGACATTCCACGACAGTGCCCGTGGGAATATGCGTGATTCGCACCGCGGAATCGGTCCGGTTGACGTGCTGACCACCGGCTCCCGACGCGCGGAAGGTGTCGATGCGCAAATCACCGTCGTTGATATGAACTTCGACGTCCTCGGCTTCGGGCAGGACGGCCACGGTCGCCGCGCTGGTGTGGATTCGGCCCTGAGATTCGGTCTCGGGCACCCGTTGAACGCGATGGGTTCCCGATTCGTATTTAAGATGGCTGTAGACGTGGTCACCCGAAATCAACAACACGATTTCTCGGAAGCCGCCCTTATCGGTTTCATTGGTGTTTGCGATCTCGATCTTCCAGCCCACGCGGTCCGCGTAACGCTGGTACATGCGGAAAAGCGTGGCCGCGAATAGGGCTGCCTCTTCGCCGCCCGTTCCAGCGCGGATTTCCAAAAACACGTTCTTAGCGTCCAAAGGGTCCGGAGGAATCAAGAGCATCTTGATCTTGGCGCCCAATTCTTCGTGCTCGACTTCGAGGCGCGTGAACTCTTCTTTGGCCATGGCCCGCATGTCTGGGTCTGAATCTCCCATGAGTTCGCGGTTTTCGGCCATCTCAATCCCAACGGACTCCCAGCGGCTATACGTCTGCACGATTTGCTGCAAACGCCCATGCTCTTTGGCAATGCGCTGGTATTCTGTGGGATTGCCAGCGATCTGCGGGTCTCCAAGTTGGCTTTCCAACTCGTCGTACCGCCCTCGGATTTCATTCAGTCTGCCAAACACGGTCTGTGCCTCGAAAAAGCCGCGCAAAACCTAACTCAGATGCGCGGAATTCGCGAGTCGGTTCGTTGAGTCAACTCAGTTCTAGGCGTTTCGCGAGGCGGTGGAGGTTCGAACGGTCAACCCCAAGAGTCCGAGCAGCCTCGGAGTAATTTTGGTTGCAAGCCGCGAGCGCCCTCGTGATCAGGTTCGCCTGAAACTCGCGCGTCGCAAGGGTCAGGTCAGTTCCAAACGAGGAGCCTATCTCGGTGGGGAGGCTCAAATCGGCGCTTTCTAGGATCACCCACTTTGAAGTTCCGTCACCGCGCGTTTGAGCCCGGAGAGCGGCCCTCATCAAGACATGTTCGAGCTCACGAACGTTTCCTGGCCAGGTGTAGGACTTCAGGTCTTCAAGGGCGTGCGGCGAGAGGCGAAGTGGTTTTGTTCCCAATTTTCCGCGATGCCGTTCAAGGAAAAACCCTGAAAGCAGATCGATATCATCCAATCGATCACGCAACGCGGGCACCTGGATCGGGTAGACGCTGATCCGGTGAAAGAGATCTTCACGGAATCGACCTTCCGAGACCTCGACCTCCAAATCACGATTGGTTGCCGCGATCAACCGAACGTCTACGCGCTCGGAACGATCGCTACCCACACGTTGAATCTCGCCAAATTGAATCGCGCGAAGCAATTTTGCCTGAATCAAAAGAGGCAGCTCGCCAATCTCATCCAGAAAGAGTGTCCCTCCCTCGGCCAACTCGAATTTCCCCATTCGGTCTTGAATCGCGCCTGTAAACGCGCCTTTCACGTGCCCAAAAAGTTCACTTTCTGCGATCGATTCCGGCAATGCGGCACAGTTCACATGAACCATCGGCTTGCCGCAGCGCAGCGAACGATCGTGAAGCCGATGAGCGACCAATTCTTTTCCGGTTCCAGTCTCGCCGGTGACCAAAACGGCGAGGTCGGACTTCGCCACGATCTGCATTTCGTCATCGAGTCGCCTCATCAAGCGGCTTTCACCGATGAGTTCGACAGGGTTTCGGTGACTCAGAAGCGAGACGATTTCCTCTCCGCGATGGACCTTTTCTTGAAGACTCTCGATTTGCCGACCGACTTGGAGTGCAGCGGCAGCAAGAGCAGCAAAGACCCAAAACCGCTCGACAAGCTCGGGGGTAAAACGATCGGGACCGACGGCGTCCACCGTCAACACGCCGAAAATCTCTTCGCCGATCGTTAACCGAGAACCCATGCATGAATGGACCGACGTCGTTTCATCAACATCCCCCTCGAAGAGCATGCCATCGTAGGGGTCTGGCCTTGGATCGTCCGAATCGAAAACCACGCCGGTTTTGGTGCCAAGAATAGCGGCCAGACGAGGATGTTCCGCAGGTATGAACCTCCTGCCCATGATTTCTCGGGGCAAGCCGAGTGCAGCGACAGGTGCGAGTTCTTTGCCCTGGCACAAAAGGATAGCAGCCGCGTCAAAGGGCACGGCACGCTGTAGCTGTTCCAGTAGACGCGCCAGGCGTTCGGGTTGTGAGAGTTCGCGCGTCAGGTCTCGAGCAACCTCAAGAGCCGCGATATCAAAACCCAACGCGGCGTTTTTGAGTCGTTTCACCATGCCCGTTCTCCGTGAGCCGTGGTCAATATGACTACAAGAAAGTGGTCAATATGACTACTTAATTCGTGCAACGTGAATCCGAAGACTTAATTAGACTCAATAGAACAATAGGTTAAATTCCCACCGAAAGCTGGTCCACTTGTTGCTACAAGGTGGAGCGTCCCCCCCTTACTGAGAGGAAAACATGAAATCGTTGTACACCATCCCACTGCTCCTGACCGTTGTCGGCTCATTGGGATGTCAAAAGGCCCCACCCGCAGCTGCGCCTGCACCCGAGCCAGCCGTGGCACAACCCGCAAGTGGTGTGCCCGTCGCACTGGCAGACATCGACCCAGCGACGCTGCCGGTCGAAAAAGCAGTGTTGGGTATCGCCCCTAACGCCGCTCCGCCGATCACTCGTGACCACCCAGCAAAGGTGATCGTCGAGGTCGAAGTGGTCGAGAAGACCATGGAAATCGCAACCGGCGTTAACTACACCTACTGGACCTTTGGGGGGGCGGTTCCCGGCCCGATGATTCGCGTTCGACGCGGCGACTTTGTTGAGTTTCATCTCAAGAATCGTCCCGATAACACGATGCCACACAACATCGACCTTCATGCGGTCACAGGACCCGGCGGCGGCGCTACCAGTAGCTTCACGGCTCCAGGCCACCAGACACAATTTTCGTTCCGCGCGCTGAATCCTGGAACGTTCATCTACCACTGCGCGACGGCTCCAGTGGGCATGCATATCGCCAACGGTATGTACGGCTTGATCGTCGTTGAACCTGAAGAAGGACTTCCAAAGGTCGACCGCGAATTCTACGTGGTTCAGTCCGAGTTCTACACACCTGGAGAGTATCGCGCCGCGGGGGACCAGCCTTTCGACATGCAGCGCGCGATCAAAGAAGACCCCTCCTACGTTGTGTTCAACGGCAAGGACGGCGCGTTGACGGGCGACAACTCACTCAAGGCGAAAGTCGGTGAGACCGTGCGAATGTTTGTCGGCAACGGCGGACCCAACTTGGTGTCGTCGTTCCACGTGATCGGCGAGATTTTTGACACGGTGTGGATGGAGAGCGGCACGGTCAAAAACCATAATGTTCAAACCACTTTGATTCCTGCTGGCGGATCGACCACCGTCGAATTCAAGGTCGACGTTCCCGGCACATTTATTCTGGTCGACCATTCGATCTTCCGCGCCTTCAACAAGGGCGCAATCGGCCTGCTCACGGTCGAAGGCGATGCCGACAAGGTCGTGTATTCGGGTAAAGAAATTGACGAAATTTACCTTGGTGACAGTTCGCCCGCCGCCAACGCCATGCAGAAGGAAGCTGCTGCTATGGACGATTCGATTGAGGCCACGATTCTGCGAGGAAAGGCCGTGTTCCAGGGAACATGCTCAACGTGCCACATGCAAGACGGTGCCGGTATGGCAGGCGTCTTCCCGCCCCTGGCAAAATCCGACTTCCTGATGGCCGACTCAAACCGCGCAATCAACATCGTGCTCAACGGACTCACTGGGCCCGTCAAAGTTAACGGCGTCGATTTCAACGGTGTGATGCCGCCATTCACCAACCTTCCTGACCATGAGATCGCGGCTGTACTCACCTACGTGCGTAACAGCTTCGGGAACAAAGACGGAGTCGTGGTCAAATCCTCGGATGTCGCTGCCGCACGCGCTGCGATGCCTAAGAAAGAAGACTCAGGTCACCCCTAATTTGGTCATCTGAAGGACCACACCATGCGTTACTGGCTCATCATCATCGGACTCACCCTGAACAGCGTCGCCTTCGCGGCAGCGCCTGAACGGGTGCGAATTAAGGGCGACAGCTACGCCCCGTTTTATCCGGGCGCGGACAAGGAAGAACAGCTCGTTGAAGACTTCGAAATGGATACATTTCCCGTCACTAACGCCAAGTTTCTTGCGTTCGTAAACGCGAATCCGAAATGGCAAAGAGGCGCCGTAAAAGCACTTTTTGCCGACGCCTCGTATCTGGAAAACTGGCCGTCGCCTTCCAGTGTCGTGGGAATTGAAAACCAGCCAGTAACGCATGTTTCTTGGTTCGCCGCTCGCGCGTTTTGTGACGCCCAAGGCGGACGCCTACCCACCGAACACGAATGGGAATTTGTGTCTCGAGCTGACGAAACGAGGGTCAACGCAACTGGGGACCTCGCTTTCAATCAGAAGGTCCTCACTTTTTACTCCAAGCCCGGCAGTGGTCATATTGACAACATCAATCAGACTCCCGCCAATTACTGGGGCTTGCACGACCTGTACGGGCTTGTCTGGGAATGGGTCGAGGATTTCAATTCCTCGATCATCAGTTCAGACAATCGCCAATCAGGTGACAAACAAGAATCTAAATTCTGTGGTGGAGCCGCGCTGAGCGCCGCAAACACCAGAGAATACGCAACATTCATGCGCTTTGCTTTTCGCTCAAGCCTGAAGTCCTCGTACACGCTGCATAATCTCGGATTCCGTTGCGCCTACGACATCAAATCGGAATAAATCATGCGAACTAAACTACTTATCGCCATCACATTCTTAGCTGGATGCCAGGCAAACGAAGCCAAACCGATTCCTGTCACGCAACCGCCGGCCGAGGCAAAAACGATCGTGGCCCCCGTGATCCCAAGTGGTGAATTGCCCGAATTGAGCATTTACCAACTCGACAGCACGTGGACGACTCAAGACAAGGCCGAGATTAAACTCGATTCATTCCGCGGCGCGCCCGTCGTGATTGTGATGTTCTTTGGATCATGTCGCACCGCTTGTCCGACCATCATCGCCGACATGAAGCGAATCGAAAAAGCAGCCGGCCCCAAAGCGGCCGAAAAAACCAAATTTGTGCTGATTACTTTCGACCCCAAAGTCGACACGCCTGATGCGCTGAAAGCGCTCGAAAAGAAATTCGAGCTCGACTCCAAAAAATGGACATTTCTGCACGGCGACGAAGGCTCAATTCGTGAGGTGGCATCCGTACTTAACGTACAATACCGCGAAGTCTCCGAAGGTCAGTTCTCGCACACCAATCTCATCACTTTGCTCGACCCCAATGGGGTCGTCACCACAAAAATCGAGGGTCTTAAACAACCCATCGAACCACTCGTCGCGTCGCTCAACAAGATTGCTGGCGATTCGTAATACTCAGGATTTTTCATGCGGTATTTTCTGACATTTTTGTGCTCCATCATTCCAACAGCAGTGATGGCCGAGCCCCCTGCCGACCCTCCCACACTTAAGATTGGTGCGGTGATCGCGGGAAACATGGTTTTTAATTCCGGTACGCCAACTCCAACGTTTGACGTCCCAGCAGGTGCGGCGCTTGGGTCGCTCGATGGCGATGGACTGCCCAGCGACGGCGGACTGACTCTGACCGCGCGGCAGACCAAAATCGGGCTCTCGCTTTTCCAACGAATTGATGAAAACACGACGGCGTCAGGCGTGACCGAAATCGACTTTTTCGGTTTCCACGAAAACGCCGGACCCGGTGCCGTGATCCAATCCACGCCTCGACTCCGACTCGCCTATGGTGCCCTAAAACACGGGGCGTTCGAACTCCGTGGTGGTCAAGATTGGAGCGTGGTCAGCCCACGAACGCCAACTTCGGCAGGCCATATGAGCGTCGTTTTGCACTCATTCGGTGGCGCGATTTGGAATCGCCTTCCGCAATTGACGTTGCGGGGACAAAGCGCGGGAGACTCGAGCTTTGGTTTTGCGCTTTCGGCCGTGCGTTCGCATAGCGGCGATGCGGCTGCGGCGATCACGCGATTCGAAGGACCAGAGCCTGGAACTTCCTCGCAAATTCCGGGCGGTCAGGCGCGTGTTTTCTGGAAAAACGCAAATCTTGAGTTCGGATTGGCCGGGCATTTTGCCACGGAAAAATACACGACACTTACGGGCGACATTTCTGTCCCATCGTGGCTGGGCAGTGCCGACGTATTCGCCAATTTTGCCCCGGTGGCAGTGGCCGGCCAGGGTTATTGCGGTGAAAATATCAACGGTCTTTTCTCGCGGGCCGGGGTCAAACGCACCGTCGATACAAACGATGCTGTGACCGACGTCGAAGGGTTGGGGGCATGCGGCGGCTGGCTCGAAGTCAAAGTCACGGTGGGCCCCGTCTCGGCAGTGGCCTCCGGCAGCGGTGAGTTTGGTGACGAAGACACCTACGGCGCCAACGCGGCATACCAGCAATGGGATGCATTTGGTGCGGTCGCCCTTCGGCCATGGAAGCCCTTCGAAGTCTCGCTGGAGTACTTGCGCACGACAACCTCCTACAAAGGCGCCGCAACAGGCATCAATGACAGCGTATCGCTCAACACTCGGTTCTTCTTCGACGGCGCGATCGCAAAGTGAGCAAGATTGGAAACTGACGCCAACAACTTGGTCGGCATACGACGAGCCGTTTCACTGGCGCTTGCGAGCTTTATGTTCGCCGGCGCCGTTGGCGTCTGGATGCGTGCAGCCTCGCTTGGCGTTGGGCTTCCAGCCGATGCGATTTGGGTGAATATCCGGCACGGGCATTCTCACGTGATGTTTTTCTCGTGGGTGACGCCTGCGCTCATGGCGGTGATTACCGTCTACATGAGGGCGCGCGGCGCTCGCATGAGTCAAATTGACAACATCCTGATCGCCGGGATTTTCCTGGGTGTCTTGAGCTTTGTCCCCTTTATGCTCAGCGGATATCACCCGTCGATTATCGCCGGAAAGCGCATTCCGCTTTCGGTGATTTTTTCGACGCTCGCGATGTTCACCTGGTACGCCTTTGCGTGGGGTTATTTCAAAGAGCGTCACGTGTTGAAGGGCGCAGCCCGACAGACTTTAAGCCTTGCGGTAGGGGTGCTGGTGCTGAGCACGATCGGCGCCTGGCTCCGCGGCTTTTTTGTCGCGACCAAAGAAACCGACCGCTTTTTGACGGACGGTTCTGTTCACGCTTTTGTGACCACATTTTCGCTTGGCTGGCTTTTTGTCGCTACCCTCGGAATCCTTCATCTGCGTTACAAGACGCCGCTCGATCGACGCCTGAAACTCACCAATTATGCGTTGGCTTTTGGGCTCAGTGGCACGTGGGTGCTCAGCATCGCACAAAACTTTGTACCCAAGTACTGGTGGGCATTTGGAGCGCTCTGCTCGATGGTTTTTGGGCTCGCTGCCTTTACCCATGTTGGAATCCTATGGCGTCACCGCGCCGCGCGAGTCGTATTATTTCCGGCTGCTGCGGTCAGCCTGAGCCAAGGCTACGCAGCACTGCCTGGAATCATGCGCTGGGCAGATCGTTCGAACCTCAGAATTCCTTATCTGCATACACTTTTCTTGCTCGTGGTGAGCGTCGTGCTCGTTCAGGAAATCTCGGGCTGGGTCGAGCCGTCGAAAATCGTTCGAGCGCAAAAATGGGTTCATGCTTTCACCGTCTCGGCTTGGTGTTTGGTGATCGGCCTTGGGCCGACCACAGGACTTTGGCCCAACGCCTTTCGCTCGTCATTGGACCCCTGGATCGTCACGCTCAGCGCCGCGCTTCCAGTCCTCAGCGTCGCCGCGTTCGTTTGGGTATCCCCCCGTTTTCCAAGATTCGGAGGTAAAATATGCCCCCAATAACTCGCCTTTTTATCAAGACGGGCCTTCTTTATTTTGTGGCTGCGTGCGCGCTACTGCTGGTCGACTCGTTGTTCGCAGACGGCAACCTCTGGCTCACCCCTACGTGGTTGCACCTCTTTGTCGTCGGATGGATTTCTCATCTGATTTTTGGCGTCGCAGGTTGGATGTTCCCCAAACACTCCAAGGCCACACCACGGGGCAACGAGAAGCTCGCTTACACCGGCTACGCCCTGTTGAACCTTGGTCTGATGACTCGAACCATCTTCGAACCGCTCAGCGCCAGCACCTGGCGGCCCGGCTCGTTGGTGGTTTCCGCGATTCTCCAGTGGGCGGCCGGGATGATCCTGGTGGTCTGGATCTGGCCACGCGTAAAGGGGAAATGATGCCACGCCTATCTGTCATCACGATTCGCATCGCTTTGGTGCATCTGCTTGTGGGCTGGACCGTCGGAGCAGCTTTGCTGATCCACAAAAGCGGAGTCCACACCTTCGATACCTATCTGACCCTGCGCGAGTCTCATTTCCACCTGCTCTGTTTCGGGTGGACCGTTCAGCTTTGCCTTGGCGTCGCTTTTTGGATCCTTCCAAAATTTACCGGAAATGACGTCCCATTCTACGGCACCGAAAGCCTGGCGCAGGGTGCTGTTCTGGCAATCAATCTGGGGGTGGTCGCAGCGTTTGGGTCGAGCACCCTGGCCTGGGCCTTCTACACCGCATCTGCGCTACTTTTTGTTGCCCATATGTGGCCACGAGTGAAGCCCTTCGGGGCCAAAAAGTCGGAGTCTCTATGATCACGCTTATTTCTGGGCCGGTTGACGAATCACCCATGCAACTTCTCCTGGCGTGCCATGCACGTATCCGAAAGTACCTAAAGATCTGTTGGAAAATCGGTGAAGCCGACACATCAGATTTAGAAGCCATTCGCAACTCGGCGCGTGATTCGGCGAAGTACTTCTCGGAGGCGATGCCCTTGCATATGGAGGACGAACACCACTCATTAACCCCGCGATTGGCCGGAACCTCCGACCGTATGGATGCCGCGCTTGCACGGATGCAGCGTGAACATTTACACGAGGAAAATACAGTTTTGGAGTTGATCGACTATTGTCGAACGCTCAGTGAAAAACCAGAGCATCTTGAAACCATCCGTGAGGACCTGCGCCAATGCGTACGCCGCCTCACGGTGTCACTCGAATCGCATCTTTCTGGCGAAGAACGCGAGATCTTCCCAGCCCTAATGGACCTCTCCAAAGATATCCAAGCAGAAATGGTCTTGGAAATGAGGGCTCGAAGAAACCCAGATTAAACCGACATCACTGCTTGAACCTCGGCCGTCAACGTTCTGGTGGTCCAAGGGGTAAGCAAGACTCCCTGACGACCGTGGCCGACTGACCACACCAATCCTTGGACCGAAGAAGAACTCACTGAGGGCTCGTTATGAACCGACACCGGCCGAAATCCAGTCCGCATTTCCAAAATCGGCGCGTCGTCGATCGCGGGCAGCAATTCGCGCGCGTGATGCAGCAGGTTTCGCACTCCGCCGCCGGTCAGATACTCGTCAAAACCAACGTCTTCAATGGTCGAACCGATCAGCAATCGGCCAGAACTCTTGGGAGCCAGATAAACGCGCGGACTGCGGATGACGTGTTTGCAGATTTCGGGATTCCCCAGCCCAAGAGTGATGATCTGCCCTCTTACCGGCCGGATTTGCGGCGAGATCGCCCCCTGAAACTCGATCTTTGCAGCCCAGGCCCCTGGACCGGCCACAACACAAGAAGCGCCGATGCCAACGCCGGACTCAATGATGACGCCGGTCACCCGACCCAACGCCTCATTGACCGCCACAACTGTGGTGTCCACCCGGATCTCACCACCGCGGTTCAAGAAGGCTTTTGTCAACGCCTGGGTCAACTTCATCGCGTCAACTTGATGGTCACTACCAATGTACAAACCCGCAGAAATTCGAGGAGAAATACCCGGCTCCAACTCCCGAATTTCGTGACCACTTACCCGCTGAACACTCAGTCCGAGCGATTCTCGGTAGGCCAAAAGATGTTCGATTGCCGCCAAATCGTCGGGCTCAGGCGCCATCAACAAGGTACCTTCCCGTCGGTAGTCCACGGTCATGCCGGAGTCTTGCTCGACCTCGGCAACAAAATCCGGCCAAAGCGCCATGCTCTGCAGCTCCAGCTCCACCAATCTGGCCTCGCCAAATCGAGCCTCGGCCGATGGCGAAAGCAGCCCCGCAGCGGTTCCACTCGCCCCGCAGCCCGGAAAATGACGCTCCAAAATGATGACGTCATGGCCAGATTTCTGAAGCTGCCAGGCAGCGCCGAGATTCGCGAGGCCCGCACCAATCATGATGATGCTTTTCATCGGTTCTCTTCCGCGAAAGTTTTCGGGATCTTAGCTCATCGAACTCTACCCAATGGTGATCTCGATCACCTAACTCACTAAAAAGAAGTTCTTATGGACCGCCAACAAAAAATGAATGCCCTCAAAGATCAGTCCCTTTTCGAGCATATTAGTAAGGAGGCTCTGGAGCCCGTGCTCGACTATTGTCTGATCAGAAGCTTCGTTAAGGGTGAGACATTATGGCGCGAAGGGGCGCCCGCCCTGAATTTTACTTTTCTTGTACGAGGGAAAATTAAAATCATAAAATTCCGCGCCGATGGTGGTGAAGCGAGCCTTGGAGTTTTCGACGAAGGCGACGCTGTGGGCCAGATTGCGGTGTTCCGGCGCATGCCCTATCCGGCCTCCGCAGTGGCCATCAACGACGGCGTTTGCATCGAGATTTTCCGCGACCATTTTTATGGAACCCTCCAAAAACACCCCTCGCTGATGGAGGGAATGATCGAAGGAATCATGGCGAGAAATCTCGACCTTGTTCGACGCGTCGAGGAACTAAGTACCTCGAGCGCGGAACAACGACTCGCGATGCTCTTCCAAGGCCTTTGCGAAAAACATGGAAAACGAACACATCTCGAAAACGGAGATATGGGCATTCATTTGGACATCAACCTGTCACGCAAAGACATCGCGGACTTAATCAACGTCCGCGTCGAGACCGCGATTCGACTGATGAGCCGCTGGAATAAAGTCGGGCCCGTCACAACGTTGAGCGACGGTTTTACGGTCGTCGACTACGAATGGTTGGCAACTCTTGCCGACGGCGATTAGCAACGATGGCATGATCGATGTCATAAATCTCGAAGCAATCACAGACTAGGTTGCCTCGGAGGAGCCGACATGAACGTTGCGTTATTTCAAAAAGGTTTTAGACCATTTTTTCTGGCTGCCGCTGCATTTGCGACGATATGGGTTCCAGTTTGGTCAGCCCGATTCTCGAGCGGTTGGGCCGCTGCGTGGTCGGGTCCGAATTGGCATGCCCATGAAATGATCTTTGGGTTCTTCGTGGCTGTGATTGTGGGGTTCTTGCTCACCTCCGTCGAAAACTGGACTCAAGAAAAAACCGTCACACCTAAACAACTCGCCTTCCTCGTCGTCTTATGGATGGCCGGACGCGTCGTGATGATCGCGGGTGAAGCCACTCAGTTAGGCGCACTCGTTGACCTCGCCCTGATTCCATTTGTGACCTTCTTTGTCGCACGCCCCATCATTAAGACCAAAAATCGCCGCAATTACGTGATTCCGTTCATCCTGACGGCTCTCTTTCTTCTTAATTTGATCTCCCATCTGGCGCCCATGTTGGGGCATCCAGAATTAGCGAGGAACGCGCTCCTGACCGGCATCTACGTCGTTGTAGGCCTCGTGCTGATGATTGGAGGACGAGTCATTCCGTTTTTCACCGCAAACGCGACAGGAAAACTGACATCTTCGAACCCTAAGCTTGAGCGCGCTCTCATGATTGGGGCGCTTGGCCTCGTGCTCGTTCAAGGCTTCAGCATCCCCTGGATCTCGGGCGCCTGGATGATCGTTTTGGGGCTTGCCACTTTGGTTCGTATGAAAAATTGGCAAACGCCTGTTGCGATGCGAATCCCGATTCTTGCGATCCTTCATGTCGGGCATATCTGGCTAGGACTGGGGCTCATCACACGAGGCCTCTCCGATTTTGTGCCAGCGATTACGCCAAATCTAGGACTCCATATCCTCACCATTGGTGGCCTTTCGACCATTTGCCTCGGCATGATGGCGAGAGTCTCGTTAGGCCATACGGGCAGGAAAATTACCGCGACACCATCCGTCGTGACGGCGTTTGTGCTGCTCAATCTTGCCGTGGTTGTTCGCGGGATACTCCCGATTTTCGCCCCAGCCCATTACGTATCACTCGTGATCGCGGGGTCGGCCATTTGGGCCACGTCATTTGCCATCTATCTGTTCAAATACACGCCCGTCCTCATCTTGAGTCGGGCGGATGGAAGACCAGGATAGAATCCACCAAAGGTGACCTCATGCCTGATTTCAACGGCACAAATGAACTTCCTCTGGAAGAAGTTTGGGACAAAATTTGCCATTTTGTAACCCCACCCGAATGGGCGATTTTCAAGCCAATCATCAGTGAAATACGACGATTGAAACGCGAGAAAAACGTCGTCATTCTCGCCCACAACTACCAACCCGTAGAGATCTTCTGGGGGGTGGCTGATTACACCGGCGATTCTCTGCGCCTTGCGCATATCGCCGCCGAAAAACAACTGCCGAACGTCCTGATGGCCGGCGTCTATTTCATGGCTGAAACCGTGAAAATAGTCAGTCCTAACACTCGGGTTCTTATCCCTTCACTCGATGCAGGGTGCTCGCTCGCCGAGTCCGTTAACGCCGAGAATGTTCGGTCGATGCGTGCGAAATTCCCCGACGCTCAGGTCGTGACCTACGTGAACACATCAGCCGAGGTGAAGGCCGAATCTGATATCTGTTGCACGTCTTCGAACGCGGTCGACGTCGTGAATTCGTGCACATCCGAGGACATTATTTTCATTCCGGATCGGCATCTGGCGGCGTTTGTTCAGGAACACTCGACAAAAAGAATTCACACTTGGGGCGGTCAATGTGACGTTCACAATGTGTTTCAAGTCCAAGCCCTGAACGAGCTTCGATGGTTGCATCCCGATATTCACGTATTGGTGCATCCAGAGTGCCCTTCAGAGGTCCAAAATGCCGCCGACTTCATCGGCTCAACGAGTGCGCTTGCGACCTATATCCGCGAAAAGAAACCTGAGCGAGTGGCCCTGATTACCGAGTGCACGATGAGCGCGAATGTCGCGGCCGAGTGCCCTGATACTCAATTCATTCAGCCGTGTTCGCTGTGTCCGCATATGCGGCGCATTTCCCTGCAGAAAATCCTCAAGAGTCTTCAATCGGACCAATTCGACGTCCAGGTCGCTCCCGAAGTCGCTGGCCGGGCCAGGTCCGCCATCGACGCGATGTTGAGAGTAAAACATGTCTGATTTTGATGTGATCGTCGTGGGTGGTGGTTTTGCAGGATTGATGGTGGCCGTGCATCTAAACGGCCTGCGGGTGGCCATTATTCATACCGACAAAATTGGAGTCCAAACGAGCAGTGAACGCGCCCAGGGTGGCGTGGCTGCAGCCGTTGGCCCCGACGACAAGCCCGAGTTGCACGCACGCGATACCATCAACGCGGGAGCCGGGCTCTCGAATCCCGACGTGGTGTGGGAAATCACGACTCGGGGTCCTGCTGTCATTCGTAAATTAGAGGAGTACGGAGTTCGATTCGACCACAGTGGTAACGAGCTGAAACTAAAACACGAAGCGGCCCATTCAAATCCACGAGTGGTCAGCGCCCAGGGAGCAAAGACAGGAATGGCCATCATGACGGCCATGATCGATCGAGTTCGTGAACTGGACTTTGAGCTCCTAGAAGGCTGGAAAGCTTGTCGTTTGATGTCAAATGGAGAACGCGTTCTCGGGGTCGTGATCACTCAAGGTGACCAGACAAGGACCCTCACGGCGGGCGCGGTTGTCCTTGCGACCGGCAGTCCATGTGGCCTCTGGCGCGACACTTCAGTCCCAGTGCACTCAACCGGAAACGGCATCGCTATGGCGGCCGATGTGGGCGCGCAGTTGGCAGACCTCGAATTCGTACAATTCCACCCGACTTGCCTGGATGTCCCTGGGGCATCGATGTTGCTCACCGAGGCACTACGAGGAGCGGGCGCTCATGTCGTGGACAAAGACGGCGTTCGTTTTGTTTTTAATGATCACCCGGATGGCGAGTTAGCACCTCGCGACGTGGTGGCACGGTCGGTCTTTAATTCACGCGAACAAGGACGCGGTGCGTTCTTGGACCTAAAGCCCATCAAAAACCTTGAGGTCGAATTCCCGAGCTTTCTTGCGCTGGCTCAAGAGCATGGCTCAGACCTGTTATTGCCCATCAAGCCTTGCGCGCATTTCCACATGGGTGGAATTTCGACGGACCTCGCAGGACGCACAGGTGTTGATGGTCTTTGGGCTGTCGGCGAGGTCGCCCGTACCGGGTTGCATGGCGCGAATCGTCTGGCTTCAAACTCACTGCTAGAAATCGCGGTGACGGCTCCGCAAGCCGCGTCCGACGTGCGTCACACCATCAAACAACATTCAAATAACTACGAAGTGCAGCCCGTTGTCAGGACTCCGTGTTCTGCAGCGGACCTTGAGATCATTCAGGAAGTCATGACGAGCTACGTGGGTGTCCTCCGAACACCTGCGGGCCTGCAATACGCCGTCGGAGTTCTTCGTGCCCTACCAAACTCCAGCGAAAGTCTGGTCGCGCGCTTAGTCGCCGAGGCCGCTTATCGACGAAGAACATCTGTCGGTGCACATCAGATAGCGGAAAGTAATGAGCCGTGATAATTGCGATTATTCGCATCTTGGTCCGCAGTTTATCTCACCGATAAACTGTCAGCTGTATAGGGCAGGGGAATCTGTTCAAAACATGATCCATGTCAGCTCTGTTACGCGCGAACCCGGATAGTACACACCATTCAACGACTCCGACATGGAGGTTCTGATGTTATCGAAGTCGCAAGCAAAATGGTTTTTCCTGATTTTTACCGCCGGATTTTCGGGGGTATTTCTCTGGTTAACAGTCGATACACTGATGCAAGTTCCAGAGCGCTCACATGCCGAAAAAATCGACGAGCATGTGATCCGCGGCAAGGAAATCTGGGAAGAAAACAACTGCATGGGTTGCCATACGTTGTTGGGCGAAGGCGCGTATTACGCACCGGAACTCACTAAGGTCGTCGAAAGACGCGGTGAAGCGTGGATTCGCACCTTCATCAAAGACCCTGAGGCCATGTATCCAGGCCAGCGCAAGATGGTGAAATACGATTTCACCGAAGACCAAATCACGGACGTGATTGCGTTCCTCGCTTGGGTCGGAAACGTCGACACCAACGGGTTCCCAGCCAAACCTGACCTCGCTCCAGCATCCATGGTCGACGTCCCAGGAGGAGCTGCCAAACTCGCCGCTGCGCCGCCCATCTTTGGGCAGCTTTGCCAGGCATGTCACGCCATTGGCGGACAAGGCGGGGTCGTAGGGCCGGCTCTCGACACCGTCGGAGCACGCTTCGATGAAGCGTGGTTCGCAAAATGGTTGAACGATCCGAACGTCGTACGTCCCGGCACCAAGATGCCGAAAATGCCGCTCTCGGATGCAGACAAACAAGCGTTGGCCAAATGGCTTTCAACCCTAAAATAATCGGAGGTCCCCAATGAAATACCAATCGTATAAGGTTGCGTGGGCCTTTTTCGCCACGTGCATGTTGTTACTCGTCCTGCAGATTACCTACGGATTTATTATGGGCTTTGCCCATATGGGACTCGACGGGCTGCACGCCGTGATTCCGTTTAATACGGCCCGCGCCGTGCACACGAATCTGCTCGTGGTTTGGCTCCTATCGGGCTTCATGGGCTCGGCCTACTTCATCATTCCGACCGAAACAAACTCGGAACTCTACAGCATTAAACTTGCTTGGATTCAGCTCATCACGTTGGTCCTAGTGGGTGTGACGGCCATCATCGGCTTCCATTTTAATTATTGGGAAGGTCGAAAATTCCTCGAAATCCCTCGCCCGTTGGATTACCTGGTCGTGGTGAACGTGCTCGCGTTTATTTTTAATATCGGCATGACGCTGATCAAAGCCAAACGCTACACGACAACCTCAATGGTTCTATTTGTCGGCCTGCTTTCCGCGGCACTTCTCTACCTGCCAGGCATGATTTGGTTCGACTCGCAGGTCTTGGACTCGTATTTCCGTTGGTGGGTTGTTCATCTTTGGGTTGAAGGCGTTTGGGAGCTCATCATGGGCGGCATCCTGTCTTTCCTGCTCATCAAACTTACCGGCGTCGACCGCGAATTGATCGAAAAATGGCTCTACGTGATCGTGGGCTTGACCTTCCTCAGCGGTATCCTCGGAACCGGTCACCACTACTACTTCATCGGCGCTCCAAAATACTGGCTCATGGTCGGTGGTTTATTCTCGGCCCTTGAACCTCTCGCTTTCCTTGGCATGGCCCTCTACACCGTGACCATGGCTCGTCGCGGCGGAAAACGCCCGGATAACCGAGTGGCACTGAACTGGGCCATTGGCACAGGCATCATGTCGTTTGTTGGCGCCGGTTTCCTTGGCTTTGCGCACACGTTGCCTCAGGTCAATATCTGGACGCACGGAACGCTGGTCACCGCCATGCACGGCCATATGGCTTTCTGGGGCGCCTACGGCATGTTGGTTTTCGGCATGATCGCTTACGCCCTGCCCGAAATTACAGGTCGTAATTTCAATAATTCATGGGTTGGCGAGTGGGCTTTTTGGCTCTCGAATATCGGCATGATTTGCATGACGGGCGCGTTTGCTGTCGCAGGCATCACGCAGGTCTACCTTGAGCGCAAAGTTGGAATGGATTTCCTCTTGGTTCAAGAAGCCGTTCAGGTTCATTTCTTTGGATTGATCCTGGCTGCTACCCTCTTCTCTATCGGCGTCACCCTCTTCATCTGGAACTTCGCACGTCATGGGAACGCCCTGAAACTCACAGTGCAAAGCCCTTCGGAAGTTTCAGACGAAGAAGAAGTCGCCCTCGCGGAGTAAGTCATGAGCACGCCCTTCTACATTCCACAGCACGACGAATGCGCCATTTTTGAAATGGCCTACCGCGAAAAACTGCCGGTTTTACTGAAGGGCCCGACCGGGTGCGGGAAATCGCGCCTGGTCGAATACATGGCCCATAAGTTAGACCGGCCGTTGATCAGTGTTGCAGCCAACGAGGACACCTCGGCTGTGGATTTGGTTGGGCGTTATTTGATCGAAGGCGGACAAACGGTCTGGCAAGACGGCCCGGTGACACGAGCGATGCGACTCGGTGGCATGCTCTACGTCGATGAATTTGCCGAAGCCCGAGCCGACGTGGTGGTCGTACTGCATCCGCTTTCCGACCACCGCCGCACGCTCTACGTCGACCGACATGACGAAGAAATCACAGCGCCCGACACCTTCATGCTGGTCGCCTCGTACAACCCCGGTTACCAACACAGCCTCAAAGAGGTCAAACCAAGTACCCGGCAGCGTTTTGTGACCATTCGCCTCGATTATCCAGAGGAAGCCGTCGAGATTAAAATCGTCTGCGGTGAAACGAAGATCGACGAGTCGGCCTCGAAACGGCTGGTAAAACTTGCCAGAAAAATCCGAGAGGCAGACAGCCTGGGGTTGGCTGAAGCTCCCTCGACACGACTCCTTGTGCACGCGGCCCGACTCATAAACGCAGGGCTCGACCCTCGCACCGCGTGCAAAGTCGCCATCGTGGAGCCCCTTACCGACGATCCGGTACTAGCAAGGGGGCTACAAGATGTCGTCGCACTCGTCTTCTGAACCCAACGCACCTTCGCTCGACTTCGGCTGGGAGGAAGACCTCTTTTCGGCCTTGCTCGGGATTTTTAGGAAGTTGCGTCCGAAGACCGAGGCCCCCGGGGCATGCGTTTCCAAAGCACACCTCGACCGACTCACGATTCTAGCGCGAGTCGTTTCGGGCCTCTCCTTGAACCTCGTGACCACCAAGGGCAGCGGCGGCCTTAGAAATCACGACATTTTACTCCCCGAATCTTTTCACGTCTCCGAGACCTACGAGGTCAACCTCGCCGCCCTGACCGTGCACACGTTGATGGGCGCGACGATGGCGGAGCTCCTTAACCGGTCGGCCGAAGACTTCGACATCCAAACTTTCGACGGAAACCTCCGTCTAGCCGAAGCCTGCAGAAATCACCTTCTCAAGGAATGGCCCAAATTCGAGATCTTTTGGAAAGTGGCCGCCGACGCGGCCTGCCGAAACCGCAAAGAAGATGACGAGGCCGCCAAGGCGATCGGCCTGATTCTACGAGGCGAAGCTTTAGGCGCCCAAAAAGTCGTGCTCGGTAAAAAATCCACGTCGAATGGCATTTTGTGGGGGCGAGTTTTTGAAATCAATCAGCTTGGTGCCGGCGAAGCCATTGGGTCGCTAAACCAGAATAAATCCCAAATTTCTACGGAAGTCGTCGGTAAAAACCCCGAAGAATTGAAGGTCGTTTTTGTCGACGAAAAAAAGAAACAGGAAATGCCGTCGCATATCTTCGAAAAAGTCGAGACGGCCGATGATTATCGCGGCGAGCAACGTGCCACTGACGGTGACGACGAGCTTGATGACCATTTGACGGCTCTGGAAGAACTCGACCTCAACACCATGTATCGCGGTGGCGCCCCGGCGGACTCGCTCTACAAAGCCGATATTCGCCTCGCTCTCGAGATTCCAGACGTCAATTCGGTTTCCCCTCATGAAAACGCCGTTTTGTACGACGAGTGGGATGACCGCAAAGGCCGCTACAAAAAGAACTGGGTTCAGGTCTACCCAACAACCCTGCCGATTCTGCACGACGATTACGCCGCAAAGGTCGCTGCCGAAAAGCGCGCGCAGATCGCGCATCTGACACGTCGACTTAAGAGCTATCGCCAACAGCTTCGACCCCAACGACGCCAATTCGACGGCGAAGATGTGGATCTAGAGGCCTTGGTGCAAGAGACGGCGGCGCAGCGGGCCGGGCACGGCGGCAATACACGCCTTTACGAAAGACGTGCCCGCGTGGCGCGAAGCCTCGCCACCACGGTCCTGCTCGATATTTCATTGTCGGCGGACTCTTGGGTCGATAACCACCGGGTTCTCGACGTTGCACGGGAAGCCATCGTGGTGCTCGGCGAAGTCACGAGCGTGCTCGGTGACGATCTTCAAATCTTGGCTTTCGGCTCCAACACCCGAAATCTAGTCCGAGTCTTTGAACTCAAAAGTTGGTCTGAGTCCTGGGCATCTGCTCGCAATCGTTTGGGCTCGATCGAACCTCAGGGTTACACGCGCATTGGCCCAGCCCTTCGACATGCCACGGCCGAAGTCTGCCGCCGCACGGCCCGAAAACGCATGGTTTTACTGCTCAGCGACGGGAAACCCACCGACTACGATCGCTACGAAGGCAATTATGGCATCCGCGACGTTCGACAGGCCGTCCGAGAAGCCGACCGTGCCGGTGTTCATGTCTTCGGATTTGCCATCGATCAGACTGCTCGCAACTACCTCCCTGCCATGCTCGGTGAACAGAATTGGGCGATGATGCCTCACGCCGATGCCCTCACCGCAACTCTCACGGACGTGTATGGACGCGTCACAAAATGAGGAGAAAAAAACATGAAAATCTGGCGTGAATTTGGATTCGAAGCGGCGCATCGATTGCCCCTGCTTCCCGCGGAACATAAGTGTTCTCGCCTGCACGGACATTCGTTCAAAGTCCGAGTCGAAGCAGAATTACCCGTCGATCCAAAAACAGGATGGACGATGGACTTTGGCGACCTCGATGCAATCTGCCGGCCCACCTTTGCTCGACTTGATCACTACTATTTGAACGACATCGAAGGACTCGAAAACCCAACGAGCGAAAACCTCGCCGTCTGGATTTGGAACTGTTTGGCGCCGGGACTTCCGGGATTAAGCAGCATCACAGTGCAGGAGACCTGCCGCAACGCTTGCATTTATGGCGGACCATGAGCGACTCATTACCCATCCCTGAATCTTCAACCGAAAACGACCCGCTGGCCGCGTGGCTGAATCGTCTACCGGGTGGCCCGGTGGTCTGGATCATCGTCAGCGTCGAGCTCTTCACGTTTTCGCTTTTTTTCTTGGGCTACGCGTGGAGCTACGCGCAGGAAGTCGAGGTCTTCTCGACATCTCAGGCCATGCTTCATCCGACTTCAGGCGCGATCAACACCGCGATCCTGCTCACGGGTTCCTGGCTTATCGCGCGTGGCGCACACCGCGCCCGAACCCACAGCGACGCCGTACCTTGGCTCATCGCGACGGCTCTTTCTGGAATCGTGTTCACCGGTATTAAAATATCGGAATACGTCGACGTTTTTTCACACGGTGTGTCGCTTTCCACCAATCAGTTTTGGTTCTTCTATTTGTTCCTAACTGTCCTTCATCTGGTGCACGTCGTGATCGGAGTCGGCATCTGCGCCGTGGTCGCCTACGGCCTTCGGCGGCCGGGAGAAAACCCTCCCGACGGCGATACCGTCGAAGCGGCAGCGACGTATTGGCACCTCGTGGACTTGATCTGGATCATGCTCTTTCCATTGCTCTACATGTCGGGGGCACAATGAATACGACACAAAATACGCGAGCCATCGACATCGCTTGGATCTTTTTGCTCATCATGACTTTCTTGATGTGGTGGGCAGACGGTCACGCAGCGACCGACCTCAGTCTCTTGGGAATGTCGCTTGCGAAGTGTGGAATCATCGCGTCGATTTTCATGGGTCTTTGGCGCACATCGAGATCAGCACTTCTGTTTCTCATGATATTTTTGACGCTTCTCGCAGCGCTGCTTGTTGCATTGCTTCCGTGATTTCGGCGAGGCGACTCGGCCCGTCGATTGCGCGCTTGGTCGTTGAAACCCCGCTCAAATACTGACAACGTGCGGCCATGACAAAATCACCAACATTCACAACCTGGAAAGACCCAGCCAGCGCGTTGACCCATTTTGTGGGTTTTCTGGCCGCTTGTGTGGGTCTCGTTGTTTTAGTTCTGCAATCACCTGGTCCAGCACTCAAAACCGCGTCATTCGCGATCTATGCCGTCTCGCTGGCCATGCTTTTCTTGGCCTCTTCCACCTACCATTTTTTCGATCTGGGCGTGAAAGGGAACCTCTGGCTGCGTCGCATGGACCACTCAGCGATTTACCTCTTGATTGCGGGAACCTACGTCCCACCTGTGGTGCATTTTCTGCACGGCTGGTGGCGCGATGGAATGCTGATCGCGTTGGGCGTAACAGTATTCGTGGGCATCATGTGCAAGCTCTTGTGGTTCCACATGCCGCGTTGGTTCAACGTCGCGATTTATCTGGGGCTGGGTTGGATGGTGTTGTTGCCCGGAGAGCGTTTGCTGGGCGCCATGCCCAATGCATCAATCACTTGGCTGATGGTCGGAGGCGGGTTTTACACGGTTGGGGCCATTGTTTACGCCACCAAATGGCCCAACCCGTGGCCAGAAAAGTTTGGGTTTCACGACATCTGGCATGTCTTTGTACTCTGCGGCGCTGGGGCCCACTTCATTCACGTCTACACGCTCTTGAAGCTACCGCTCGGCTAGATGGAGTTTGGGCTGTTTTCGGTGCGTCCAATGGCACGCCGATTCCGAGAACTTCCATTCAGGACAGTGCTCGCCGCAGCACGAACGCCTGAACCATCCAAAACGCGGTACGAAGCGTCATCGCCATGACCGTACGAGTCTCGTACGGCTCACCCGCAAAAACATGGATCAACAACGCGGCGAATACCACGGCATTTGCGACAGCCAATCCAATCGCGAGAGGTTTGGCATAGGATTTTTTCGCAATGGAGAGCGCACCCGTGGCTATGTACACGAAGCCCGCAGCGAAATTGAAATAGAGCACCCACGGAACGACCTTGCCCGCCGCCGCGTAGACCTCAGGCCCGCCAAAAAGCGTATGACCTCCTTCAACCAAGGTCATGATGCCAAAACCGATCGCAAGCAGACCTGCAATGATTGGTAAATGTTTCAATTTGCCCCCCAATATTTCAGGGACATGAATCCCGTGAGACCGACCGAGGCGGTCATCGAAATCGCTCCAACGAGCACCAGATAGGGCGGCGCTCCAAAATAGACCTCAGCCAGAATTCCCACCGGCATCAACAGCCCAATCAAACCCAACCACGCCGCCACGACACGCGGACGTTCAGGTGCAGCACTGAGCTTAGCGAGCACAAAGGCGAGGCCCACATTCAGCAAGGAAAACAGGTTGCCGTGCACATGCGCCAGTCGCGTCTCAAAATGTTTTCCGATGCCGTAGGCTGCAACCCAGGCTTCTTTGTCGGGATGAAAGTCCCGCAAATAGATCAGTAAAAATCCATAAGCCATGAAACCAGTCATGACCAACAAACCAATTCCTGCGTTGTACTTACCTGTCTTCATATCGCCTCCTTTAGAGGATGCCGTGGTAGTTTGTGAATTCTAACAGTTCCAATCGGGCCCGATGAATACGGCTTTTGGCAGCGGGGACGCTTAGCTTTAAAGAGTCTGCAATTTCCTTGAGCGAGAGATCCTCACGAACCCGCAGGTCCAAAATTTCTCGGTGGTGCGGGGCCAACTCGGTCCAAGCAGCCTGAACTCGCACCAGCGTTTCGCGCTGTTGATAGACTTGCTCGGGCTTGGATTCCTCGTTCGATTGCTCAAATTCGATCATCTCGTGACGTCGACGACGCCTCAAGAACATCAACGCGGAGTTACACGTCACGCGATGCAGCCACGTGCCCAGCTGCGAATCCGCTCGGAAGTCTCCCAAGTGTAGATGGGCCGATAACAAGACCTCTTGGGCAACATCGGAAGCGTCTTCCTCGTTGCGCACAATGCGTAATGCCACGCGAGAGATCCGATCGAAATGAGCCTCTGCGATCGCGCGAAAGGCCTCGTCGTCGCCGTCACCAACTCGCTGAACCAATAGGCGTTCATGATGGTGAATCTCTTGCCGCGAGCCCTGGGCCAGCACATCTTTGTAAGTACGAATCTGATGTTGAAAGTTCATAACCACTCCTCAGTGCGCGACTCCTTAAAGAAAGTATTTAGTCACTTTCTTTTGAATTGCAAATGAAATCTTTTCTGGGTAAGTTCGGTGGCACTCGGGTCGTGGACGAAATACGCTTGGCCTCGAGACAAATCCGAGAGGAGATTGAGATGACAAACCAACCCTATCTGAAGTCCGAAGAACGCCGCGCCGCCACAGTTGACGCAGTAATCAGCCTTGCCGCGACCCAAAACCCGAGCGAAATCACGACAACCCAAATCGCACAGCAGATGGGCGTGAGTCAGGGAGCGCTTTTTCGCCACTTTGCCAGCAAAGATGCTGTGTGGGCTGCCGTCATGGATTGGGTAAGTGAGCGATTACTTGGACGCGTCGAGGACGTCGGCGCCCAGGCCGACGGGCCTCTGGCAGCGCTTGAAGCGATGTTTCTGGCCCATATCGATTTTGTGATTCAGCATCCTGGTGTACCCAGAATGCTTTTCGGCGAGTTACAAAACCAAGACGACACCGCCGCAAAAAAGATCGTGCGACACCTTCTTGGACGCTATGCTGTGGTAATCGAAACGCAGGTCAAACGCGGGCAGGCCGTTGGAGAAATTAGAAAAAACCTCGCCCCATCAGTGGTGTCGAGCCTCTTTGTGGGAACAATACAAGGCCTCGTCATGCAAGCCCTGATGACCGGAGAGTCTTCACGAATAGCGGTCGCCGCTCCGGCGACCTTTGAAATCTTTGCCCGCGGAATCCAAACGGAAGGAACCCATCATGAATAAGAAAATCTACGCAGCGGCGGGGGCGATTGCCCTCGTCATCGGCGGAATGGCCATCTGGCATTTTAATGGCCACCCAGGCACTGAGCACGACTCTCACGTCGGCGACAGCGCTGAACATGCCCACGAAGCAACTCCTCCGGCCAGCGCCGACAGCGCGCCAGAGCACGGACACGATGAACACGCAGACCATGCAGGCCACGGCGCGAGCAACGAAAAACTCACGCTAAATGACGGAAAAAAATGGGCCACGGACGAGCCCCTGCGAGCAGGCATGTCACGCATGCACAGTGCGGTGATCCCGGTGTACAAGGCCTTTAATGATAAGACCATCACCGCCGAGCAGGCTCAGGGACTTGCCACCACGATCAAGACCGAAATCGATCTGATCTTTCAAAACTGCAAACTTGAACCCAAAGCCGATGCGGCCCTGCACATCGTGCTGGCCGAACTCTTAGGCGGGAAGGCCGCCATCGAGGCCAATCCAAGTGACCCAGAAGGCGTGCCACGCATCGTCAACGCTCTGCACAGCTACTCAGAGTACTTTGACCACCCGAATTTCTAAGGGCAGGCCTAGGTATTCTGACCGTCCGAACAAACGCCTGCATGCGCGCCGAGCCCAAGCTGCTTGGCCGCATGCGCGCGATTCACGTCGTTAAAATTTAAGAAACGGCGAATGACTTGGTCGAACGCAATACCTGCGAAAACGACCTACTCGTTGGCGTGTTGGCCGCAGCCTCCGCCACATCCCTCACCAGGTGCGGCTCCAGCTCCCTGACCACAACCGTGGCCTTCACCAGGCGCGGCTCCAGCTCCTTGACCACAACCGTGGCCTTCACCAGGCGCGGCTCCAGCTCCTTGACCGCAGCTGCCGCCACAACCCTTGCCTTCACCAGGCGCGGCTCCAGCCCCTTGACCGCAGCTGCCACCGCAACCCTTGCCGTCTGCCACAGCTGCACCATTGCCGCCGCAGGCACCACCACATGAGCATCCACCGCCCTCACGCTCCTTTGCGATCGCGGTGCTCCCCGCCGTTGCCGTCGACACAAAGAGCCAGAGAGCTCTCTTCTGCACGGTGGTGAGCATAGGATGGGCTGGCATCTCGCCTCGACCATTTGTCACAACGTCCTTGAACGTCGCTTCATCAAGACGAGCCCCTGCTCCAACCAGATCAGGTGCAGCGTTGCCCTCGAACGCATGGCATTTCGAGCAATTCGCCGAAAAGACCTGCTCGCCCATGACGGTCAGCTTTCCTTTCATCATCTTTTGGATCGCAGCCACATCAACAGATTGCGACGGCACCGAATCCGCGACCTTGGGCGCATCGGTGTTAGCGCTGTTTTCCACAGCCGTCGGGGTTTCGGCGCTTGGCTCCACCTTGGCCGCATCACAACCCAACGCGCCCGAGAACGCGCCCAAAGCCAAAAATATCAGAATTCGTTTCATCGTCAGTGCTCATCAAGAGTCGCGCTTTGCAAGCAGAGCGCGAACCGTTTTTTCCAGATGCTCGAAATACAACTCAATGTAGTTCTTGCCGTCCGCTGTTTTAGATTGAAGCCACGGATTCATCAACGTGTGTCTTAAAACCAAAAGGTGGTCACCACCCGGCTCACCAAACGTCGAGATATCCAGTCCCAGCATCGTCAAAGCATCGTCGGCGTTAGCCCCGTGTTGGGCCCGATATAACTTGGTCGAAGAGACCATAAATTCCCGATTCTGAACGGGCTGGCCTTTCACTGTACTCATGCCTGCGAGCACCTTTCGTGCGAATTCATTCGCTTTGGCCACGCTCGTGTTCCCAGCTGGATTCAAGGCAAAACAGGCGATATTGGCGTCGGGTTCAAACGGCACCGATAAAACCGCGTACTCCGAATTCCGAGCGGCCCACTCGTTGGCCATGTCGAAAAACATCTCGCAACTTTGGATCGAGTTCGCGATGATTTTGCCAAATCCATTATGGTGCAATGGAATCGTTCGGTGCGTGATGTAGGCCGAAACCACGGTCGCGCCTGGTTTTGAGCCTTCTAGAATGTACTGACCGAGCATTCTGAATCGTGCATCGTCGTCTTCGGTGGGCTCAAAAACATAGGCAGCGTCCTGTTGCACAAAATTCACGATATTTCGGTCTCGCGCGACATACGCCCCTGCAGGATAGGGGATAAACGCCAGTTTATGCGGATCCACCGTCGCCGAATCTGTAAGGGCCACGGCCGCAAACGCAGCATGCACCTGAGGGGTTGGAAAATACTTGAACTCACGTGCAACCACGTCTTGCGTGCGCATCGTGCCGTCTTCGGTCGTGAACAAAGAGCGCAAATAACCGCCCCATGCGGCATCCAAATGCACCCCGAATTCAAAACCCTTTTCGCGATATTGCGACCGCAGTTCCATGACCTTATCGACCGGGTCGATGGCCCCAAACTCGGTCGTTCCCAGGATCGGAATCACCGCCATCACTGAATCACCGGCTGCACGTGCGTCTTCCAACGCGGCGCTCAAGGCATCGATGCGCATCCGCATGGAGGAATCGACCTCAAGGCTCACAAGTTGCGCCGTTCCGAGGCCAAGAAGCTTCATGGATTTAGCCCACGAATAATGACCGCTCACAGGCACCAACAGTCGCGGCCGACCAAGCTCAGGATGCATTCTTAGAAAATCAGCCAGGCCCATATGCTCATAACGTCGGGTCTCGACGGCATGAACCCATTCCTTCACCCCAAGCTCTTCGGCCTGATTCAAACAACTGCTTCGCAAATCCACACTGGCCGTCACCCCAAGGTTCGCCAGCCGCGTCGGCTCCATGTCCCTAATAAGTTCGCCATTCCATTTGAAGGCCACATTGAGATCGCGCGCCGCTTGGCCCACGGCGACAGGGTAAAGCCTGGACGCCATCAAGTTGCGGACGCCCTCGTAGTTGGCGACCGTGCCGCCCGAGGTCATATGGCCAAAGGCTCGAATCGGGCCGTTAAGCGGATACCCCATCATCTTGCAGAGCTGCTCACCCACGATCAGCTCTTTTTCAAGCGTCGCCGGAGCCACATCTTCACTGACGTTATTGGGGTTATAGAGCAGGGTCGCGATCCGGCCGACCAGACCCGGAATCAACAAATCCGACGACATATGACCGATATATCTGGGGCTGTAAAAGGGCACCGATTGCTTCAAATCCGCCGTGACACGGTAGAGTTCGGCTTTCAGCCTGGCGACAAAATCAGTGTATTCTTTGGTGTATTGCGCCGAAGTCGGAATCGGAGGCTGCGACTCCGGATGGAAGTTGCGACGCCAAAAGAAATGATCGCGCATGGCCTCAACGACCAACTCCTCGACCAGCGAGTGGTTTTCGCCGTATGCACCCACAAACCACGGATAAAAATCTTCTGTGCTCATGACAACCTCTAGAGCGGTCTTTCACGCTTCTAAATACTAACGTCAATCGCCTTCGAGTTCGTAGCTCGCCCAGTCGTGGGCGATTCGAATCAGGCGAATGCCTGCCTCGACCCACATCAAGGTGTCCCACCACTCAAGGCCTTCATAGATATATTTGATCTGCATGCCCGAGACGTCTTTACCCTCGAACAAAACCGCCCCACGGACGAGATCTGTATTTGAATCCTGCGCGCGAATCGCCTCGTTTCCCTTCAAGCGAACGTCAAGGATTTCGGTCAGACTCAGGTCGTTGATGTACTGATTAAAAGTCTCAACATCGATCACAGAGTCCTGCAATTCTGGAAGTTCGGTATTCATGTTCGCTCCAGCTCAGGCATCACCAGGATCGCGTTCCACGGTGAGGGGCACATATGATGGCAAATCCCGCACCCGGTACATAAGCGCGCTTGGATTTTTGGTTTTCCCGCCGTCACCGTGATCGCACCTTCGATCGGACAACGCTCGACACAGACAGAACAAAATGACCCCTGATGAGCCAAACAGTCCGAGGTCTTGATATGGGCGACGCCCATGCGAAACGGACTCTTCGGCGGAGTCAGACGCAACGCCTGTGGTGCACATGCCGAAATACACGGTGTGTCGACGCACATGCGACAGGGTGAATCTAAGGGGCTGAGCATCGGCGTCCCAGCAGAAGTTCGGAAACGATTGGGGGCCAATACGATCGCGTCATGGGGGCAGGCTGTGATGCAATCACCGCAACGCGTGCAGGTCTCCAAGAACGCTCGTTCTGGCATCGCCCCAGGGGGACGCAGGATCGGAATCGCAGGGGCGCCGACATGTTTATCGCCACCCGATTCGATCCGCTCAAGCATGCCCGCAAGATCAAATGGGGCGGGGACAAAATCAGGCGTCTCTTGATCATCTTGGTCAGGTGCAGGCAATGGTGCTTCTGAAACATTCGCCAGCTTGCGAATCTTATCAAAGAGCCCTCGCCTGGAAACCTGATCGTCAGAAGACATGCTGCTCCATCCCCGACGGACGTTGATCAAAATCAGCCGAGACACCATGGCATTGAGAACAATTCTGCCGCTCTGGATGGGATGTCCGCAGCCCGATAGGCCCAAACTGACCATGGCAGCTCGCGCAATTTTCACGCATCAAAGTCGTATGCGGAATTTGAGGCGGGGCGTTGTTCCAGGCTCGGTCACCATTGCCTAAACGGTGAACCCCCTGGAACGAAGAATCCAGTGGAATGGCCTCGGGATTTTTTTCAACAAAAGGCCGAAGGGCAACCCGCTCAACATGGCATTGGGTGCAGTTCGCATAAGCTTCGTGGCTGATTTTTGGCGCACGTTTAGCCCCAATCGCGGCCCCTGCCCCATGGCAAACCAGACATGCCACCACACCATCTTGATCGATAGGATGCGGAATCGTAGGAGGCGCGCCCTCGTAGGCCCGGCCTGAAAGCCGTTTTAACCGAGCTTCTTCGCGAAGCACCGGATCCGTGGCATCGCCGTCCTCCGCCGGTGCGTGGGCAAGATCGGCAAAGCTGCTGGCAAATTGTGGATTCTGCTGCTGCGGGGATTTCATGCGGTCTTTGTACGACAGAATCGTGGGGACATCGCCGTTTGTGATTTCGGACGTTGAGTACGAATAACCCTGTCCCTCATATTCGCCACGCGTGCCGACAAAAAATCCGACAAACGCCAGACCACCGACGGCGATCATGGCGACGCTCAATCCGCGTCTGAGTGTATGCTGATCGATTTGATTCATGCCGATTTTCTTCGAATTCGGACCGCACATTTCTTGTAGTCAGGTTGTTTCGAATAGGGGTCATGAGCCTCCAACGTCACGTTGTTGATCATGATGCGTTCGTCGAAAAACGGGACAAAGAGCGAGCCTTTCGGAGGTTTTCCACGGCCATCGATCCAGACAGGCAACTCGCACGTTCCGCGGCGAGACTCGACGATCACCCGTTCGCCGTCTTGGACTCCCAATTTCCGGGCGTCTTCACGATGCATCTCGACATAAGCCTGCGGCATCGCCCGGCGCAGCGGGCCAACACGCATGGTCATCGTTCCGCTATGCCAATGCTCCAGGACTCGACCCGTGCAGAGCCAGAACGGATATTCCGCGTCGGGAGACTCAGGCGGTGCGACATAGGGGTTGAACCAAATCAAGGCGCGATCGTCTTTGGTCACCGAATGGTAAAACTGAATGCCTTTGCCTTTTTCGACAAAAGGATCGTCGTGTTCGGCAAAACGAAACTGGGTTTCGCGCCAAGAACCATCGGGCTGTTCGACCACGGGCCATCTCAGGCCGCGGGCTTTCACGTACTCACCATAAGGCGCCAGGTTCTTATGTTTATAGGTCGTGAACCCTCGGTATTCCTCAAAAAGCTGCTCGTCGACATTCACGTCGTAGTATTTTTCCCACTTCCAAGACTCGACGGCTGCGCCTTTGGCGTCCTTCATCGCAAAGATGAAATTACCGTCCTTGTCTTTCATTCCTGGATGACCCAGTTCAAAGAGACGATGCGCCACGGCCAGCGTCTGCCAGGTATCGTCACGGGCCTGCCCAGGCGGCTCCACCATTTTGAACCATTGCTGCGTACGGCGCTCGGAATTACCGACCATGCCGTTTTTCTCGACCCACATGGCCGAGGGCAAAATCAGGTCCGCATCCTTTGTGGTCGCGGTCGGGTACACGTCCGAAACAATCAGGAATTTGTCTTCAAGCTTTCTGGACGGAGCAAATAATTTGTTCAAATTCGGCAGCGTTTGGCCCGGATTCGTGACCTGAACCCACATCGTCGAAATATCCCCACCCTTGTCTTTAGGCGTCGAGAATTTCTCCCACATCAACACGGTATGGTAACCGGGTTTGGCGTTGATGCGGCCGGGTGGCACCTTCCATAACTCTTCGCTGGCCTTTCGATGTTCGTCGTTGGCAACCACGCGGCCACCGGGCAGTGCATGCGCCAGCGTGCCGACTTCTCGGACCGTTCCACAGGCCGAAGGTTGACCCGTCAACGACGTCGGCGCGTCGCCGGGTTTTCCGAAATGCCCACTCAACAAGTGCACTCCGTGTACAAGACGATTGATCGCCGTACCTTGAGTGTGCTGATTCATCCCCATGCACCACAGGCTTGTGACCTTGTTTTTAGGGTCTCCAAACACGTCACCGAGCATGCGGATATCGGCCGCCGAGACACCCGAGATCTTCTCGACAAATTCAGGCGTGTATTCGGCCACGGCCTTTTTATAGGCCTCAAACGTGATGGCTTCGCCGTTCAAGGTCCCGGGCTCCGTGTCGCCTCGGAAATTGCAGTATTTTTCGACGAAGGTCTTGTCGTAGGTGTCGTTTTTGATCAGCAAATGAGCGATGCCATTGGCAATCGCGAGGTCGGACTGGGGTTTAAATTCCAAGTAATGCTGGGCGTGGTCGGTGGTGCGTGTTCGCCGAGTCCCAATATCAATCAACGTAATTTTTTCGCCACGTGCGCGGCGGTCGATGAGCCGTGAGAACAAAATTGGGTGCATTTCTGCCGGGTTATTTCCCCAGCAAATCACGACGTTGGCTTTATCGATATCGGTGAAGGTTCCCGCAGGCTCATCCACCCCATAGGTGCTGACAAATCCCGTGACCGCCGACGCCATGCAAAGGCGGGCGTTGGGGTCGATATGGTTATTACCCAAGCCACCCTTCATGAATTTCTGGGCGATATAACCTTCTGGAATCGTCCACTGGCCGCTGCCATAAAATGCGAACGTCGCGGGGTCCTTCATGATGCGTTGGGCGATGATGTCGATCGCCTTATCCCACGTGATGGGAACGTGCTTATCGCCCTGCTTGAGCATCGGTGTTTTCAGTCGGTCTTTTCCGTAAAGGATCAACCCAACGTGATAACCCTTCACACAACACAGTCCCTTATTAACCTCAGCTTTTTCATCGCCGGCGATGCTGACAACTTGCCCGTTCTTCACGCCGACCTGCACGTGGCAGCCCGTTCCACAAAAACGACAAGGTGCCTTATTCCACGTGATGCCATCGGGCCCAATTCGATCTGGTGAGCGCTCGGGAGTTTTTCCGAAAGCCAAGCGTGATGCGGCTGAAACAGCGATGGTCATCGCACCTAATTTCGCAAACGTGCGTCGATCAACCTTCATGCCTCACTCCTGTACGATTCTGCCAGCAAATCAGTGGCCCATTCTTCATTCGAATCGACGTCCACGTGCTCGCGCTTGGATCGTTTCGGTTTGCGGTGTTCCGCGTCGGTGTCGACCTCGTCGAGGTCAGAAAAATCAACCATCACCACATCCACAAAAACCACACCTGGCATCCGCATCAGAGCTCGCACGTGGTTCTCACCGTCACTCAGATTCTCCGACTCACACACCACGGGCACATGTACCCGTCCGGTCTTGGCACCAACCGTGAGGTGGGCGAGAGCGGACAAACGGGAAATGGTCGCAGCTTGTTCGACGGGGTCGTCATCGAGAGTAACTACTAGAGCACTGACTGGCATTTTTTGACTCCGGGCGTGGCAAGCCCTCCTCTATTACAAGAGGCGTTCCAAGTGCGCATAGGCTGTGTCGAATCTCCTAAGCCCTTTGTTTTTATGACCTACTTGCGCCGCCACAGTGACACGCCAAAATTGCGAACGGTGAAAAAAATGCGGCAGGCATAAATTGGCGCACTTTATGCGTGTTTATTTTTCTATCTTTGGGACGGACCAGAATCGATGAGCCCGGCGAAGCGAAGGATTTTCCTCACTATCTTAACCAATTAGCCAACCGGCCAAAATGGCGTCGGAATTGCGGCACGACCATTGCTCTTGAGTAATCGACTTGTGGTTTATTGGATGATTATGCCCTCTCTACTCATAAAAACGTTCTGCTTTCTTGTGGCATGTGCCTTGGCGAGCGCGTGCAACAATAAAGAGTTTGAAGTGGGCGAAGACGTGGAGTCACCGACCCCACTTTTTGGCACTAAAATCCTGCTTCCGTCTGGTTTGGGTGAGGTGAACACCTCGATGACAAACGCTCGCGGCGAAGTCGTTGGTGTGCGTTGCTCCACCTGCCATTCGATGGAACTCGGCGGCGACGTTCCTGCCCGAAAGGCCGAGGAACTCAAAGATTTCCACAAAGATATGAAGTTCAACCATGGAACGCTCGACTGTCAGAGCTGCCATAACCCCAAAGACCGCGACACCCTGCGCTTGGCCAACGGCGACTCGCTCGCCTTTGCCGACACGATGCAGCTTTGTGCGCAATGTCATGGCCCGCAGATGCGCAACTATAATGACGGATCGCATGGCGGGATGAACGGTTATTGGGACCTCAGCAAAGGCCCTCGAGTCCGCAATTCTTGCATGCATTGTCACGACGTTCATAATCCTGCATTCCCCATCGCATCGCCTGTTTTTGCGCCGCGGGACCGATTCCTGACTTCCGAAAAGGAAACCCATCATGAGTGAAGCGCCCAACCCAGACACTGTCGGGGGGCTCACCCGTCGCGATGCAGTCAAGGCGTTCGGAGCCACCTTGGGGGCTGCAGCGTTTGCGCGCGCGCTCGCGCCGCTTTCCGAGTGGAAAGACGGCATGGATTTCGATTCCTTTGTGCAAAAACACTACAAGGAGCTTGGACCAAACGACATGGACGTCGTCCTGCGGCGGCTCGAAAAGTCGACCAAAGAAGAATACGGCGCCGACGTTGAAATCCGTGACATCAAGCCCTTGGATGGCGTTCAGTACGGCTACGCCCTCAACTTGAGCACCTGTATTGGGTGTCGAAAATGCGCCGAAGCCTGCCATATCGAGAATAACCACGACCGCGCGACCGGTGGCTCATACATCCGCGTGCTCGAGATGAAACAAGGCAGCATCGATCTGGAGCACGGTGATTCGACTTACGAACACCCGGTTCCCCAGCCCAACCGCTACTACATGCCCGTACAATGCCAGCAATGCGATAACCCGCCTTGCGTGCATGTATGCCCGGTTCAAGCGACCTGGAAAGAAAAAGACGGCATCGTCGTCATCGACTACAACTGGTGCATCGGCTGCCGTTATTGCGAGGCCGCATGCCCCTATCACGCACGTCGATTCAACTGGGCTAAACCCGAAATTCCAGCCGAAGAAGTCAATCCCGTCCAGGCCTACCTGTCGAATCGAATTCGGCCGCAAGGCGTGGTCGAGAAATGCCATTTCTGTTTGCATCGCACACGCGAAGGCAAACAGCCGGCATGCCTCGAAGCCTGTCCCACAGGGGCGCGCGTCTTTGGAAACTTGCTGGACCCTAATTCCGATATTCGCAAAGTGCTGGCCACAAAACGCGTTTTTGTTCTCAAAGAAGAACTGGGCACACGACCTCGGTTTTTCTACTTTTTTGATAAGTGAGAATCATGCCTCGCACCCAACATTCCTTAACCTATCCGCAGTTCCTGTTGCACGCGCTTCGCTCGGCCACCGACGGCTCGAAGTTCTTTTATGCGTGGATGACCTTCCTGACGGCATTGGTGCTCGTGGGGGCCAACGCCTGGGCTCATCAGGTCAATAATGGGATGGCGCTGACCGGGATGAGCGACCAGGTCTCCTGGGGACTCTACATCTCGAATTTCACGTTCCTCGTCGGCTTGGCCGCGGGCGCGGTGATGATGGTGATTCCTGCGTATCTTTTTGATGACCACGAAATGCACGACGTGGTGATTCTAGGTGAGTTGCTGGCCGTTGCGGCGCTGGTGATGTGCATCATGTTTGTGGTGGCTGATCTGGGGCGGCCCGACCGCGTCTGGCATATGATTCCGGGGATTGGGCGTTTCAACTGGCCGATCTCGATGCTGACTTGGGACGTGCTGGTCTTGAACGGCTATTTGATCATCAATGCACACGTCGCCGGATACCTGCTCTACACACGGTTCATCGGCAAGAAACCTAATCCGAAATGGTATTTGCCCTTCGTTTTTCTCTCGATCGCCTGGGCTGTTTCGATTCACACTGTGACCGCGTTTCTATACAGCGGTTTGGGTGGACGACCATTTTGGAACACGGCCATTTTGGCCCCACGCTTCTTGGCTTCCGCCTTTGTGAGTGGGCCTGCATTTGTGATCGTAAGCCTTCAAATCATTCGACGCATGACCGGCCTGAAATTCGGCGATGGGCCGATGATGACCTTGCTCAAAATCATGCGCGTCACCGTGGTCTTGAACCTCTTCATGCTCGCCGCCGAGGTGTTTACCCAGTTCTACACCGGTGGAGCCCACGTCACGTCGGCCCAATACCTGTATTTTGGTTTGCACGGGAAACACGCGCTGGTGCCCTGGATTTGGACGGCGATTTTCCTGAACGTGACGGCCGCCATCATGCTCATGACCCCCAAAGCAAAAACCAATATGGCATGGCTGAACACGGCATGCGTGATGACCTTCATCGGTGTATGGATCGAGAAAGGCATGGGCCTCATCATCCCTGGATTCATCCCCAGCACGCTTCACGAACTTGTTGAGTACGTCCCCACCCTTTTGGAATGGAAGGTGATGGTGGGCATCTGGGCCGCGGGAATTTTGATCTACACGCTGCTGCTCAAAGCAGCGACGCCCATCCTGACCGACAAAGCTCGGGCCCATCAGGCCGACGAAGACTAGGTCGGTGGCCGGGTTTCAGGTCATCAGGTTTCGGGAGGGCGACTCTGCGACCGGTACGCGTGGCTCCAGTCCCGCATCCGATTCTGCGACCGGTACGCGTGGCTCCAGCCGCGCCTTGCGATTCCTGCCCACACTGTGACTCACAATTAGTCGATTTCAGTCACAATAATCGGATGTCACAAGCCAAGTTCGTCTGCTTTTCCAGACACCAGACACCGGACACCGGACATCGACCAGACACCAGACACCGGACGTCATTGAACAACGACCGAACCATCTGCTTTGACTCGAATCATATGGGTCGACGCATGGTCCGCGCACCCCGATGACCGAGTACGCGTCACAAATACCGGAACCTCCATCATCGGTGCCTCGATCGTGCCCACATTCACGGGCTCACCGGGTGCACCGCCCTTGACGATCCACCCACCGCTCTCGACCACCGTCGCGCCTATTTTGGCCAACCGGGTCCCGGCGGCGTCCTGAATTATCACCATACTCAAATCCAGCGTTGTCGGGGGTTCGCCCTCCAACACCGCTTGGACGACGACCGGGGCCGCCGTCGACGACTCAAGTTCGTGAACAAACACCTGTTGGCCGCTCGGCGAGCCGGCATCGGTGCAGGCCAGGGCCATAGTTGCCAATGCGGTGATGAGGATGGGGATGCGCATGTCTTCTCCGTTTCGCTGTCGGCAGAGTACTCGATTTCTGGCGAATTTTAACGGGGACATCGCTCATTTTGGATCTTTTCGACGTTGTGCGTGCATTAGGTTATCGGGTTGCAGGCACTCGAAACTGCTTCAGAATCGCCCTGAATTTTAGCAAGAGTCCGCCCACGCACCTCCCCCTTAAGTCTCACTTTTCCACCAAATACCAAATTTCGGTGCCGTCAAAACAGCATCCTTTGGAAAACAAGTTCGGCGATAGTGCGACGACGACACTAAGTGACTGAGACCCGCGATTAACCTCAGGAGGGCTTTTAAATTGACACGTTGGCCCCATCACAACGACCATCAGCTATCGAAACAAGTTGGAGGGGCGCCGTCGCCGAACAGAAGATGATGGACCTTAAACCCCATGCGAGCCTGACGAATGCTTTAACCGTTCTTCTGAAGCTCACGATCGTCGTCACCGGACTCGCCATTCTCATCGGGTTCTACGAGTTCTACGCCTACTCCACCTTTGCGGCGGACGTCGTTGTCGACGACTTGCTGCCGGCTGATATCATTTCGGGCCTCACTGGGTTGGTTCAGTTCGGTCTCGTCCTCGCCACAAACATCATGTTTTTTTGGTGGGTACACCGGAGCAACACGAACCTGCGTGCGTTGTCGGGAGAATCATTGGAATTCACCCCAGGTTGGTCCGTGGGATGGTTCTTCGTTCCCTTTGCCAATCTTTGGAAGCCCTATCAGGTCATGAAGGAGATCTGGCAGGTGAGCCACCGGGGGGCCACCGATGCCCAGCCAGTTGTGGTGTGGTGGGCGTTGTATCTAGTTTCCAGCGCCCTTGGTCGGGTGGCATTCAGGTACACAATGGGCGCGAACGATGCCGGCGGCTATGCCACGGCCTCGGTAATCTTCATCATCTCCGACGCGGTAGACGTGGTCCTCTCCATCGCCGAGCTCATCATGGTTACGCGCATTGGCGTTGCTTACACTCAGAATTTCGACGAGACAGCGACCGAATGGCTCAATTCTTTTGACTAAAAAAAACGCGCCCAACCGCTCACCGCTCACCGCTCACCGCTCACCGCTCACCGCTCACCGCTCACTGATTTCAACGACTTGACCAAGTGTGCCCCGGCAACCGTGCATTCCAAACGCGATGGGTCGATGTCCACCAGGGTTCCCATCGAGGGCACCTTGGCGAACTTGAAATCGCTGGTCGCCACAAGGCGTTCCTGAGTCTTGCCATCGTCGCTGTCGCTGTAAATCACCGTGACGGCGTTGGCATCGGCAGGCAGGGTAATCTTGAACCTCACGCCTCCTTCAATCGGCACATATTCAGCCATGAGTTTCACGGCAGGTTTGCCATGAGCCTCATGGATTGTGCCCGTCAGTGCATCGATCCCCCATTGCCAGCTTTTGACTTTGGCTTTCAAATCCAGACAATCTACCTGCATCGTAGGAGGCCCTTCGGGCGAAACCCAAAGCTCCAGATGATCGCCGTGAATCCAGTTGCCTGACGCGCTCGCAACAAGCTGATCGTCCATCACTTCGACGTAAATCGCCTTACCGCTCGCCACCACCTTCATCGTGGTATCCGAAGCCGTCGATTTTTCGCCGTGAATCACAAAACCCGCATCGCCCGTCGCATCAAGCTGGGTTGAACACTCGCCGAGCGAGGTGGTTTTCCAACCACCATCACAAAAACCCGCCGGCAAAACCACGCGAGGAATACTCAATGATCGAAACTCCTCAACGGTTTCTTCCTGGGTGCCACAGGGCCACGCAGACCGGGTATCCATAACCGACAATTTTTCGTAGTCACGAGATTGGTCATGCAACGCATTGGGGTTGGTTCCAAAAAAGCTGTTCGAGCCTTCTTGCGTAATCGTGAGGGTTACAAGGTCCATGGTTTTGGACGAGGCCCAACGCCAGTTTGAGCCGCCGTTGGTGCTGATGCTCAAGCGACCGTGGTTGACCTCCCACGCGTCTTCTCCCACTCCACTGGCGCCGTAGCCGTCGTTGCAAAAACGCGCGACTTCTTTAGGGGCCGCAGCCTGCGACGTGTCCACCACGAATAACGCCCATGCGTTGCACTGTTCCGCCCCCTCGTAATTTGGATTCTTCCAACCTCCATTGGGGTCAGCGTTTTCCAGGAACGCTATTTCCGCCACCTGTAACCGGTTTTCTGAGTCACCAGCAGGCTGCAGGTCGGTCAGAGTGCATGGGCCTTCGATTGCCGCGCAGATCAGGTTTTGGATCTCATCGCGCGACGGCGGCGTTGCTGGTTCAGTGACCGGTTCCGCCACTGGATCTGGTACTGCCAAAGGCTGGCTAGACTTAGGTGGATTGGGAGTTTGGCAGGCCACGAGGCACGTAGCGGCGACAATAAGTAGGGATCGAGTCATGATGTGCTTAGCCTGAGGCCGTTTTCAGTTTTCGGGGGTTCAGAGGTCCTGAAGCATTGCATCTACAGACGGTCCAACTCAAGAGTCGCAATGCATCAACCATGGTCTGAGTCCGGTTGTCGCTCAATCGGGTCTTGCGGACTACTTACACAACCTCACAACCAGACCTGAACCCATCACAACGCCTGCGATTCCTGAAACCCGACCCTGAAACCCGACCAACAACAAAAAAGGCGACCCGGAGGTCGCCTTTTGAAGTCGTCGAGTCGGCGGTATCAGCCAGACATCGAAGCAAGGAACTCGTCGTTGGTCTCGGTGCGACCAAGCTTGTCGAGCATGAACTCCATCGAGTCCACCACGTTGAGCGGGTGAAGCAACGAACGAAGGATCCACACTCGGTTGAGCTGGCCTGGAGGCATAAGCAGTTCTTCTTTTCGTGTTCCCGACTTGTTGATGTCGAGGCATGGGAAGATTCGCTTTTCCATGAGCTTACGATCGAGGTGGAGCTCGGCATTACCGGTTCCCTTGAACTCTTCGAAGATGACTTCGTCCATGCGGCTACCGGTGTCGATAAGCGCAGTGGCGATGATCGTGAGGCTTCCGCCTTCTTCGATATTACGTGCAGCACCAAAGAATCGTTTTGGTTTATGCAGCGCATTCGAGTCGACACCACCGGAAAGAATTTTGCCCGATGGAGGCACGACGGTGTTGTAGGCACGAGCAAGACGCGTGATCGAGTCGAGCAAGATGACCACGTCGCGCTGATGCTCAACAAGGCGCTTGGCCTTCTCGATCACCATTTCTGCGACCTGTACGTGGCGAGTTGCTGGCTCGTCGAAGGTCGAGGAGATGACCTCGCCTTTGACCGAACGCTCCATGTCGGTGACTTCCTCAGGACGCTCGTCGATGAGCAGAACGATGAGGGCCACTTCTGGGTGGTTATGGGCCAATGAGTTGGCGATATCCTGAAGCAGAACCGTTTTACCGGTACGTGGAGGCGCAACAATAAGTGCGCGCTGTCCCTTACCGACCGGGCAAAGCAGGTCGAGGATACGCATGCTGAAGCCAGTGCGCTCGACTTCAAGCTTGAGGCGCTCTTCTGGGTAGAGAGGGGTCAAGTTGTCGAACAACACCTTGTCACGCAATTTCTCGGGCGACTCGAAGTTGACGTCTTCAACTTTGAGCAACGCGAAATAGCGCTCGGAATCTTTTGGAGGACGAATCTGACCGCTGACCGTATCACCGGTACGCAGGTTGAATCGTCGAATCTGGCTCGGCGAGACGTAGATATCGTCCGGGCCTGGCAGATAGTTGTAGTCGGGGGCGCGAAGGAAGCCGAATCCGTCAGGAAGGCATTCGAGCACGCCTTCACCGTAGATTGCCTCGTCTTTCTCGGTATGCGCCTGCAGCAACGAGAACATCAGTTCTTGTTTGCGCATGCCCGAAGCTTCTTCGATGCCGGCTTCTTTGGCGAGTTTGACCAGTTCGGCCACTTTTTTAGCTTTGAGCTCTTTCAGATGCATTGAGTCTCCGTTCTTACCACCGCCAAATTGAGATCTGGAGGTTGGTTTTCCCTGCTATGACCACTTAGGGTTCGGAAGGGATTTAAGAAAATGGTGGGATTAAGTAAATATCGCGGATACTTGCCTATGTAGACAGACAAGTTTGTTTTGATTGGGGTCCGTCCACAGGTAGTGAACGAGCCCATATTCTGAACCTCGAACTTCCCCTTGTCAATAGCAGACTTGGGAAGCCTGATTCTTTTGAGGTGTGCCGATGACTTGGTAGAATGCACTTCGGGTCAACGAATCCCCCAAGGAGTAGAACATGTCAGAAACTCCCACCATTGCCGAGTTCACCAGCTTGATGGAATTTTTCCGCGAAGAGCTCGGATACGCACTCAAACAAACCGGAACGACCACATCAGAAGAGACCGAAGCCTACCTCGTTCATATGCTCGATGGCTTTGGAAAGCTCACTCCGGAAATGGCACCAGATCTGGGCTTCGACCGCCCTGCCGCCCAAATTCTTCAGGAAGCTATGAATGCCGATGGAGATAAACGGATCGAAATCTACCGCCGTTTGGGTGACGTCAGCCTGTACTCATGCGGGTTCTTTGAAGCCAAATTACAGCGAAGCTCCGTGGGCACTGCCTACTATCACAACATGGGACGCACAGCTTATGGCAGCCTCAGCGCGATGATGGCCTTCAAACAACCTGGCGGGGCGTTCGACGGCATCTTCAGAGAGCTTGCCCAGAAGTTTGACGAGGTGGTCTCTGCATTGCGATACCTCTCGGGACGAGGAATCGGCTCGTCGATCGACGTGCTGATGCAGAAATGGCAGACGGGAGGTTTGGAGGGGAACTCAGCACTCGCGTTTGGAGTGCTTCCCTTCCAAGGTGTCGGTCAGGCTTAACCGAAGGTACAAAGCCGGGCAGGAGCCCGGCGCACCAACTACAGGCCTTTCGTGATTCGCTCGCCTTCAAGCGTAAGAACGCTGCGAAGCTTGGCTTTCGATGCATCATCAAATGCGACGTAACCGGCTGCGATTTCACGAAGCGAGTGAACGGCTTCTTTGTTCTTCGATGGGAACAAACGCTCAGCGCCGCGACGCAATTCACGAGCGCGAAGGCTTCCGAGCATCACGAGTGCAAATCGGTTTTCGACCTTTTCAAGACAATCTTCAACGGTAACGCGAGCCATGGGTCTACTCCGGTGTTGCGCGGGTGTGCGCCAAACAAGACCCGGGACCGTACTCAGTCCCGGGGGATTCGTCAAGATCAGGCAATCAAGTGCTGCACCACAAGATCTTCGACACGGCGTGGGAGGCCAAAAAAGCGACCTTGCCCCAAGGTCCAACCCTGGTCGGAAAACCACACCCGATGGTCACCTTCGTCGACGCCCATTAAGATGGTATTCCACTGCAGATGCTGACAAAACCCCAAGATGCTCTCCAAGATTCGAGCGTGATCTTGCGGGTGTTTTGAGCGACCAAAACGTGCATCCAACTTCACGCCTTCGAGCTGGAGCGACGCCATGTTGAACAACGACGTGTCGCCACAGGCAAAGCGCTCCAACCAGATCGGAATTCCAAGTGAGCTCAGCGTCGCAATATGTTCGTTCAGCGCGGCGTTGGGTTGAAGAAAGACGTCCGCCCTCAACTGCAATGCGATCGCGGGGCCCTGCTTGGCAAGTTTGGCGAAGGCCCCCGAGGTCACAAGACCTGCCGATAGGGGCAAGAAAGTCCTCTCGCTATGCGGAAACGAGTCCAAAACACGGGCTTCTTCGGCAACGAGAGCTTCGATCATCCAAAACGCGAGTTCCTCTGTCATTCCACACTTTTCGGCCAACGATGTGACGTTTTCAGCGTCCTGCACGCCGTCTGTTGGATGGTTCCATCCAAGATGGGCCTCGACCGCAACGACCTTCTGACTCGCGAGTTCGACGATCGGTTCATAGGACAGAAAAAGCTCTTGCCTGGATAAAGCCAGCGCAAGCTCATCGTGTTTGTGGACCCGTCGGACGGCCAGGACCCGCATGCTCGAGTCGTAATGTCTCCACGGATTGCCCGTGTTGGTCTTGGCGGCCATCATCGCAAGTTCCGCCAAACGCAGCGCTTCGGGCACAGACATTCCTATGCGGGGAGACGAGATACCGATCCTGATCGAAACAGCAACCTCCTCTCCGCCAAGCACGATTGGGGCATCCATGCTCAAAATGATGTCATCGGCAAATCGATCCGCCGTCGTGCGATCCAAGACCCCTCGTATGACGACCACAAATTCGTCGTTCCCCAGCCGCGCGACAAAGGCACTTGAGTTGAGGGCTCCCTGAATTCGTTGACCGACCAAAGCCAACGCTTCATCGCCCCCTTCGTACCCATATTCGTGATTGATGCTCCTGAAGTCGTTGATGTTGATGAGCAACACGATCGCGGGAACTCCGACCTCAAGCGTGCCCTTTAAAACATCCATGAGGGCTGAGCGACTCGGCAACCCGGTCACAAAGTCTCGATACTTTGCGTCTTCGATCTGGCTCTTGAGCGACCTCGTTTCGGTGATGTCACTTTCGGTGATCGCCGCATAACGACGCCCTTCATGATAAAAAGCCGCCATCGACACGTGAACCCAACGACCGTCGCTAAACGACATCTCATGTTCAAAAAACGACCGGGCCCCTGCGATCAGCATATCCAAGCCGTCCAGAACGACGCGCCCCTCGGCCTCCCCCGCGAGGCTCGCCTTCCACGAAGCCAGATTGACGTCGAGACCATGTTTGGCAATCCACTCGTCATTGGCCAAAATACTTTGAAGATTCGAGTCGACGACAACGACAGAATCCATCAGCGCGTCAACGCTTGCCGCCAGAAACGCCCACGCTTCGCGCTGTTTACGACGATCGCTGGTCTGATGGTACAAAAAGGAAATGAGGTCGGAGAGAACCTCAAATGAAAGGCTCGTCTTGTCGAGACTTTTCCACGCTTCGGTGAGTTCGCCATCGACGGGGCCTTCGGTCATGACGACGATCGGCAGGTATGGATAACGGGCCGAGATCTCGGCCTGCAGATTCTGGCCATCGTTGCCCGCAAGGCGGCGATCCACCAGCAGCACATCCACTTCGCTGGCCTTCATGAGCCGACGCGCAGTCCGCAGCGTCTTGACGCAACGCAGCTCAAACCGAAAGAGGTTCTGCGCGAGAATATCCTCGACGAGAAAATGGGTCTCCACATCGTCATCGACGAGAAGTACTCGGATTGGTTGAGATTCAGGCAAAAAGCCCCCACGGCTAAACGTTCATACTGATTGTATTCCGGTTTGCCGTGAGTCACCACGTCTTTCTTGCATCACTCCAAGAGGAGTCATGTCAGAAAGGATGATTCAGTCGAAGGGCCTCAATACCCGGAAGGGCCTTGCCTTCGATCAATTCCAGCGCTGCACCACCTCCAGTGGACACGTGGTCCACAGAGTCGGTGATTCCCGCTTTTTCTGCTGCCGCAGCTGAATCACCACCGCCCACGACCGTGAATGCACTGGTGGTGGCCATCGCCTGCGCCACGCCCAGTGTTCCACGTTCGAACAATGGGTTCTCGAACACGCCCATAGGGCCGTTCCAGAACACTGTTCCAGCCGTCTCGATGACACCCCGGTAAAGGTCCAGAGTGCGTGGCCCGATGTCGAGTCCCATCATCCCTGCGGATATCGCGCCCGAGGCCGTCGTCGAGACTTCGGACTGCTTGTCGGCATCAAAGCGCGCAGCCGTCATATGATCCACGGGCAACAGAATGCGTTTACCGAGTTTCACGGCCCGCTCAAGGATTTGTTTCGCGGTGTCGATATGATCGACCTCTACCTTTGAGGTCCCCACGTCGATCCCCTGAGCCGCCAAGAACGTGTACGCCATCGCCCCACCGATCAGCACTTCGTCCACTCGATCCACGAGCGAAGTCAGCACACCGATCTTATCGGAGACTTTGGCTCCGCCCATCACGGCGACAAAAGGTCGGGCAGGTTTGTTCATCAAAACACTGAGCGCTTCGATTTCCTTTTTGATCAGGAATCCCGCGCCTTTTTTGCCCCGACGGAAGTGTTCAACCATCTGGTAGACCGACGCGTGCTTTCGGTGAACAGCACCAAAAGCATCGTCCACATACACCTCGGCCAATGACGCCAGGTACTTCGCAAATTCTGGATCGCCCTTTTCTTCGCCCGGATTAAAACGAAGATTTTCGAGCATGATGATCTGCCCAGGTTTCATCCCATCCAGCAACGTCTTGACGACGCGATCGGTGGGATCTTCGGGCAAAACAACCTCAAGACTCAGCAATTCAGCCAGTCGAACTGCGACCGGCTCCATGCTGTATTTAAGGTCGACCTTTCCTTTGGGACGCCCCAGATGACTCGCAAGAATCAACTGCGCACCCTTCTCGAGAGCATATTTGATCGTGGGCAGAGCCGCATTGATGCGGGTCTCATCGGTGATCTTGCCATTCGAGTCGAGTGGAACATTGAAGTCCACCCGCATGAAGACTTTCTTTTCGGCCAACTCAAGCTGGTCGATAAATGAAATGCCGGTGGTATCCATGTGTTATTTCCGTTTGTTGTCGACAAAAAGGAGAGCGTCGATCATGCGGCTGGAGTAGCCCCATTCGTTGTCGTACCAGGAAATAATCTTGGCCATATGAGTTCCGATCACCATGGTGGCTTGCGCATCGAAAATCGACGAATGCGGATCGTTCATCATGTCGGTCGAAACGACTGGATCTTCGGTGTAACCAAGGATGCCGTTCAACGTCGTGTGTGCGGCATGCTTCATGGCTGCATTGATCGATTCGACGGTGACTGGTTTGTCGAAGGTCGCGACAAGGTCAACACAAGAGACGTTGGGCGTCGGAACGCGCATCGACATGCCGTCGAGTTTGCCCTTGAGCTCAGGCATCGCCTTGGTCACGGCAACAGCTGCGCCAGTCGTGGTGATGACCATGTTCACTGCTGCAGCACGTGCACGACGGAAGTCTGATGGGTGCGGTGCATCCAACAGCCCCTGATCGTTGGTGTACGAGTGAATCGTCGTCATGAGCCCTTGCTGAATGCCGAAGTTCTCATGAAGAACCTTCGCCACTGGAGCCAAGCAATTGGTGGTGCAGCTGGCCACGTCGATCACCGACATATCAGGTGTGAATTGATCCTGATTGACTCCCAGAACGAAGGTCATATCGAGACCCTTGCCTGGTGCCGAAACGAGCACAAATTTCGCTCCCGCTTGAATATGCTTCGAGGCGGCTTCTTTGGTACGGAAATGCCCTGTGCACTCAAGCACATAGTCCACACCAAGGTCGCCCCAAGGGATATTTGCTGGATCGCGCTCAGAGAATACGCGCATCTCGTCACCGTCGACCGTGATCGAGTTTTCGGTGTTGCTGACCACGCCTGGATATTTGCCGTGCGTCGAGTCGTATTTGAAGAGGTAAGCAAGCTGCTCGGCGCTTGTCAGGTCGTTGATCGCGACAAGGTCGACGTTTGGATTCTGAGCCGCAATGCGTGCGACGCAGCGACCGATTCGTCCGAAACCATTGATGCCAATTTTGATCGCCATGATGTCCTCGTGGGGGCTGAAAGTGGAACTCGCTCGCGTTCTATCGCAATCACCACGGAGTGTAAATCTCTCCTCCCCAAACAGCCTCAGAATCGATGGGGGAGGGGCGCCAGCTTGCTTAAGTCTTCGTCGCCCAACCAAATCGTCGGCCCCACTAACGGTGAACCGTCGGCCATTCGAGCGTGCGAAACACCCCAACATCGAGGGGCCCCGAATGGCCACTAACATCGAAATTTTTGGCACCAGCTCAAGCACGCACTCCGCTCGTCTACGCAAGTGCCCGAGGCGCGACCAAGAAAAAGTGCCGAGGTCAAAGCTTGGCTGAGGCGTGGCAGGAAGAAAGTTGCCTACGACCTGCGATGAAGGCTAGAGTTGAGGCTCATATTGCGCGGTAAAGACATGGCCATAGACATCATTGAAGCCGGTGGATCGGACGAGATCGACCTGAAAAGCCCCGAGTTCTACCTGAATCGAGAATTGAGCTGGCTGCAGTTCAACCGACGCGTGCTCGAACTCGCACTCGACCCGGCCATGCCCACGCTCGAACGCCTGAAATTCTTGTGCATTTCCAGCACAAATCTGGATGAGTTTTTTGAGGTTCGGGTCGCACGCCTGAAGCACCAAATTCTGGGCGAATCCCGAGCCGGTGGGCCCGACGGCGTTTCACCTGCCGCTCAGTTGACCACGATCTCAGGGGTCGCGCACACCTTTGTGTCGGAACAATACAAGGCCTGGAACGAGGTTGTGATGCCGGCCTTGGAATCCGAAGGTATTCGATTTGCCAGGCGCATTGGGTGGAATGAAAAACAGCGCCGTTGGGTCAAACGGTATTTTAATCAGCAGGTGTTGCCCGTTTTGTCGCCATTGGGGCTTGATCCGAGCCATCCGTTCCCCCGTATCCTGAACAAGAGCCTTAATTTCATTGTTTCGCTCGAAGGAACCGACGCTTTTGGACGCGACTCCGGAATCGCGATCGTTCAGGCGCCAAGGTCATTGCCACGAATCATTCAATTCCCCAAAAGTGTTGCACGCGGCGAGTACGACTTCATTTTTCTAACGTCCGTGATTCATGCGCATGTGGCCGATTTGTTCCCGGGAATGAAGGTCAAAGGTTGCCACCAATTTCGCGTCACGCGTAACAGCGACCTTTTTGTGGACGAGGAAGAAATCGACGATTTGCGTCGCGCGCTTGAGGACGAGCTTTTTCAACGTCATTACGGCGACGCCGTGCGTCTGGAAGTCGCCGATAATTGTCCCGACGACATCACCTCGTTTTTGCGTGACCAGTTCAAATTGAAGGCCGAAGACTGCTATCAGGTGAACGGTCCCGTGAACGTGAATCGCTTAATGGCACTTGCCGACATGGTCGATCGCCCAGACCTGAAATTCCCGCCATTCATTCCAGGAACGCCCGGGGACACGCTTCGACGAACCGACATGTTCGATGCGATTCGAAACCGCGACATCCTGTTGCACCATCCCTTCGAGTCATTCACGCCCGTGGTGGATTTCATCAAGCAAGCCGCGGCAGATCCCGACGTCCTGGCGATAAAATTGACGCTCTATAGGACCGACGTCGACTCAGCGCTTCCCGAGGCGCTGATCGATGCGGCGCACGCAGGCAAGGAGGTCACAGCCGTCATCGAATTGCGCGCACGCTTCGACGAGGAGCGAAATATTCGCCTCGCAAATCGCCTTGAAAACGCTGGCGCACACGTCGTTTACGGGGTCGTTGGCTACAAAACTCACGCAAAGATGTGTTTGGTTGTGCGGCGAGAAGGCGGACGCCTGCGACGATACGCCCACCTTGGTACGGGAAATTACCATCCCAAAACCTCTCGCCTTTACACCGACTTTGGAATCTTCACCGCAGACGCAGATATCTGCTCTGATGTGCATCGGATGTTCAACCAGCTTACAGGCCTTGGACGCGCGCTGCGGCTCAAGAAACTCAAGCAGGCCCCCTTTGTGCTGCACACGTGGTTGATCGAAATGATCGACAACGAAGCCTCCTTTGCGAAAGCGGGCAAGCCGTCAAAAATCATGGTCAAGATGAACTCTTTGACCGAACCGGAGGTCATTCGCGCCCTCTACCGCGCCTCGCGAGCCGGCGTGCCCATCGAATTGATCGTGCGCGGCGTGTGTTGCCTGCGCCCAGGAATTCCGGGCGTCTCCGAGACCATTCATGTGCGCAGCATCGTCGGACGCTTCTTGGAGCACTCCCGCGCGTTTTATTTCAAGAACGGCGACCCACAGATCTACATTTCAAGTGCCGATTGGATGAACCGTAACCTCTACAGACGCATTGAAGAGTGCGTTCCCATCGAGGACCCGCGACTCGCCAAACGTGTTCTGGACGAAGGTTTTTTGCTCTACCTGCGCGATAACACTCATACATGGACGTTGGGCGCAGACGGCCATTACGTGCGGTCGACGCCGGGAAGCGATCCCCCCGTCAACGCACAGATTCAGTTGCTCAAAGAACACGCAGACACCGAAACTATTCTGGCGACCCCTTGAAGTCAGAAGCCAACGACGTCAGGGCGGTCCTCGACGATCTGATCGGGCAGTTCTCTGACCCTCATGCGTTTTTTCGCGAGCTGATCCAAAATTCGATCGATGCTGGTTCAGGTGAAGTCGAAATTAGTTTCGGTTTTGAAGAGCCTAAGCCCAACGAAGAACAAGGCACGCTGACCATTCACGTCAACGACTTTGGCGAAGGGATGAACCGCGAGATCATCGAGACCCGATTGACTCGCCTATTTTCGTCTACAAAAGACGACGACCTGACAAAAATTGGCAAATTTGGTATCGGATTTGTCTCGGTTTACGCCATCCAACCAGACGCCATTGCAGTAGACACAGCAAGGGGCGGCGAGTGTTGGCGAGTGGTTTTTAAACCCGACAGAACCTTCGAACTTTATTCCGTGCCAGATCCCGTTGAGGGCACGCGTATCCGAATTTTCAAACGGATGACTCCCCAAGAATCACAAGACTTTATTTCCCGGGGTACCGAGGTCATCACAAAATGGTGCGCCCATGTCGCGGTGCCGATTTATGTTTCAGGAACAGATATCCGAACTGAATTTGATGTGGATGCCGATATCAAATTTGAATTCAACGAACCTGGAACCCGAGTCATCGCGGGGCTTGTCGGGCGCGGCGAAGCTAAGTTTGGGTTCTATAACCAAGGTTTAACCTTAGTCGAAGGAACAGATTCCGATTGGCCTGGCCTCACCTTCCGTATCGATTCAAGGTACTTAGAACACACGCTGACACGCGACCGGGTTTTGGAAGACAAACACTTCCATAAGGTCACAGCGCTGATTGACCGCATTTACGAAGATGACCTTCCCAATAAATTAGTTGCACGAATGGAAGAGCTTGCTCGACACGGCGTCAGTGACGAGTACGAGAAGCTGGTCGATGTTTTTGCAACGCTCGTAGAATCTCAACGCGATATTGCAACGAGGTTCTTTAGTCGGAAAATATTCGTGGGCGAAACAGGCCCGGTTTCGATCAGGGATCTGCGGCCAAAGCCGGTTTTTGTGCTCGGGAAGGCGCCTCATTTGGCGCAATTTGCGAAGGACTATGTGCAGGGTGGAGACGGCGAGAGCCTGGTCGCCGCCCTCGAGTTCTGCGGCGTTCAGGCATCGCTGCTGCATGACACGATCGCCATTCCGAAGGACCGCACCGAATTAAAACCACATTTTCGAAACGCGATTTTGGCATTGGCAGGCCGACTGAATTTTCGCGTAAAAGAAATCTATTGGGGTGATTTTGTTTACGAATCGTCTCCCATAAATTTTGAGATGGTGTTCTACCTTCGCGAAGACGAAGAGTATGTTTTTGCGGACTCCTTGCCGGAGCGCGAGGGCGCACACCCAGGAACCTTCAGCGTTTTTTACCTAAATTCACGCGAAAAATTTCTACGAAACTTAGAGGTTTTGGCCGAATCAAAACCCGGATTTGCAGCGATGACGCTGTTGAAGGCGCTGCTTTTGCCCGTGGGAATGCCTTTAGATGAAGAAGACCGCCTGATGCGGGCCGCGCTGGAAGTTCAGTCCGCTGACGCGTCCTGAACGAGTCGAGACACCAAGTCTCGATGCATTCCAAGTTCGGTATTGAACTCGAAGAATGCGTCTGAGGCCCCCAAGAACGAATAGAGCGATGAGGCGGCAAAGGGCAGCATGTCGGCGTTTCCATTGATGAGGGCTAGGCCAAGTGCGTGGTCGACGTCCATCACCACTTCATCGCCGATACGGCTGAAGAGCCTGGCGCCTCCAAGGTGTCGTAATCCGATGGAACCCACCCGGGATGAAAACGCTTTTCCGTGGACCCCACCGATCGCAAGCATCCATTCCCTGAGCACATCGCCGGCCTGGCCTCGTACGAGGCTTGTGTCGACCTGAACCGCCTTGGGTGTCGCAACCGGTTCGGCCTCTACGGTATTGACGTGTCGCCACGCCAAACGCGGGAAGAGCGTCATCGGTGTCGAGATCACGCCGGTGCCCAAAACGACTTCTGAGGCGGGCATTCCGTTGAGCTCGCTCTGAGAGCGAGTCCACAAAATCTGGGCCCCCTTCTGGACCAAATCATTCCAAGAAGCCGTGGATCCATCGCAGAGCGTGAAAGCACCACATTGGCGCAGTGCATCGTGCGCCAATGGCCATGTTTGCTGGGTGATATCGCCGCATTTGGCAAGGTACCAAAGCGCCAAATCGCCACCGCCATCTCTGGAACTCCACTCCATGAAGCAGGTTTCTGCGAGGGCCAAAAGCTGGACATTCAAGTTCGTCGGAATTTTGGCCAATCGGTCGAACGTGTTCACATCGGGTTGAATCGATGGGCCATAAATCACCCCTTCAAAACGGCCAAGGGGCACCTGAACCGAATACTCACAGAGCACCCGGTCTTCGAAAATCACGTCGAGCAACAAGTGCGAAGCGACATAAAGATTATGGCCCATCCCGACACCGATATTGTGCTCGTCGGGCAGCATCCACAGATGAACGGTCAAGCCATCGGCACAGAACGTAATCTCGGCCAGCCGATCGGCCGGGGGTGCGAGGTTTGCTGCCGGTCTGCCATAGAACGCCGCACGATTTCGACGGATGGTCTCGACCAAACCTTCTTTTGCCGAACAATCAACAAGCTCGGTTTTCGGAAAGAGGCCTTCCAATTCATGTCGCAGCGCTCTCAGGACACCGGGGGCATCTGCAGGGATATAGTCGGTCACGACATCGGTGCTTTCGGTAAATGCGAGCGGGCCTTTCCATTTGCGCACTTCTTGTGGACTGACTCGATCGCCTGCCACGGTGTGAAGGAACTTCAAATCACGCAATTTTCGAGGCTGGGAGAACACAAGATCGTTAAGAACCTCGTCCGTGTTCGGATTTCGACTTTTTAAGGGCATTTCCAATTGCAGGTCCAACCACCCCACGACTAGGTTGTAGGCGCGCCGCACGAGTTCCAGCTGCAATTTGGTGCGCTTTTTAGATCGGTCAACCGCCGAATACTCGGAGTTTGGCTCGATGGCCGCTCCACGTGCGTACACCAGGAACTCGCCGGGCAAAGTCTTAAGAGATTCTTCTTCGAGAATTCGATCTTCGTAAAAATAACGCACGACAAATTGGGCGCGAGTCCCCTTTCCCGGATGCCGCCACGCCATCATGACTTCACAATCCAGGGCCTCGAACTTCTCTATGAGTGTGTAGCGAGCCGATTGTTCGATTTCGAAAGGTCGCACGTTCCTCTGCAAAAACGCTTTTGCCTGCGAGTGCGCCATGATGTCATCTAGGCCAGCCTTAACGTCGCTGCCAAACACCGCGTAGAGCGCGCGGTCCATAGCAGAATCCGTCCAGATAAAAGTCCCGTCGGGAGGCACGGAAGAAAAATGCGAAAATAATTGGTCGCGGTCGGATTCTTTAACGACCAATAACTGAGATTTTTTCGAGGCGGTCACCAGTTCGGCAAACGAGTATGAACCCTTGGCATCAACACGCTCAAAGATCCGTAAATCGGCAAAATCGCCTAAGGCCTTTACAACCGAATCCAACGTCATCCCCATGGCCTTAAAAGCACCGAGCGATAACGGCGAGTCCGAAAGGGCATATTTGTTCCAGAATTCGCTTTTGGCGTCTCCAAAACCAAGCCCGGTCAAGATATCTCCGTGCAGGGTTCGAGACGCCAACGCCGCAAAATAAGTGCGGCCCGCCCGACGAATCTGCGCCTCTGGCTCAAGATTCGTGTGTTTGGACAGGCCGACGAATAGACGATGGATTTCGTGGATCGCATCAAAGGCCAATTTCTTGTTTTGGTCGGTCAGATTGGGTCCGGAAAAATCAGCATTTTCGGGAACTGGTCCTGCAATCAAAACGTCAAAAGGACTGGGCTTCTGAGAAAGTAAACGGCCGTCTTTGACCCAACTTGCGGTCGGCGGTGGGGCCTTTTCGTGGGCCACTCCAACACATATCGAAAACGCACCGTGTTTTGAGTCGAGGGTACGAATGCATTGCGTCGCACTCAAGCTGGTCGGCCATTCTTTGGTGGACCAGGTCGACCGATTGCGTCCAACCAGGCTCACTCGCTGCAATTCCTCGGTGATATCTTCGACCTCCATGCCGAGGTACATCTCGACCTCGGCCACGGTCAGATCCAAGATATGGCGCTTGGCCACCAGGATCACAGGAGACTTGCCAGATATCGACACCAAGGGATGGTGCTCCGTCGAGATATAGAGCCTTTTGCCTTTGCGAATGCGGGCAAACGACGTCCTTGCTGCCTGACCCACCAAGACGTCCACTTCGGGGTCAGGCCGGTCAGCCATCGGCCAGATTGAAAACTCCTCAAACAATCGTCCGAGCCTCACCAGCATTGGTGATTCTTCATGTTCACGGTGCCGCTGTGCGGCAAGCGTTTCGACGATATAAATGACCAGCAACTCGAGAGACGCGTGTTGGTACCACTCGTGCGGCGGGATACTCTTATAGAGGTTGTACACCCCTTCATAATAGAGTTCCTGAGCCACGTTGATGGTCGACTTAAACGCCTCATCTTTCACAAACGACGCGTTCGACATGTCTCGTTGCAGATTGGGGCAATCCAAGATGGCATCGGCCCCTGGGGACGCCTTGCTGACCTCCGTCACCACCAACACACCGAATTGAGTCAGGTGAATGCGTGACGCCTTTTCCCCTGGAAGAATCCTTATATGACCACGTGTATTGCCAACCTCCATGATTCCGTGAGCCGGTTGCCCACCAAAATTAAACGGGAAAGAAATCCGCGTCTTGTCGAGCATGACCACGGTTTCTGAGTACTTCGCGAGGTCTTTCAGATATGTTTTTTCGGCAATCGTCCCGCGTAGGTTCTTAAAAAATGCCACCAAATGTGCGGCACGAAAGGCCTGTCGGAAATAAATGCGTGTGGTTTCACGTGCCGGGATGATTTCGACCCGTGGCTGACCCGGCGCCAGGGTCAGCTTTGTCGTGCCGGACTCAAGAATGAACGACGAGGGTCCGAGTGCTTCGGCGGCGGTGAAGCCAATGGCGAGTTGTTTCGCGGCGATATCGCGTGCAGTCCGAGTGTGTCGAAATGCAGCGTTGAAGAGGTCTGCGAGGTCTTCTGCCTCAAAAGCCATGCCATCAAACGTGGCTTCGACTTCGTCGGTATCGACTCGAAATTCGACCTTTGTCGCCCCCATCAAATTGGCAGCAGACACGATTTCCAAGACCCAACGATGGGGGTCTGGAAGACGGAAATTCCGCAATTTTTCGCGCGCCTTTTCGGGGTCGAGTCTGAACTCGCCTTCTTTCTCGAGGCGCCCGTCTTTCCTGAGTTCGTTGAGGATATCGTCGGTCATGCGGGATTATCGCATCCAACGAAGATTAGCCGCAAGTCTGCGAGTTGCGAACACACTGATACGGCATGTAAAAAAGAGCGGGGTCGTCGTAGAGCGAGATGCACGAATACCCCTGCCCGCATGCAGCGTCAGTGGTGCAAGCCACCGAACATGCTGGCGAGTCGCCGTAATTCACACAAACATTTCCGCCGCCGCCGCAGTCTTGATTCGTGGTGCACGATTGGCATAACGACTCGGAACCGTTTGGATTGAGCTTGGGATTATCGTCGATGCCATGCACCCCATAATGAACCTCGGGAAAGTCGTCGTTGACCCCACGCAAGAGCGTGTTCCAGGTGACTGGAATATGGCCACCCTCGCCGTCCGTCAGGACCAACCAGTGCACAAAACGATTGATAATCTCGTATCCGGCCGAAAACGGCGTGGTGTTCACGGTCGTGACAATATTGGTGTTCTGGTAGTTGCGATTGGGGTTTTCGAGCAAGGCCTCGACGTAGGTGCGGTAGCTGTTACACCCGTCAAAAACCCAAACCTGATAGCCATCCTTCATCTCGATTTCGTCGAATTCTGAATCGTCGAGTTCGTAGCGGGGCTGATAATCCAAAATCATGCCCGCGCCGGCGCCCGCATGACCGCTGTAGATCACGACGTCCGAGCGTTTGACCGCGCCTTCAACCAACTCACGCAAAAGGCTCTGAGGTTTTCCAGCGTCATCGTCCATCTGCGAGTGAATGATATGAACTCGAGCTTCCACATCTTTGCCCTCGATGCTCACCGGCATCACAAATGGCGCCGAGTCTGCTTTGAGGTCCGCAAACGTGGTCACGGAGTCGTTCTGCCAGCCGCTGTCGAGCAGGAATTGCACGGTCCATTTTGCGGTCTCAAGATCGTAGCGCTCTTCGTTGTAGTCGCCGCCAAAAATAACCGTGATGTCGTACACGCCGTCTTCAAAAATCTCGTCGTATTTGGGGAACGCATCGGTCGAGGGCACCGGTGAAACCAAGACATCAACGGGCAACTCGACGTTATCGCGCGTGATCGAAAACTTCAGGTGCTCGGCGCCTTCGGCTTCAATAATGAATTTCAATAGGTCAGCCGAGCCAACGAGTTGAAGGTTGTACGAAACAACAAGATTTTCGCCGTCGACGACGGTGTCAGCAGCGCCGGCGTTCTGGTAGCTGGGCTTTACGTAAATAAAATATTTCTTTTCGGCGTCGGTAATATCGACGTTGGCGGTGCGCAGAATCTCGTCGATGCGAGAGCGTGATTTGCGCGACACTTCGTCAACGATATTGTCGGCAATCTCGTCGGTCGTTGATTTCTGAGCCACATCATCAAGCGCGTCGAAATCCGCGGGAAGTGCGACCGAGACCTCACCAGACAGCGTGTACTCAGCAGCGTTGGTGCTGATGTAATTATCTGATTTTCCGAAACCGGCGGGCAAATTGACGACGTTCGAGGAATCGGCGTCTTGGGCGCTGTCCGCGCCGCACCCCATGGCACTCAGAAGCAGAACAGAACTTAAAAATAATGTCTTCATTACGGACTCCTCGATTCGCGGCCACTTCGATGGGCTCAAGTGCTCACGGCAATATTGCAACTCACGGGCCAACATAGCCCCTGTCTTTAAGATGTCGAGATCTATTGAGTTTTGCAGACATGTGAGTCGACGCCCTAACGCAGACACAAAAAATCGGCTACTTGAGTAGCCGCTTCTAAGGTCAATTCACCCCAGCGGCTTAGAGCGTGCAGCCATATTCTTCGCGGCTCATGCCGGCTTCACCGGCCAAGCCAAGCGAGGGTCCACCCGCTCCGGCCGCCCCAGGCGTCATGACCATTTGATTGTAGTTGTAGGTGCCATCGCACCAAACCGCGATTGAATGGCCTCCTGCGCCGCCTCCGCCGTGACCACCGCGTGCGCCATCGCCACCTTTGCCTCCGTCACCTCCTACCAACGTGGATGCCTTGGTCGCACTTGGGGATGCCAAGGTATCACCGCCCTTTCCGCCAATCCCGCCGAGGCCGGGTGTTCCGCCTTCGCCTCCACCGCCACCCTTCGCACCGGCCGCCGGCTCAAGCACCAAATGGGTGTACAAAAACCCAGCTGAGCTTCGAAGCACAAGACCGAAGCTCGAGCCGCCCTGAGTGCCACCTGTTCCACCGATTCCACCACATCCGCCGCCGCCACCGCTGCCGCCTGATGGTCCGCCCGTGTTGATATTCAACGCTCCGGCGCCTCCACCTCCTGCACCACCCCAGCCATGCTCTCCAAGCTCGCCGTCACCGCCGTTGGCAGCGCGAACAAAAAACAAGGTCGGATCCATCGTGCCCACGCCGGCGCCAGCGGAGCCTTCGACGATGATGGTCCCGGAGAATCCTGGCAGACCATGACCTCCTGATGTCCCTATATTTAGCGCCGTGAAGTTCGAACCGGCAGTACCACCGAGAACGCCAGGGGCCACGCCGCCAGTGGTCGCCCTGAGCAGCGTTGTTGGATTTGAAGTGGACGAATATCCAGCACCTCTTCCGCCCTCGCCACCGGCACGGAGAGAACCTCCGCATCCAAGGCCGCCAATCACCGTGTTGGTCTGAAGTGGGTAGTCTTGGCCTTCGTTGGTTCGGTAATTTCCCACGCGACCGGCAAACCCGTTTTGACCGTTAATGCTCGAAACCCCGGGCATGCCAGCGACTCCCGCGCCAGGCTGGCCAGGGGCGAGCGTAACGTTGGTCAACACGAGCCCATTGGCGCGAACAGCCCAAAGACCGTAGGTGTTGGCGCCCGGTGTCGTCGCGTCCGCGGTCGTCAATTTCACGTTCTTCAGATGCGTGGTCCCGACCACGTCAACGGCGCGCCCTGCAAAGACATTCGCAGAGGCCGCCATCGTATTGAACAAAATCGGTTGTTCCGCGGGGCTAGGCACGAAGGTGTCGTCGAATCCGCCGATCACGTGGATGCCCTCGACAAGGTCCAAGGGCCCATTCATCGACAGGGTCGACGATCCGCCGATCACGACCAGATGTTTATCACGTGTCCCTGCCTCAGCGATGGCCGCCTGCACATCGTTCATCGGGCTGGCTTTTGACCCGTCGCCTGCACCGCCGCCACGGACAAAAATGATGTCCTCACAGGTCAGGTCGGTGATTCCTGGGATTGGCATCTCACAGGTTCCAAATCCAGTTTCATTGGCAGCGCAGACCGATAACCCAAGGCCACAGCCACCGCACGCGACCTCGGTGGGCACGCCGTCAACACAGGGGCAGACTCCGCAATCAAGAAACCCACCGCATTCGTCGGCGACCATTCCACAAATATCTGGCGGACAGGCATCGAGCGGTTCGCACACGGTTTGGTTGTTCGTCGCGTTATTCGTCGCGTTATTCGTAGCGTTGTTGGTCGCAGTCGTTCCGTTATTTGTCGACACGTTAGTCTGGTTATTCGTCGTGTTATTCGATCCGCTGTTGGTGGCATTATTCGTGTTTTGCGTATTGCTTGGCGTCGAGTCATCACCGCAACCAGCGGCCAAGAGCACCAGAATTCCACCCACACCTAATCGTTTCATGTTTGCCTCCCAGCATCATTCAATTGCACCCTACTCTGAAGAAACCCGAACTTTGCCGCAAGCGCAGATCGCAATCCGTTCAGCAGCGGCGCCTTCACCCAACGACGAGCGAGCCATGGATCCCCTGGAAGCAATCATCAATGAAGTCGTGAATCAGTTCGCCGATCCGTTGGCGTTCTTCCGCGAACTCGTTCAAAACGCCATCGATTCGGGGACTCAGGAGATCGTGATTTCGTTTTCCTACGAAAACGGCACCGCCGTCATGCGTGTCGACGATTTCGGCGAGGGCATGTCGTTGGACATCATCCAAAACAAGCTGACCCGGCTCTTTGCGTCCGGAAAAGAAGATGATTTCACGAAAATTGGGCGTTTTGGAATCGGGTTTGCGTCTGTTTTTGCCATTAAACCAGACTTTGTGGTCGTCGACACGGCCCGCTCCGGCGAACAATGGAGGGCCTTATTCAGCGCTGACCGCACCTGGGAGGTCATGGAGCTCGACGAACCGCGCGAGGGCACATGCGTCACTGTTGTTAAAAAAATGTACGAGTCGGAATTCCGCGACTTGGAAAAACGAGCATTGGACGTAATCAAGTACTGGTGCCGATTTGCCAGGGTTCCCATCCTTATCGAAGGGGTTGATATCCGTGAACCCTTTGCGGTCGAAGCCCCGGTATGTGTCACGACCCATGAAGAAGAAACGACGATTGTGGCGGGTTTCGTGGACCAACGAGAGGCCAAAATTGGGTATTATAACCGAGGCCTTACGCTCCTGGAGACGGTAGATTCTCGTTGGCGCCACATGACGTTTCGGATTGATTCCAGATATCTGGAACACACCCTCACACGCGACCGCATACGCGAAACCGAGCACTGGGACCGCGTGGTCGAGATGCTCGACCATGTTCATGATGAGCTACTTCCAAAGCAGTTTCTTACGGAAATCCAGGAGGCATCACACGATGCTCCGTCTGCTCGCTGGGAGGAACTCATGATGTTGCTGCCCGCCATCAAACGAAATTATCCAAACCTCGAGAAGCCTCTTGCAGACCAGAAGATCTTCCCGACATCGACAGGCACCTGGGTTTCCGCAAACACTCTGCGCCTAAACCTGAAGGACCGAAAAGCTTACCTGCACTCCGATTCTCACGTCGCAAAAGACTTGGACGCCATCCTGATCATCGGAAATCCAGAAGTCCACGCGGTTGCAACGAAGGTATTTGGATTCCAATTGGTTCGCCCCGAAGAAGCCTGGATCCGAGCGATCGAATTCGGCGAACTTCCTCGGACCGACCGCTTGATGCGAGAGCTCATGGAGTTGCACCCCAAAATAGCCGAAATAAAATTCATCTCGTTAGCCTACCAAGGGTCCTTGGTCGGTTCGGAAGCTGCGATCTGGAACCCCAAAAACGAACGAGATATCCACGCTTCGGAGTGGAAAAAATCACGTGAGAAAAGATTCTTCCAATTCGAATTTCTGGCGCTGAACTGCGCCAACACTGCGGTTTATAACGCTTTAGAAATCGCCCAGTCTGAGCCCGAGTTCGCGGCATATGTTTTATCGAAGCTCTTGCTCGCCAGGACAGGAATACCCACGGAAACCGACGACATATGGATGAAAAAGGTCACGACTCGTCGCGTGGCAAGGATCGGCCAATGACCATCAAAAACTGGAAAACCGGAGAAACCGTTCAAAGGGGCGAGCTCACGCTGGACCCTCAACAGGCCCGAAGGAAACTCAGGGACTTTCGCCTGACCGACCCCCACCGATGGGTGCTTGAGATCGTGGCCGCTGGAAATATTGGTGGCGCATCAAAAATTTCGATCCAGCTTGATTCCGACGAAATTATGATTGCCCTTCATGGCATTGAATTCTCGGCGGATGACATCGAGACCTTGTGGCAGGCCCCTTTTCAAAAGACGAGCAATCCCATCGCGAAGCATATCGCCTTGGGACTGATTTCGGCCGAGTCGCTGCAGCCCACCCGTATTCTGCTTCGCTCCGGCAACGTTGAGGCGAACCTCGGACCCACGGCGAACCGAAGTCTGCTCGAAAAAATTGTCACGCAACTCTACCCGGAAGACCCGACAGAAAATGTAATTCAAATCTACGTTCGGATTCCACTGACGATGTCGCGGCTCTTTGTAGACAAGCACAGTCTGCCCGAATTCGATTACCTGACCTCTCTGGCAAAATTTTCGAAAACCCCGATTTCGATTCAAGGCAAGGAAATCACGGACCCGGGCTTTGATAGCCTCTGGGCCAACCGCACTCTGTTTCATGATCGCGGCTTGGATGGTGCGTTGAGCCTGAGCGTCGACCTGCTGAAAATTACGTTCATTCGTGATGGTGTCGTGACCGAGACCGTCGAAATGGAGGCCGTGATTCCGGCAGATATCGTCGTGCATACCCAACGACTTAATTACGATCTTTCGGGCACTAAAATCATCCGCGACGAGGCTTACGATCAGGTGATTGCGGATTTGATTCGGTTCACGCGACGCGCGTTCGAGAGTCGCCTTGAGAACAATTCATTGTCGGCCACTTTTAACGGCATCAAGGCTCGCCTTTTTGTGACGTTGCTGACCGAATTCACGCATCAGCGAACCTTCTACGAGGAGACTCCAGAGAGCGACCTTAGGTTGGCGCATCTGCTTCGCGATCACCGGATGTGGGCCTGTGCGGGGTCGGCGCCACCTTCCGCAAGGCGCAGACTGGCCGCCGATGGTTGGATTGTCAGCCTAAACGAAGCGATGCCTTCAGGGAATATACTGCATCGCTCACCGACGTCGTTTCCGACGCCCTTTGGGGATCGGGCGGTGTTGTTGACGGGTCGCGATTCGGACTATTTGACCGAATTCGAGACCGTCGCGCGACCGCTTGTCGAAAGATATCTGGAGGCTACCTCCGAGGATATTTCGGATTCTATCCATGCGTCCCAACGACGGGTGTCTGCGGTTCTGAAATGGCGCAATAGCCCCATTAAAACGCCGCTGAAAGACCTGGTCGCAGAAAACACCTACGTGTCGTCAAAAAACCGTTCCGTTCAGATCGGCTATGTGGAAGATCGGGGGGCCAGCCAGATCACATTCACCCACCAAGGTAACGCGTTGGTGCGAGCGTCCGGTATTTCGCATCTGCGGATCTTGATCCAAAATATAAATCCAACCGAACATTTCGAGAGCATTGAGGACGATGAACAAGCCGCGCAGCTCGCGCAGGACTTCGCAAAGACGTACGTAGCGTTTCTGCAGCAGATGACAACCTACCAAGACAGCAGCGCGATTTTGAGGCCAGAACCCTACGATGAGCTGCATCGACTTGCGACATTCTATGTGTCCAGCCGTCTTGCCGACACGCTAGGGCTTTTTGGAGAAAAGGCGGCGGAGTCGGTCGTGCTCTCGCCCACGGATTGCGCAGATATTCCGATGTTTTCTACCCTTGCGCGAGAGGCAGAGCTCGTTTCGAGTTCCAAAAAGCTGCTGAATTTATTCTCGAACGAAATGGGATATTTGCAGAATGCTCAACCCTTGGTTTCCGCACGCGATTTGATGAATTCCGGTCTGAAATTGGCGTTCTGTGACGCCGCGGAGGCCACTCGCCTTATCACAGCAGACTTCTGGAAGCTGGCGCCAGACTTGACGGTCGTCGTGGGCAATACGGTAACATCTTCGCTCCTACGGACTCTCACCGACACCACGCCTATTCAGGCGGCCACGCGGCATCGCGAGATCATCGGAAAGATGGAATTTCACGCGAAGCCAAAAACGTCGTTCACTCTGCCACAGGAAGGCAAATACGCCGCTCAGGCAGATATTAAAAGTGGACGTGGTCGTTACACGATTGGTTTGTCGAGCAGTCCAGTCAAACAAATCGAGGTCCAGTTTCTGCACGACGGACGCGTGATCGAGAGCGCTCGACTGGATTCACCTGGAGGCGCCTTCGATGTGATTTGTTACGACTCTCGACTCACGATTTCGTCGGGCTACAGCGGAGCCATCCAAAACGAAGGCCGCGCCGCCGTGGAAGCGGAAATCAAGCGGCATTGTGTGGAATTGGCGCTCAAATACGTTTCGGAAAATTCGACACCTGTTTTAGGAAAATTGGCCGCGCCTCTTTTTGCACAATTATTATTCTCGGGAGACAAATCGGCTCAGGAACTTGAAGTTTTTCCGGGTGTTCAGGGAAACCTTCACTCCTTGGCAGCTGCCCGGCTGTGGCCACAAATCTATTTTGTGCGACATGGCTTCCCCCCCTCCCAAAGCGCCGTTGATGCCGGGGACCCCATTCTGGTCGTGCCGGATAATTTCCCGGAAACAGCGCTTCCGAAATCAAAAGATGTTTCGGATACGCCGGAAATCCGCCAAAAACGGAGAATTGCCGAGAATCGGTTCTTTGCCTCCAAGATCGAGCCGATCGAGCTGAACAGAACGTTCGCCGAAAACGCGGTACCCGGCGGCGAGCAGGGCTTGGCCTCACTTCGGTTTACGACCAAAGATATTCAAGGCGTCGTGGGTCTTATCGGCCTAAAACGAAGTTGGGTGCGTCTCACGTTGCTGCATAAGGGGCGACACGTCGGAACCCGGACTTTGAACGTGCCCTTTGGTGAATTTGAAGGCGTGGTCAATATCGACAGCATCGTTTTGGACGAGCACTGGACCGAGATAAGGAGTGGCGAGAAGCTGGCAGACGAACTGATCAGGCAAAATTGTGGGGAGTGTCTTTTGACGTGGTTGAGGGCCGATAATTGCCACCCCGATTCGATCCGCGCCGTGCGCGCTGCCGGAATGTCGTTGAATTCCTGGTCCTCGGACCACGTGCGCGCCGCGACCCACCTGACGATTCACACCGCAACCAAGGCCCCCGTTGAAGTCAGCGTGCCGACGCCCAAGGCCCTTGGCCCGGAACACGCGTGTTTTCGTTTTCTGGAAGAAATCCGTGGCAGCTCTAACGTTTTTGCAAACGTGTCCGTGCGAGGCATGGAACTCAAGGAGTTGGGCACCGGGTTGCCGTCACAGGCCGACGACAACGTCATTCACGTCGACCCGACACATCCGACAAATCGGCTCGCGCTCGAGACTGACGACCCAGTTTGGCGCGCGATGTTGGTTTCGAGCGCATTTACATCGCTGAATCTTCGGTGGCTCGCCATCACAGACGACCATGAAGAAGAGTTCCATATTCGGATGCTCGACTACATGGCGAAGGCATTGAGACCGGGCGAATGACGATCGAAAAATGGCGAACGGGAGACGCCGTTCACAAAGGGGAACTGACGCTCGACTCACGAAAGGCGCGGGAAAAGCTACGTGATTACAGGCTCCCTGACCCTCATCGATGGCTCATAGAGATGGTCGCGGCGGCCAATCTGGGTGGGGCGTCACGCGTGTCGGTTCAGATAGACGCGGACGAGGTCATGATCGTTTTGCACGGCATCGAACTGACCGAAGAAGACATCACGACCCTGTGGCAGGCGCCCTTTAAAAAACAGAATAATCCGGTCACCAGCCGTATCGCCCTGGGCTTGATCTCGGCCGAGGCACTGGCTCCCAAAAGAATCCTACTGCGCTCTGGAAGCTTCGGGGCGGACCTTGGCCCGGGTCATAACCGCAACCTTCTCGAAAGAATCACGACCCAGCTTTACCCGGAAGATTCCGCCGAAAACGAGATCCAAGTCTATGTTCGGATTCCGTTAAAGCTGTCGCGCATGTTGGTCGAAGGAACCACCTTGCCCGAGTTCGTTTCTCTGAAGAACCTCGCCAAATATTCGAAAGTCCCGGTCGACTTGCTGGCGGCTGATGCCTCTTCACCAGACTTACAAATCTCTTCGGGAGATTTTGGAATCCTAGGTAATCAACGGCTTGATTTTAATACAAACGGCCTTGATGGGGCGCTGAACCTAACCACTGGTCTACTTCGAATCACATTTGTCCGCGACGGCGTGGTGACCGAAACGATCGAGCAGGACAGCCTTATCCCCGCGGATATTGTGGTGCGCACCGACCGCGTGAACTACGACCTGTCGGGCACCAAAATCATCAAGGATGAGGCCTATCATCTGGTGATTCGCGAGCTGATTCAAAACACAAAACAAGCCTTCGAATCGCGACTAGCGTTGAACTTATTGTCTCCAAGTTTTGATGTGATCAAGACAAGACTCTTTGTGGAGCTGCTCACAGATTTTGCCTACGAGCGCAATATTTCTAATGCAGTCCCCACCCCGTTGGATATCAGCTTAGCGAGCAAGCTATGCGCTCATCGAATGTGGTTGTGTGCAGGGACACCGCCTGCGGGCGTCAGCATGGATTCGGCGGGTAGAATGCTGGTGAGCTTGAACGACGCGATGCCAAATGGAAACCATTTGAACCGCTCAGCCACCCCACTTTCCGTTGAATTTGGAGACCGCGCGGTTTTGCTCACCGGCGAAGAAACGAATTACCTGACCGTGCATGATTCAGTGGCGCGACCGATTATCGAAGACTATCTGGAAGCGACTTCCTCGGACATCAGCGGCCAAGTTCACACATCAGCACGAAGAATCGCCGCCGAGGCCGGCTGGCGCCAAAACCCGGTCAAGAATTCATTAATTGAGCGTGTGGAGCCCAACACCTACGTATCATCCAAAGATACATCGGTTCAAATTGGGCATGTACAAGCTCCGCTGACCAGCGAAATTGTCTTCACACACAAAGGGAATATTCTGCTCCAAGTGAGCGGTGTTTCTGGTGTTCGAGTTCTGGTTCAAAACGTGAATCCGAACGAACATTTTACGGGAATCGCAGACGACGATATCGCGGGCGAACGGGCCAAAACATTTGCAGCGCTGTACCTAGATTTCCTGAGTGCTTTGGCCGCCAGCAGATCCAATAGTGCGGTTTTTTCCTCGAATTCCTACCGAGAGTTACACGGGCTGACGGTGCATTACGCGCAAGACAGGCTCCTAGATTTCCTGATTCATTTTGGGCAACGCGCCTCTGATTCGGTTGAAATTGACCCTTCGGATTTGATTGATTTGTCGATATTTTCAACGTTACCCCGTGAAGCTGAACTCGTTTATCAGTCAACAAGGCTGTTCAACATGCTGTCTGCAGGCGCTTTTTTGGACAAAGCCAAGCCTTTGCTCTCAGCAAGGCAACTATTAACCTCAGGAAAACACTTAGCCGTGTGCAATGCCCGTGAGGTCGGATTGCTAATCGAGGCTAAGTACTGGAACCTCGACCCAGATTACGTGGTTGTTGTGGGCGATGAAAACACCGGGGAGCTCCTGCGTTTAATAACCGGAATAAAACCCGTCCACGCGGCCTCCAGGCACCGGAAAATCACTGGGAAAATCGCGTTTGAAAACAAACGAAAGACGGCCTTTGTGCTGCCGAAGCCCAAACAGTTTGCGATAACCACCGATACACAAACATCCACAGGCCATTATTTAGCGGGATTATGCCAGGCATTGTCAAACAAGATTGAAGTTCGTTTTTTTTACGAAGGCAGAGTGGTCGAGGAAGCCGAGTTTGAGTCCAAAGGAGGGGCCTTCGTTGTAGTTTGTCACGACCAGCGACTCACGATTTCGTCCGATTTTCGAAGTCTGCTCCATGATGACGCGCGGGCCACGGTGGAGTCAGAAATCACGGAGTTATGCGCCCAACTTGCTTTGAAATATATTCAAGAGAACTCCACCCCGGAACTCAACCGATTGGCCACGGCCATTTACGTGCAACTGCTTTTGGCCGGTGATTTAGGCGCGCAAGGAATGCCGGTTTTGCACGATCTTTTTGGAGTAAAACATTCCATGAAAGCTGCGGGTGAATGGTCGCAGTGTCAATTTGTGCGACAAGGGGAACGGGCGGATGCTGCGTTAGTTTGCGAAGGACTACCCGTCCTCATTATCCCCAAATCCTTCCCTGCGGAAGCTCTTCCGAATTCGAAAGACGTTTCGGAGAGTCCTTTGCTTCGCGAACAAAAAAGAAGCGCAAAAGCACGATTTGAAGCGTCGGGAATTGTACCTATTCAGTTAAGCCGGCACATCAGCAGGCAGGCCAAGCCGGACGGTTCATATGCGCTCGCTGGCGGAAATTTCGCCAATAAAACAACTTCAGGGGTCGTTAACCTAATCGGGTTGAAAAGAAATCTGGTCAAGATCACCGTTCTGCATCAGAGACGACACGTTGCCACGCATACGCTGGTGCTGCCATTCGGAGAGTTCGAGGCGGTAGTCGACATCAGCGACATCGAACTCGACGACTTCTACAAAGAAATCAAATACGGCGCTCACCTTGCTGACGACCTCATCAAAGCCGAATGCGGCAAGTGTTTGCTGACGTGGTTGCGCGCCAGCGACCTACATGACGATTCGATCGATGCAGTACGTGACGCGGGAACGAGTCTTGTCGGCTGGTCTTCGGAACATGCGAAGGCAGCTGCAAAGCTTGTGGGGTCCACCGGGTGGGTTCCCGAACCGGTCGTGGTTCCGCGGCCAAAAACCACAGGCGCTGAAGATGAGTGTTTTCGGTTGCTCGAAGAAATCCGAGGTGACAGCACCAAATCTGAGAATGTGGCGGCGCGTGGGATCGAACTCAGAGAGCTGGGCACCGGGTTGCCCTCACAGGCCAACGGCAATGTCGTCCTGATCGACCCTACACATCCGACCAACAAGTTGGCGCTTGAGACCAACGACCTCGTCTGGCGCGCCATGCTGGTATCCAGCGCGTTTACGTCGCTGAATCAGCGCTGGCTCTCAACCACCGACGATCAGGAAGAAGAGTTCCATATTCGGATGCTCGAATACATGGTCAAAGCCCTGCGCCCGACGGGCGGGCGGTGAGCAGTGAGCAGTGAGCAGCTAGCAGTGAGCAGTGAGAAGTGAGCAGTGAGCAGTGAGCAGTGAGCAGTGAGCAGTGAGCAGT
>Ga0100385_1000235_pt1 | contig 75157 bp, 63 predicted proteins | sample CryGeymeta201509_FD_81543 | JGI IMG/M metagenome (GOLD analysis project Ga0100385, IMG submission 81543) | Groundwater microbial communities from Crystal Geyser aquifers in Utah, USA - Crystal Geyser metaG 2015-09 | ecosystem: Environmental > Aquatic > Deep subsurface > Groundwater | place: USA... | reverse complement strand
TCGCATTGGGCGCCAGACTCGCCGGCATGGCCCTACCCTGGCTGAAAGCCGCCCATGAGGGGGGCGCCAAAGAAGCGGCGGCCTTCGCCAGAACCACGATCGATGCTCTGCAAACGACTTGTTTGCTGACCGGATCGGCGAGTGTTGAGGAATTGCGTCAGGCACCACGAATTTACGGGCCTAACCTTGAGCGCTGGATGCGCCCGCAGCCTTATGGCGTCAGGAAGATCTGATAGCCTTCTGCGTCAAGCAGGTCATCAAGCTCGGCCACATCGGAAAGCTTGATCTTCATCATCCAGCCATCGGTGTATGGGGTCTCGTTGACCAGATCTGGGCTCGCGTCCAGTGAATCGTTGGTCTCAAGAACCTCACCAGTAACCGGTGAATAAACATCTGAAACGGCCTTCACACTCTCGACGACACAGCATTCGCTGTGGGCTTCAACTGCGGTGCCGGGCGCTGGCAGCTCGACATAAACAATGTCACCAAGCGCTTCTTGGGCAAAATGGGTAATTCCGATGGTAACGACGCCGTCTCCCTCGTCGCGAACCCATTCGTGTTCCTTAGTGTACTTCAGGTCTGCTGGGATCTGCATCAATCTTTCCTCTTGTAAAATGGCTTCTTAGTTGTTGTTGCCGATAAGCGTCGGCCGCGAATTTCGATGTCCACACGTTCGGCGTCGCAATGCTCAACCGCGATGTATCCAAGTCCAATGCTTTGTTCAAGCGTCGGCGAATAGCCACCACTTGTCACAATGCCGGCTTCTTTGTCGCCCACAAAAATTGGGTAGTCGTGTCGAATCACGCCACGATCCTGCAAAACAAGGCCACGCAAACGACGCGTTACTCCCGCAGTCTTGATGGCCTGAATCGCCGATTTCCCAACAAAGTTGGTGGCGCGGTCGAGCTTTGTCACCCAGCCCAACCCAGCTTCGAGCGGGTTGGTTTCGTCGTTCATGTCATTGCCGTAGAGCAAGAACTTGGACTCAAGCCGGAGGGTGTCACGACATCCCAAACCACAGAGCTGCATTCCCACGGGAGTGCCTGCTTCCATGAGTCCGTCAAAGACTGCCTTAACGCCTGCAACCGGAATATAGACCTCAAATCCATCTTCACCGGTGTAGCCAGTGCGCGAGACCAGACAATCGATTCCAGCCACTTTGCCATCTTTCGCGTGATAATAAGGGATAGCTGCAGCGTCGATATCCGTGATGGCCTGTACGACTTGGAGAGCAAGTGGTCCCTGAATCGCGAGTTGCGCAAATTCGTCGCCGCGATCGAGCATCTCGAAATTTCCGGCCATTTTATGCGCCTTCATATGTTCGAAATCTTTTTCACGATTCGCCGCGTTCACGCAGATGAACACACGGTCTTGAGCAAGGCGGTAGACGACCAGGTCGTCAACAATGCCGCCGTTTTCATGACACATTGCGGTGTACATGGCCTGACCGTCGACCAGGTTCGAAATATCGTTGGTGATCAAACGATCCACGGCCGCCAGAGCGTCAGGACCGCGGAACTCAACCTCGCCCATATGAGACACGTCGAAGAGGCCGACTCGATTTCGAACCGCGTGATGCTCCTCTTTGATCCCCGTGTACTGCACGGGCATCGAGTAACCAGCGAACTCAACCATTTTGCCGCCGGCGGCTATATGCTGCGATTCCAGAGGAACCGATTTCATCGTTTGTGCCATACAAGCTCCTTTTGCGGCGTGGGGCCAATCTCCCCATGCGCGAGTTTCAAATTATTCGCGCTCAACGTTGCGCGGAGTGTGTTTTCGAGAAGGGTTGCAACGGTCATGGGGCCTACGCCGCCAGGAACCGGAGTGATGCGCCCTGCCCGTTCGTAAGCTTCTTTGAATTCAACGTCGCCCACCAGGCGACCGTCCACGCGTGAGATTCCAACATCAAAAATCTGCGCGCCGGGCTTAATCCAGTCGCCCTTGATCAATTCAGGAACGCCGGTTGCGACCACGAGAATATCTGCCCTTCGGACTTCTTCAGCGAGGTCTCGTGTGTGGCGATGGCAGACCGTGACGGTGGCGCCAGCTCGAATCATCATATGAGCCATTGGGCGTCCGACGACCACGCTTCTTCCCACCACAACAGTCTTGCTACCCAGCGGGTCGATTCCGTAGGCGGCCATCATCGTCAGCACGCCCCTTGGGGTGCACGGCTCAAGTTCGCCCGCCCACGACATCAAGCGGCCCAAATTCGCAGAATGAAACCCATCGACGTCTTTATCGGGGTGGATCCATTCCAGAGCTCGGTTTTCGTCCAGATTGGGAGGAAGCGGTAATTGAAGCAAGATCCCATGGACCGTTGGATCAGCCGACAATTCGCTCAACACGGCGTGGAGCACGTCCTGTGACGTGGACACCGGAAGAATCCGACGTTCGCTCGTGATGCCGGTGACCTCACATCCCCGGATCTTATGGCGGACATACACCTGTGAGGCAGGGTCTTCCCCAACCATCACGACCACGAGCTTAGGAACGATCGCAGTATGATCTTTGAGGGTTTCTACGCCCAAGCGAACCTGCTCACGCAGGGCTGCCGAAATCACCCGCCCATCCAAGATCTTAGGATCTTCAACCGTGCGAGCGGCCTCACGGAGAGCGTGATAGTCGAGCTGCAGTGTCATATTCGGACCTCATCGCTCAAGTCGCGCGCACTATAGGAGCGAGCTAAGCGAGCAGCAAGTGGATTGTCACGTGTCTTTGGGCGGATCGGGATCTTTCGCAAATTCTTCGCGCAATTTGCGCTCAACCAGATGCACGGTCGCAGGTGAATAGCCGGCGTAATGGTTGTTCACGTACCCAAAAACCACCCCGCCTTGATTCGTAAAATGGTGAATTCGAGGAGCCCACCAACCGATCTCGTCTTCCCGATCGATACGAACCGAATCGAAAGTATCGAAAGCGTCGTAGTCACCGAGCCATCGAATATATGCGACGCGGGAAGTTGACCGCCAAAAGCGTTGCATCGGCCCGGCGCATGCCATGCATAGCGCAACACCCCAGGTCTTAAGCAATTCGGCAAACTCATCGGTAAGCCAAGAGGTGTGTCGGACCTCAATGGCGTACATCAGACCATCGGGCAGGCCTTCGAGGTACCTTTCCACGTCCCCAAATGCCGAGGCGTTAAAGCTTGGCGGAAACTGAAGCAAGAGCGGCCCGAGCTTCTCGCCCAACTCAGACATGGTCTCGATGAATCGGTAGGTTTCATCCGCGCAATTGATGAGTCGCGCGTCGTGCGTGATCGTGCGCGGGAACTTTGCGGCAAACATGAAATCGTCAGGCGTCCGCTGGTACCAAGCCTGCACGGTCGAGCGCGCCGGACAGCCGTAAAAAGTGGAGTCGATTTCAACACTTCGAAATTGGGTCGCGTAGTAGGCAAGACGGTCGCGCGCAGCCAGATTTGCCGGGTAGAAATTGCCATCCCAATCGTCGTACGACCAACCCGCGCTGCCCAAAAACAGGCGTTCGTTCAGCATCCGATCGGGGCGCACTGGCGATTCAATTGGAAAGAGAGTCATCTGAGGTCCGGGCTATGATGCGCAATCCCATGAAACAACCGTACGCCACCAAGCACAAGATCAGCTGCGGTCGCGTCAACACACCCCACATTTCGGTGGTGTGCGGGTCGCGGCCAAATTCGAGACCGAAACGAATGACCAGATAAACCAGTGCCGATGCCAAAGTTGAGGTCACCGGCCGTTTGAACGACCGCCAGGCGATCACAAACGCGACCATCGCTGCGAGTCCGTCGAAAATCGGAAATGGAAATGTGGGCAGTGACGACGTGGCAGATGCAGAAATCTGACCGCTCAATAATTGCGTGGTCCAGGCTGACGAGGGCATTCGGTAGGCAATTCCCCACGTCGACGCCTGGCCGAAATCACATCCTTGAAAAACACATCCGATTCGGGAAACCGCGAGCAGGAGCCACATTCCAGGGGTGAGATCATCAAGGAGTGTCCTGCCCAGGCTCCCCTGCCCAACCAAGATCAATGCGGCGAAAGATACCGCAACTGCCCCGCCTGAACTGGTCAGTCCAGCCTGGTGAGGATCAAGAAACGACGCGAGGGGCACCTGACCAACCATCACTCCACCGATTCGTGCCCCGAGGAGCGCGATCGCCACAAACCCGGCCAGCGCAACGGCTGCCCGAAAGGGGTCATGGTCGAGGCGTCGCGACCGCCAAGCAACGAGCGCCACCGAAACCCAGATGCCAATTCCGAGCAACTGAGTTTGAACCCCATCGATGATGTCAACGCTCCAAATCAACGACAAGCCTTATTCCATGCGGGTGTGAAGGCGGTGAACTTGCTTGACCGCCCTAATTCCAGACTGCTATATAACCAGAGTTGGAAACAAGCCTAACAAGTATTCTTTTTATCTGGCGCATCGATGACAGACATCAAGGTCAACATCTTGGGTTGTCGTGGCAGTTTTCCTGTCGCGGGGCTGCAAAATAAGAAATACGGCGGAGCCACGTCGTGTGTGGTTGTGACCGTGGGTGACCGGACCGTTGTTTTGGATGCTGGCAGTGGCATCACAACGCTCGGCTCGATGCTAAACGCTATTCGTGGGCCACGTGTCGACCTGTTCATCACGCACGCGCATTACGATCACATTCTGGGTTTGCCCTATTTTTCGGCGATGTACCGTCCAGACGCGACCGTCAACATCTGGGGTCCCCGCAACCCGCGTTACCCTTCATTTGAAGCGACGCTCGACGACATCATTCGCCCCCCCTTTCATCCAGTACCACTCTACGAGATGCTTTCGCGCAAGACGATCACAGACATCGGCGAGGCCGACGTCGTCTATTTTCTTCATGATCAAGACGAGCCTGTGAAATTGCAGCCCAAGCATCCTGGCGACCAAGCTAAGATTCCGGCTCCCGAAGACGTTGCCTTCAGCGTCCACTGCATGCGCGGGTACAATCATCCCAAATCCGGTGTGAATCTCTATAAGATCGTGGCAGGCGACAAGTCGGTCGTCTACGCAACGGACACCGAAGGTTATGTCCACGGCGACCGTCGTTTGGTGATGTTTGCCCAGGATGCCGACGTCTTGATCCACGACGCGATGTACACCGAAGCTCGATACACCTCGATGCCCGTGCCAACGCAAGGGTATGGCCATTCGACGGTCGAAATCGCTGCCACTCTGGCGCGCCTTTCTGCGGTCAAAAACCTCGTGCTTTTTCACCACGATCCAAGTAGTGGAGACGACTACCTCGATGAAGTCGAACGACTTGGTAAATCGCTATTTCAAAACACCGTCGCAGCACGTGACGGCATGAGCATCACCATATAGGCCATGGCCAATTTAGACTTACGCTTCGACGCGTACACCGAAGAGTTCTCAGGCCGATCGCTTGCTGAGCTTCGGAGTTATGCGCTCTCTCATCCCATCGAAGGCCCGATTTCGATCGAAATCGGCGCCAATCGCGGGAAGTTTCTTGTGGACCTCGCCGAGATTAATCCGGACCGCCGTTATCTTGGAATAGAACTACGGCTTTCTTTTGCGCGAGCGGCAGCCAGTCTGGGAAAACGACGAGGATGCACCAATGCCGACACGATTCACGCAGACGCAAATCTGGCGATCCCAATCCTGATCGACGACGGACAACTCGAAGAGATGTTCCTGCTTTATCCCGACCCGTGGTGGAAGGCGAAACACCATAAACGGCGCATGATTCAGCCCGATTTCTTGGACCTCTTGGCCCAAAAGATGCCATCAGGTGGAAAGGTTTGGATTCGCACCGACGTGGGGCCATTGGCCGACGACATGCGTTCGACGCTCACCGACCATCCGGAATTCGAGCCGTTGAAGCTCGACGAATACCCGTTGAATCCTTTTCCTTGGACCAACCGCGAAGTTCATTGTTTCGAACGTGGTTTTCCCGCCCACCTTGTCTACTTCCGACGCATCTGAAAGCTAGGTCAGCTGCTTGATCAGGCTGATGATGTCGACGGACGGCACCCAACGGCCGATTCCTCGCAACACCAAAAGCCAGAGACAGAGGGCAGACACGATAATGGCCGCAAAGGTCCAGATCGAGCTGCCAAAATTGGCTACGATTGCGGTTTCCATTCCAATCCAAATTCCTGCCAGCAGACTCCCACAAAAAAGTGATGGAATCGTGGCAACAAGCGCGCTTGAAACAGATAGGCGAGCGAGTTTCCATACGCCGTAGAACCACACGGGCAGGCAGCTCGAAATCGCAATCAACACGACCCAAGAAGCGCCTTCGAGTCCTCGCCATGCCGTGAGTGGCCAGATTAGGCCCACCACCGCCACAAAGCGTGGCAGGTTCATCTTCAAATCGAGATCGGGCCGATCACAGGCCTGAAACAAGGCGCCACCTAAGGCCGCGAAAGACCGCACAAATGCGGAGATCACGAGAATCTGAATCAAGGGCAGAATCGGCGCCCATTTCTGCCCCAGAATATGCTCAACAATTCCCGGAGCAGCCAACCAAATGACGACTGACACAGGTGCCGACAGCATCATCGTCGAGCGCAGAACCCCTACAAATGCGGCGCGTAGCCCTTCTGGATTATTCTGCAGCCTGGCGTAGGTCGGAAAGCTCACGCGCGAAATCACGTGGGTCACTTTCGTCGCGGGCAAATTCGAAATCGAGTAGGCCAGCTGGTAGTACGCCAGCGCCGCCAACCCGAGGTATTTGCTGACAAATATATCGTCGCCCTGCGTGACAATGAATCCGATAAAGGACAGGCCTGTGATCCAACGCCCATAACGGGTGAGCTCTTTGAATCGAGCAGGATCCCATTCGAGCTTTGGCCTGAACGGTTGCACAACGTAAGAAACGATCAACGAAACAAAAGCGCCCGCAATCAAGCCAACGACAAGGCCCCAGACGTTCTGAAAGACCAGCACAGCCGGAATAGCCACACCCGCACTGGCAAACGCCTGCAGGCCATTGACCACACAAATGGTCTTGAAGTTCAGATCACGCGAGAAGAAAACGAGCCCAATATTCTGAGCCCCCTGAAAAACGACCTGCAGAGTCATCGCCCAGATTAGATATTTGAGCGTGGGTTGGTCAAAAAAGTGGGAAACCGGAACCGCAGCGACCGCCAGAAGAGCGGCGAGCCCTACCCCGCGCAACACGTGCCAAGTCCAGGCCACATTCAGGAAGGGTTCGACTTCGTCTTGTTTTTGAATCAGCGCCTGGTCGAATCCCGTGCGCGAGAAGTTTTCTAAGACGGCAATGGTCAGCAGGACCGTGCCCATCAATCCAAAGTCTTCGGGTGACAACACACGAGCCGCGATGATCGAACTTGAGAGCTCGGCCACGGCCTTTAAAATCTCGCTGACGGCGATCCAGAACGACCCGCTTACGAGCGTTTTTTTGACGTCGGCGTGAGTGCTCACGCGATACGGCAGCTTAAGAAACGATGGTACGGCTGCTCAAAGACGCGGAAATTATGTTCCACGACGAGGCCGTGTTTGGTCAGGTGCCCGACAATATCGCTCAGCAGATACCCCTTTTTGCCGACTTCCCAATAATGTTCGCCGTCGAATTTATGTTCGCGAGGCGAGATGTTGGGCAGGTCTCGAACCCCATGGACGATACGACCAATGCTGCCTTTCATGTCCACGCGCATATAAGGCGTGACGTCTGGCAAGCTGATGAGCACGTAACGCGACGAAACCCGCGTGAGCTCGTCGAGGCCGCGATCGAAGTCCGAGAAAGGAAGATGTTCGAGCGTCTCGAAACAACAAACCATGTCGAATTCGCCGTCTTTGAACGGCAAGTCGAGGACCGACGCCACCGTCTCGGGATTCAGACGCCCGTCAAAGTCGCACGTATGCAGGTGCACACCAAGTTGTTCAAGGTAACGATGCAAAAAACCATTGCCGATTCCGACTTCGAGCACGGACTCGGGCTTGCGACTCGTGATCTCGTCAGCCTGGTGCCAATAGCTCGCGAACCGGCATTTGGTGTCGTATCGGAGATCTGAATAGTGCTCGGGATCGACCTGAATTTTGTATTTTTGCTGCATGATTTTCCTTGGCTCAGCAGCGTTTCGCCGCACACAAACTCAAGCTTTCGCTGATTCGCTTCGTTTCTCGCTCAACTTGCGTTGAATATGCCCCATGATGTCACCAATTCGCTTGGGCCATGAGTTCTCTTTGGCGACCTTGAGTCGGTCTGCTTGACCCGACGTCGGGTCGGACATCGCCAATTCACATTGGTCGACAAATTCCTCGGCCGATTCTGCGATGTTAACGTATTTGGCGTAGGGCATGATCGCTGGGAGTGCCGACGCTACTACGGGTTTTCCGGTACCGAGAAACTCAAAGAACTTAATCGGAAAAACGCTCTCGGTATACTCGTTGATTCGATAGGGAATTACGGCAACGTCGAACGCTCGGCAATAATCGGGCAGCAACACATAGTCGCGGTGCCCAAGAATCCGGATATTTGGGGTCGTCTTAAGCTTGCCCAGACGCGTGGTCGGATCGGCCTCGCCCACAGGTCCAATCAGCACAATCGTCCAATCTGGGCGGTTGTCTGCTGCGTATTGGAGCCATTCAAGGTTGACTTTGTAGTCGCTCATGGCCCCGACAAAACCAATGATGGGCCCCTTAATATCGGCGATGTCGTCGGGAATCGGTCCTGGTTCAAGCGCTCGGCCGAAATGATCCGCATCCCCCACATTATGAACCAGATAGGTATTTTCTGGGTTCAGGGGCTTCCTCAACTCATAGAGTGGAGCGCTGGTGGTGAAAACAAGGTCTGCTTCTTTGCATAACTTATCTTCGCTCTTCCTGATCCAGGCAGCCGAAGCGCGGTAATTTGGAAAGGCCTCGTAGTTGTCCACGCAGTCGTAGACGAGCAGCTTTCGCGGCAGATGCCGAACCGCATCCGCAAAACCGGGATGATACACCCAAATGATGGGATCAGTGATCCCTTCTCGCTCCAGAAAACGCTTCAAGAATAGGACCTTGAGGTCGTATTCGGCCGCCGAACGCAGTCGATTCCCCTTTTTCAGCAGCTGAAAAAACAAGGGAGCCCAATGGTCGGCAACGTAGAGCGATGAATCGCGCTGCGAAACGCCGTCCCAGAGCAGCGAAAGGCCGCGCCAAGTGTCGGAAGGGTTCTTACGCAGACGTCGCCACAGATACTCAGGAAGCATCCGTAGACCATGGTCCACGTGGATCACACGGTGTTCACGAGCCAAACGGCTCATGATGTGTTGCTTATTGGTCCACATTTTGTCGTCCCAGCTCTGGGACGACAAACACACGATGGTTTCCACGATTAGGCCCCGTAGGTCTCGTTGTAGTCGGCAATCGCGGCTTCAACGAGCACGTGTGCCTCGGCGGCGCCGTAGATCGAGGTGATCGAAACGCGAGGAGAGCCACTTTCGCTTGGGATCTGCTTGTAGGTCAGGAAATAATGCTGAAGCCTTTCAATCAAGATGCCTGGCAATTCTGAGATGTCTCGGACGCTGCCCCAGATATGGTCGTTTTGAAGAATCGCGACGATCTTGTCGTCGGCTTCTCCGCCATCGACCATCTGCAGTCCACCAATCACGCGTGCGTTCAACAGAATTTCGGCGCGATCGATGCGACGTTCAGAGATCACACAGATGTCGAGTGGATCTCCGTCACCTCGTTCAGCCTCAGGCGACAAGCGGCCCACCCGGTCACCACAATAGGTGCGAGGGATGAAGCCATAGAGTGCTGGCGGCTGCGACGATGTGCGTTGCGGGCGATCGACACGCAAGTAACCTGTCACCTTATCGACTTCGAATTTCACGGAGTCGAAAGGCGTGATCTCGATGTAGGCGTGAACGATTTCGGGTGGATTAGGTCCAACTTCAACCCCATGCCAGGGGTGTGGACGCCAGCGATAGAACGGTTCTGGAAAGCTCATGTTGACCTCAACGTAACGGCCGGTCGCACTTCTAACGGCCTCGTGAAGGCTGGTCAAGCTCAGCCGTCTTTGTTCACGATGAACATTTCGGCACCAAAGATTCCGCATTGCCGTGAATCGCGCCAGAAGTTCCAATGAATGTAGACCTTTCCGTTGGGGCTGGTTGCGTCGTCGGGCGCCAACCCGTGGGGGCCAATCGTCTGAGCAATGATGATCGCCTCGGAGTCGTACATCAGCTCACCCGACGTCTTAACGATCGAGACCTTCTCTACGACCCCAGTGGCTCCATCGATGACCATCTCCAGCTTGGTGTTCAGGTTTGGGTTGCGAAGTGGGCTTCCCATCGGAACGCTGGAGTCCAAATAAGGCAGGTAGCCGTCCGCCCAGCGCTTGTGGATCTTCTGATGAATTCTCTCAAGGTAGCGCTTGGCGGAGTCCGAGTAAGCGTTGACGCCCGTGTGGTTTCCAACCGCAACGTCGGACGCAAAGCTCTCGAGGGCGCCGCGGAATGCCTTGTCCCTTGCGTCAAAATCAGCAAGCACCTTCTTGTTGGCATCTTTGGCCGTTAATGCCGCTCTGGCCGCTTGTTCTCGGCGACCAAGAGGCGACTCCATCGCAGCCATCGGAACGTTGAAGAGTCTTTGGATGTCGACGGGCTTATTGTCTGAGGACTCTGACGCGGAACTTGTTTTCTCGAGTTCACTGGGCTCGGTGGGATTCTCCTGCCTTTCGATCGGTTTTTCTTGGGTGAGTTCGGCGCGCTCGTCTTTTTCTACCCGGTTGGCGTTCTTAGAAACGAAATTGGCCCGTTCGGGCGCAACATCGTTGGTCTTCTGGACGATCTTCTCGGGGACAACCTTGGGGATAGGCGTCGGTGGAATGAGGACCTTCTCTTTAGGTTTCGGAGGTTCCTCGACGACGCTGAGCTTGAAGTCAGGGTTGGGTTTAGGCGGCTTGACTGGAAGTGGCTTGTTGGCCAACAGGTTTGCCGCAAAGGGCATCACCAGTGCCAATACGAGCGCAAGATGCACAAAAACCGAGGCGAACTGAAACAGGCCTATCCGGATCCACGAGTGCTTTCGACTTTGGAGCGTTGTCATTTTCCTCATGGAGCGCTAAAAGCCAACAAGCATCAGGCTCAGGTTGTGAACGCTATCATGCCGTCAAAAAAGTTCCCATATCTCGTCATCAACACTTTATTGATGGTTTTAATTGCAGGCGCAGGTTGTGCCAGCAAAGTCGGCGACGAGTGCGTCAGCAGCGCGGAGTGTCCAACGGGCGCGATCTGTGATGTCACGGTAGAGGCCGGCTATTGCACGATCACACCTTGCGACTACGACTCCTGTCCTAGCGACTCGGTATGCATTCAGTTCAGCCGAGAAGAGTCGTTCTGCATGGCCTACTGCGAGTCTTCGGGCGATTGCCGCGATGGGTACACGTGTCGAAAAGACATCGAAGGCCCAGGCTTCTGTTACGTACCGTCCGAAGCGCCTGAAGAGTAGCCGCTTGTATGCTGCGTCGGTCTTCGGCACTCTAGCTTCCATGCGAAGCGCCCTAATTCTCATATTGATGATGACCCTCTACGGGTGCACCCCTGAAATCACCTGCGAAGACGTTGGGTGCACACAAGGGTTTACCTGCGACGTCCTCAGTGGTGCGTGTCTAGAAATCGTATCCGACTGCCGCGTCGAAAACACCTGTCGGCCAGCTGAGATCTGCGACACAGCCACCGGGCAATGTCGCCCCGCCGAGGTCAAATGCGCCGACGGCAACCCCTGCCCCGGTGGGCTTATTTGCGACGGCCAGACCGGCATCTGCAAGCCCGCATTTCGGTGCACCGTTGATGGCTGCTCCACAGCGGAAGTCTGCGATTCCAGAACCGAACGTTGTGTGGCTAAACCATGTGGCGCGGATCAGGATTGCCCTGACACCCATGTTTGCGAAGGGTCGGTATGTCGCTTTGGCTGCCGCCCTGCCTTGTCCAACTGCCCACCCGGACAATCCTGTCTCTACCAAACAGGAGACACGTCAGGCCTTTGCCAACCCAATTGTTCACAAGACACGGAGTGCCCCTTCGGGCAGCGCTGTGTGCTCGCTGCTGGCTTTTCGTCATGCCAGTTGGAGAGCCCGTGTGACGCGGCTCTAGACTGTCGGCCAGACGAAATCTGCTCCGCGGGCGCGTGCATTCAGCCTCCGTGCAGCACCAATGAAGACTGCCTTGAGACTCAGATCTGTGAAATTCCCGTCGGCGCATGCCTGAATGTGAGCTGTGATGAGGACATCTACGCGATGGTGCTTCCCAACCACTCACGCGCAACGGCATTCGCCCTGGCACCCGCTGCAGATTGCCCAAACACCGCCACGCTGGCCTGTGTTTACGACGACCTGACGTTATGTCCCCAAACATCGGACTGGTTCTCGGTGCGGGCCGGAAGCACCGACGTCGTTCGTGTGCGCATCGACCAGAAGTCGGCCATCCCCGATGTTGATCTCTACGTGTGGGGATCGGACGGAACACTTTTGGCCCAGAACACCCTGCTCGATCCCATTTCAACCGTACGCGTCGCTCCAAATCGAGACCAAATTCTCTTTGTGGAAATTCGGCCAACCACCTACACGACCTCCACCTACACGTTATCGATTGCGCGAGAGTTTTGTGCCAACGACGCGTTCGAAGAAAACGACACCCCCCTTGCTGCGACTGCGGTCGCCACAGCAACCGATGTGCCGTCGGAGATACGCGCAAAAACCTGCGGCTTGGATGAAGACTGGTTTGTGTTGCGCGGCATCACAGCTCAGAACGGGTTGCGCGTAGAACGAACACTGTCCGACACATCGCTTGTCGTTCAGCTGCTGTCTCCCGAAGGCGAGGTCTTGGAGATTTCTCGCGGTCAACAGCGCGAATGGCCTAGGATTGGTGTTTCGGGCGACTACTACGTGCGCGTACTCTCGGCTCTTGGTTTGAGCTCTGATTATCGGCTCGGTTACTCGGTTCTGGCGCCGTGGTCATGTCCAGGCGTGCAGGCTGCCAACACTCCTGCTACGTCGATCCCCGCGGAAGCTGGGTCACAGATCTTTGGTTACTGCCCCATCAACGATGGATGGGATGTGGTGTTTATCGAATTGAGCGGATTGACCCCTGGCAATCTCAACCTCGCGGTCGTACCGGGTCTGAGCTCACCCGCACTGGATGTGAGCCTTCTGGTGGATGGAACTTCGCCCGTCCGAACGGCCGTATGGATCGGAGGCGCTTGGGAAATCACCGCGCCTGTTGGCGTGGGACGATACATCCTTCGAGTCGCCTCAAACGCGAGCGTGGGCCGAATCGAAGCTCCCCCTGAATTTGAGCTGTCGTGGGCCGTTCAGGAATGACGGCGAAGAAAGGTCGGGATTTCTTTCCAGACCCCAAACCAAATCGCCAATTCGCGCTCGTCGAGGCCTGCGCGCAGAAAAACGCTTCGAATGGAGCGCACCACGTATTCTTTTCCTGACGACTTGAAAAAACCCGTCAGCTCCAAGGTCGCCTCAGCACTGTCAAGCATTCTCTCTACCTGTTCGCGACGGGCCAGCGGAAACGGAGCTTCGCGTTCCACAGTGGAGCCCGAGACCCGGAAGCACTCCCAGAGTGTCAACAACACAGCCTGACCCAGATTTAGCGAAGTGTAGTCGGGATTCGTCGGCACGCTCACAACCGCATCACAATGATCGAGCGCCTCGTTTGAGAGGCCGTGATCTTCACGCCCAAAAAGAAAGGCAACCTTGCCGGGCACTGCCAAGGCTTGTTCAGCGGCTTCGGTGGGATGAAGAACGGGCCAATTTCCGGCTCGGCCACGGGCCGACGTGCCGATGACCCGCACGCAATCCGACAGAGCGTCTTCCAGCGAGTCGAATCGTTTCAAATTCGAAACGATGTCTTCACATTTGGGGGCAGAGACCAGAATCCAATGTGGATCTCCGATCGCGGGGGACACCAAGCGAACGTCGGTCACGCCGAAATTCTTTGCTGCCCGGATCGTGTTTCCAATATTGATGTCGTCCTGTGGTTGCCACAGGACGATGCACACGTGGTCAAGAGAAGACACGCTCACTCGTTGCGACGTCGAGGCTGACGCAGGAACGTTGGAACGTCCATCTGCTCTTCCTCAGTCGGGCTGAGGCCACCGCCCACCTGGCGCACACTGCCGCTTTGCGAACGAATAAAACTCGCCCGCCGGTCGTCGGCCGCTGGAGCCACTGGGGCCTTCGCTGCGGCGACTTCTTCCTCAATATCTGCGGCCGCTGCAGCCTCATCAGCGGCAGGCATACCATTGACAGTGGTGCGCAAATCTCGCTGCGACGCGCGGACCGGAACAGCAGTCTCCTTGCGGCGGCTTGACGATTCAATCTCAGAAACTGCCGAAGGGAAACCCGTCGCGATGACGGTCACCTTGATCTCGTCGCGCATGTCTTCGTCGATCACATTACCAAAGATGATATGGGCATCTTCATCGGCGGCTTCCTCGATAAGACTAGCCGCTTCGTTGATCTCCTTCAGCGTCATGTCGTAGCCGCCGGTAATGTTGATGAGGATGCCTGTGGCTCCCTCAATCGACACATCCTCAAGCAGCGGAGACGAGATCGCCATCTCGGCAGCATCGATGGCGCGAGTCGGCCCAGAGGCCCGTCCGGTCCCCATGAGAGCCAACCCCTTGCCCTGCATGATGGTACGCACGTCTGCAAAGTCGACGTTCACGAGACCGCGCACAGTGATCAGGCTCGAAATACCCTGCACTGCCTGCAGCAAGACTTCGTCGGCCCGCTTGAAGGCTTCCAGAATCGTTGTGTCATCACCTGCCACCGCGAGAAGTCGCTGATTGGGGATGGTGATAAGCGTGTCCACCGATGCTGCGAGGTTACGAATCCCCTCTTCAGCCTGGCGACGACGACGTCGGCCTTCAAAATGAAACGGTTTGGTGACCACACCGACGGTCAATGCGCCGATTTCTCGAGCGATATTCGCGATGATGGGCGCAGCACCGGTACCGGTTCCGCCACCCATTCCTGCGGTGACAAACACCATATCTGCGCCAGCCATGAGCTCGGCGATACGTGTTTGGTCTTCTAGAGCCGCCGAACGCCCGACTTCGGGGTTTGCACCGGCACCAAGACCCTTCGTGTGTTTCGTGCCGAGTTGCAGCTTAATTGACGCGAGATTGGTCTCAAGCGCCTGCATATCGGTGTTTGCTGCGATGAATTCAACGCCGCTGATACCTTCAGCGACCATGGTGTTGACAGCGTTTCCGCCGCCCCCGCCCACGCCGATCACTTTAATTCGGGCTGAATCTGGAAGCTCGACATCATCAAATTGGAGCATGATTGACCTGACCTGTCTCTTGCGAGGAAAAGTCGTCCAGTTAGGGTGGACTGACGTTCGCGGACCATAACACCGCAGAATCGCACCTTCAAGGCGGGTGCGGGGTTCCGGCCAAATCAGAACATGTCAGCGAACCACTGTTTCATGCGACTCGCGACCTTGTGGTACATGCGTTCCTCGCGGATTCGAAACAGGTTTTGCTCCTGATTCTTAGCTGCAAACAACACCAAACCTACGCCAGTGGCGAACTTCGGGTTGCGAACGACGTCGACCAACCCGCCCACGCCTTTAGGCAATCCGCGGCGAACCGGCATGCCCAAGACTTCTTCTGCAAGCTCAGGCATATGTTCAAGAATTGTGGTTCCACCGGTGATCACCACGCCGCTGGCGATGAGTTCTTCGTAACCGCTATTCTTGATCTCTCGGCTCACGAACGCAAAGATCTCTTCGCAACGTGGTTCGATGATTTCGCTCAGAATCTGACGACTCAAGACGCGTGGTGGACGGCCGCCAACGCTTGGGACTTCGATGGTTTCATCGGGTGCAACTCGGCTGGTCATCGCGCAACCGTAACGTTGTTTGATGCGCTCGGCTTCTGCCATCGGTGTGCGAAGGCCGACGGCAATGTCGTTGGTTAGGTGATTTCCACCGACCGAGAGCACGGCGGTATGAACCAATGAACCGCCGCTGAAGATCGCGATATCAGTGGTTCCACCACCCACATCGACAACCGCCACACCGAGTTCTTTTTCGTCCTCACTCAACACCGACTCTGAGCTGGCAAGCTGTTCGAGCACAATGTCGGCAACGTTGAGACCGCACGCATTGGCGCATTTCACGATATTTTGAGCACTCGTGACCGAACCGGTGACGATATGAACCTTAGCCTCAAGGCGTACACCCGCCATGCCGAGGGGTTCGCGGATGCCGTCTTGTTCGTCGATGATGTATTCTTGCGGAATCACGTGAATGACTTCGCGATCCATCGGAATCGCCACGGCACGGGCTGCGTCCACGACGCGAGCTAGGTCTGCAGGTCGGACTTCTTTGTCCTTCACCGCGACGATGCCGTGCGAATTGAATCCTTTGATATGACCACCAGCGATGCCTGCGTGAACTGTGTTCACCTCGCATCCCGCCATCAATTCAGCTTCTTCGACCGCTTTCTTGATGGAGTTGATCGTCGCATCGATGTTGATCACTACGCCCTTCCGCAATCCAGTTGATGGATGGCTTCCGATGCCAATGATGTCCACGCCGTGCTCGGTCAATTCGCCGATAATGCATGCGATTTTGGTGGTCCCGATATCGAGTCCAACCAGAATTTCGTTTTGTTTAGCCATAGTACTCACCTTCCGTGGTTGCTTTCATCTGTCCGTCGGCAAAGCAGCTGCATCCATGCCCGCTACTCTTCTTCGCCCGACGGTTACTCGGCTTAAGTTCTCTTCTTCATCGACCAATATGTAATCGACCTCTTCTCCGTCTTGGAGAATCGCGTCAAGTACAGATTTCAAGCGCATCATGCGCTCGTCCCATCTTCCTATTCCCAAACGAACCTCCGCACCCATTTCGCGGGTCACAAAGGATACGCCCATCACCTTATCCAGGTGAATCTCGCTCAGTGGATAGAGCTTCGCGAGTCCGGCCTTTTCATAGGCCTGAAGCGCTTCCATTGCTTGTCTAAATCGTACTTTCCCCTCCTCCGTAGTCAGTTCTTCCCGGGTCAGGCCGCTCAAGAGCGGAAGTCCAAACATCGCGTCGGTGTCATCTGCGGCATCGAGCGCCTTAAAGGGTACCCCTTCGGAGCTTACCAAGATGTATCCCGCATCGACGAGCATCGCGGCAGGCTGATGTTCCTCGACGCTGATCAAAATGAAATCAGGCAGTCGACGTTCGATCTTCGCCTCGCGAATCCAGGGTTGAGCTTTTGCGTTGGTTTCAACAGCTTCGGGATCCACATCAAAGATGTTCATGCCCGCTTGAAGTCCAACTGCGCTCAGGAATGGATCACGTTCCGTTCGCTCAAGGCCGGCCAATTCGACGTTCTTGAGCGCAAAATAATCGCTTGAAACGGCAAAAGTATAAGTCCCAAGAATCGCCGCAGGAATGCCAAGTCCCGCAATAACCAAACCGGCAATGGGGACCGCACGGGCTGCCACAAAACGGAATCCCTGCCCAAGCACTTCGAAATGCTCTTTGAAGGTGCGTCTGCGCCTATTTCTGCGGTTACGTGCCATGACTAAGTGACCTTAAAGGTGTGCCGAAGAGAGCAGGATTTCTGTGAATGAATCGAAATCGAAGCCCAATCGGACCGCCATTTTTGGAATGAGGCTTGTCGCGGTCATTCCAGGAATCGTATTAATTTCGAGCACACGCAAGGCGTCGGGCTCACCCATCACATCCACGCGTGCCACTCCCTGACATCCAACCGCGCGGTAAGTTTGCGCGCCGATCGTGGCAAGCCGTGCGATGAGATCCGCGTCTTCGACGTCAACGTATTGGGTTGTCTTCGAATTGTATTTGGCGGTGAAGTCGTAAAACTTCTCTGCCGGCTGAATTCGAATCGCGCCCATATACTCGCCGTCAAAAATGCCCACGGAATACTCGGGTCCCGGGATCTTCTCCTCGATCAAGATGCCCGAAGAAGGGTCTGACTTGGCGAGCGCATGACATGCATGAATCGCGGCGATGAACGAGTCGTGGTCTTCGCATAAATAGACCCCCACACTGCTCCCTGCGTTGTTCAGCTTAACCACGTTCGGCAAGGGAACCGCGTCAAGGTAGGCGTCGACTTCTTCGATATGGATTCGATCGTAGGCGACCCAAATCCCGGCAGCTACAGGCACATGGTGGTCCCGTAGAATCGACTTGGTGCGCATCTTATCCATGGCGATCGCCGAAGCCATCACGCCGCTGCCGGTATAAGGGATCCCCGCGATCGTGAGCCAGCCCTGAAAGACGCCATTTTCGCCGTTGCCGCCGTGCAAGCCCAGAATCACAGCCGCCGGAGCGTCCTTTTCGAGCTTCGCGAGGTCCGTCGGCACATCGTACGCCGTGACGTCATATTCGAGTCGTTTGAGCGCCTCAAAGAAGGCTGCTCCTGTGCGTAGGCTGATTTCGCGTTCGCTTGAATCACCGCCCAACACGACACCGACTTTTTGTCCCCGAAAACGCTCACGATCAAAGTTCATCATGATGCGGCCTCCAATTCCTGCTCGATCTGCTCAAGCTGACTCCAACCGTCAAACCCTACAAAAGAGACCTCTGGACGAAGTTCAATCTGATGTTCTTTTCGAACACGAACTCGTGCCATCGCCATGAGCGTCAAGAAGTCCAACGCAGTGGCGTTGCCTTCATTGATGAAAAAATTGCCGTGCAACTCACTGACACGTGCTCCGCCTACGGCAGCGCCTTTCAAACCAACGGCCTCGATCAAGCGCCCCGCGTAGTCCCCAGTGGGGTTCGCAAAGGTACTGCCGACGCTGGCGAGCTTATAAGGTTGAGTGAGGTTCCTGCGGTCTTTGTCGGCGCGAACTCGAAGCGCGGCGGCCTCGACGTCACCTTGCTCCACGCGAAGGCGCGCAGAAGCCACCACAACGCCTGCATCGAGGGCTGTGTGTCGGTAACTCATCTGTAATTCTTCGCGAGACATCGTGCGCACCATCCGTGGTTGCGTAGGATCGACAACTTCAATGTCGATTAATATGGCCGAGAGCTCTTTGTCTTGGGTGCCGGCGTTCATCACGACGGCGCCCCCAAGTGTCCCAGGAATCAAGGCCAGAAATTCCATTCCAACCCAACCCTCTTTGAACATTGCTCGAACCAGATGAGCATTGATGGCGCCACCTCCGACGCTCAACACTCCATCATCGACTCGCCAATTTGCGAGCTCTCCGGCCAGTCTCAAAACAAGTCCGTCGATTCCATCATCGGAAAACAACGTGTTGCTGCCGAGTCCCACCACTGTGTGATGAATCCCCGACTTTCGAGCGGCCGAAAGCAATTCTACCAATTCAGCGGATGTGTGCGGCTCTGCCCAAAGAGCAGCCGGACCACCAATCCGAAGTGATGAATGCTTCGACAACGGTTCCTCGAAACGAATTCTCTCCCCCATTCGCTCCACAAAGTGTGAATAGAATTTCGAGATCCGCTCCGATTTTTCTAATGGTTGAAACACCTTTCTCTCAGGTGAAAAGAGGATACAAAATCCACAGAGCACCGCAACTGTGGCGGCCAAACCATACCTATACGCACAAAAGAGCCAGACGCCGCAGCGTCACGAGAATACCGCGGCGCACCTCAAGAAAGACTTCAACAAAACAGGCAAAACCTCATGTCGAATCTCAGGCAAAAGAGCTTCTTTTTTTGACTTCAGCCCAGCGGCCATTCCCTAAAGAATCACTTTATCCAATCCAGCAATTCCGTGGCTATCGTTATCGCAGCGTCGGGATGGCCAAGCTTTCTGGCTTGAGCAGACAATTGCCCCAGCGAAACAGGATTCCGCACCAGACCTTCCACGAGCCTCGCCATTCTGGCCGAGGAAATCTCGTCGTCTGGAATCATCATGCCGCCGCCCTTCTCGACAATTTCAAGCGCATTGGCGACTTGATGTCCATCAGAGGTTGGAAGGGGCACATAAATGGCGGGGATCCCTAGGGCGGTGACTTCGGCAATCGTGCTCATGCCAGCGCGGCAAATGAGCAGATCACACCATGAATAAGCCTCAGCCATATCGTCAATGAACTCGGTGAGCTCATACTTGCCCGCATAATTCGCATAACCTTGCTGAGCCATCTCCATGCGGCCGCGACCGGTCTGGTGTCGGACACTGACCAGGTCAAGAGTCTCATTTGGGAGCTGGGAAAGCGCTTTGGGGACGCCCATATTTAGGTTTTGAGACCCGCCGCTCCCACCAATCACCAAAATATTCAGCCGGTCCAACGGCGCCTCATAATGAATCGATGCCACCCGGTCACGAATGGACTTACGAATCGGATTGCCAACGGCGCGACAGTCGACGCGCGGAAAATACTCGGACGTACTTTCAAAGGACAGGTAAGCACGGTCGACAAATTTCCCGAGCCATCGGTTGGTGAGTCCTGGCACGGCGTTTTGCTCAAGCAGCGCGGTCTTCTTGCCGCTCATCGCCGCGAGCGCAGTCATCGGACCTGCTGCGTATCCACCCACGGCCACGACGACATCGGGCTTTAGCTGCGCGATGAACTGAAGTGCCTTCACCCCCGACCACGGCAGGCTCGATGCACCTTTCAATGCGCCGATGGCTCCGCCTGAGCGAAGTGGATGCACCGGCAGCAATTTGAGGTCAAAACCAAGCTCAGGAATCACCCGGGCTTCGATGCCTCGCTGGGCGCCCACGAAAGTGACTTTGAGATTTGGATCCAATTCCAGGGCAGCCTCGACAACCGCGACGCCAGGAAAAAGATGCCCTCCGGTGCCGCCACCGGCGATGACAAGATGCTTTTGGGACATGAGAACTTCCTGGCTTATTTGCGTGCCCGTATCAATTTCTGACGTTTTTTCTCCCACCTGGACTCTTGGCGACTTCGATCTCGATTCGCTCGTTCTTCTTCCCAAGTGTCTGGAGCGTTCTTGGAAATATTTAGAAGGATGCCGATTGAAAAGAGAACCATGATCATCGAGGAGCCACCAAAGCTCACGAAGGGCAGCGTGAGGCCCTTGGTGGGTAAAAGTCCTGTGACGACGCACAGGTTAACCGCTCCCTGCAGACCAAGAAGCATCGTCAACCCAAACGCCAACAACTGCCCAAAGGGGTCGTCGCATTGGAATGAAATGCGAACACCTCTCCAAAGAATTCCGGCGAAAAGAGAAACCAGCAGAATCACGCCCACCAACCCGAGCTCTTCGGCCACGATCGTGCCGATGAAGTCGTTCCAAAGTTCAGGAACGTACCCCAATTTCCCAACGCCATTTCCCAGGCCGCGACCGGTTACCCCCCCCGTTCCAATGGCAATCAACGACTCCGATATCTGGTAGCCGACATCTTGGCGGTGACTCCAGGGGTCCATGAACGCCAAAATTCGCTTCATGCGCATTTCGCTCGATGTGATCGCGAAAAAGCCGCCAATCACCCCCAAAACAGCGAAGCCTGAGAGGTAGGCGAGTCGGGCACCACTGACAAAAAGCATGATGCCCATCATGGTGATGAGCATGATGGAAGAGCCGAAGTCGGGTTGTTTCATCAAGAGCGCAACCGTGAGGCCCACGACCGCCAGATGCGGCACAAAACCAACGCTGAACTTCCTAATCTTGTCGCCCTTCTTGCTCAACGAGTACGCCAGATACGTAATCACGGCGATTTTGGCGACTTCAGCGGGTTGGAAGCTCATGCCCCCGATGGAAAACCAACGACGGGCGTTGTTCTGAATCACACCCACCCCAGGAATGAGCACGATGATCAGCATCACAAAAGTCACGCCAAGAATCGGGTAGATCAGGCGCTTGTACCATCGGTAGTCGACGCGTAATCCCACAAAGAGCAGGACCATGCCGACCACGACTTTGGTGAACTGTGATTTGACCAGATAGAGGTGGTCCCCAAGCTTCTGGGCGGCCATGACGGCGCTGGCCGAGTAGAGCATCACAAGGCCAAACCCAACCAAGGCGACCACAATCGCCAGAAGAGTCAGGTCCCATTCATGCTCGCGCAGCCTAGAGATGCGCAGACGAGTCTGTGTGGTGATTGCGGTTAAGACATCGATCGTCATGTTGGCCCTCCATGGCCAATCCTGCGTTCGTTTTGCGTCGTCCTAACGCGTGATTCAGCGCAACTTAAGAGAAGCCAGCGCCAACAAACAAAGCAGGAATGATATTATCCAGAAGCGTACGATGATCTTGGGTTCTGGCCAACCCTTCATCTCGAAATGATGATGAATTGGTGCCATACGGAAGATCCGCTTACCCGTAAGTTTATAGCTGGTCGTCTGGGTAATGACACTGATGGCTTCGAGCAAAAACAAACCAAATATGATGGCGGAAAGCAGTTCATGTTTGGTGACCACCGCCAGGGATCCGAGTGCGCCGCCCAAGGACAGGCTGCCCACGTCTCCCATGAAGATCTGTGCGGGAAACGTGTTGTACCAAAGGAAACCAATGCCAGCGCCGATGATGGCGGCGCAAAAGATCGACAATTCCTGCACGCCGGGAACTCGAGGAATCATCAGGTATCCCGCGACGTCGAAGTAGTTCGACACCACTTGACCGTCGATCACTGCGTCGTATTGCAGCACCGTTGCACTTCCCCACGACAACACCATGAAGGTCGCGGCCGCCATGGCCACGGGCCCAATCGCCAGTCCGTCGAGCCCGTCCGTTAGGTTCACCGCGTTGCCGGTGCCCACAATCACAAATGCCCCAAACGGGATGTAGGCCCAAAGTGGGATATGCATCGAGAATTTGGCTGTACTGACAAAAGGCAAATACACGTCAGTGGTGTAGTTGAGGCCTTCCAGGATGCCCTGAGCAAAAGCTTGATCCCAATAGATGGCGATGAGCATCAGTCCGCTGATTCCGAACTCAAGCAGCAGTCGAATCTTGCCCGAAAGCCCCTTGGTATTCTTGAACTTCAGCTTCATGAAATCGTCGATGAACCCGATGACGCCAAAGGATACGGTGATCGACAGAATCGCCCAAACATAAGGATTCCTAAGATCGGACCACAGCACGGTGGCCAGCACGACGGCAAAAAGCATCAAGACACCGCCCATGGTGGGCGTGCCAGCCTTGCTGAAATGACTCTCAGGACCGTCATTTCGAATCACCTGCCCGATTTGTTGAACCTGCAATCGACGGATAAACCATGGGTACAAAAAGAGCGTCGACGCCAACGCTGTGACCGCGGCCGCGATGATGCGAAACGAGACATAGCGAAAGACGTTGAAGCCCCCGACGGTGTCCTTCAGATAGAAAAATAGCTCGAAAAGCATCGTACAACTCCTTCAGATTTCCGGGCAGATTCGATCAATCAAGCGTTCCAGGCGGACTCCACGACTCGCTTTGATAAAAACGAATGCGGGGCCAAGGCTTTTCACCATCGCGGCGGCACTCTCGACATCGGGCGCTGCATAAATTTCAGCGCTTGCCCCTGCCTCGTTTGCAGCGTCCGACATCGTTTGAGCGTAAGTTCCTACGAAGACGAGCGCATCGACGCCCCCTCTCATTGCCACAGACCGCGCCAACTCCGCATGCAACTTCTCACTTCCCGACCCCAATTCCAGCATTTCTCCGAATACAGCGATGCGGGGTGTGGGTCCGGTCATCTCCAGAAACGCGTCGTAAGATGCCCGAGCGCTCGTCGGATTCGAGTTGTAAGCGTCGTCGATGAACTCCCACCCAGCGCGTGAAATCCGCTTCAAACGGCCGCCTGGCAAAGCCAGCAGCGCAAGCTGTCGATTGACCTGCCCTTCATTCAACATCAGATGCAGGCCTTTCTCGACCGCCAACCATGCCAGCCCAAGATTCAGCGCGTTATGCGGTCCCGCAAGATTCAATCGCACATGACGAACCAGGTCGTCGTCGCGCAGTTCGATGTCCTGCCCTTCTGCATCCGGCTGAGCCTTGACGGCCAAATCCGAAGCGCGAGCAAAACCTGACGAATAGATGCTTCCCTGAAACCCCTTCAAGCCAAGCCGCTGGCGTTCGTCGAACGGAATCACGGCGACCGTTTTTGCTGACGACGACGCAAAAATCTCTGATTTCGCGCGGCGCACACCGTCGAGGTCGCCAAGACGCTCAACATGGGCGTAACCAATCGAAGTCACGATTCGTACTTCGCACGGAGCGATTTGAATCAGGTCGTGAATGTCACCGAACTGATTGCAGCCCATTTCGACCACAAGCACTTCGATATCGTCTGCTGCGCCACAGATCGTGAGTGGAACGCCGATATGATTATTCAGGTTACCCGGAGTTGCATGAACCTTTTTCCCGGCAGATGCGACCAAAGCTGCGACGAGTTCTTTGGTCGTGGTCTTTCCGTTGGAGCCTGTTATTGCGACGGATTGAACGCCACTTCTGGTGAACTCCAGAAAAAGACGATGAGCAATCATTTGCAGTGCTTTGAGGGTGTCGGCGACGCGTATTTGCGGCAGCGTCGAATCAACCTCCTGACTTACCAGAATGGCCGATGCGCCTGCGTTTGCCGCCGTTTCGACGAATAAATGTCCGTCAAAAGAGGGCCCCTTGAGCGCCACGAACAACTCGGACGCAGCGACACTACGGGAATCGGTGGACACTCCTGAGACAACGGTGTTTGAAGTCGCAACACCGTCGCACCACTGTGCCAAGGTATCGAGATCGAATCGTTCGATTCGCTTCATCCTGACTCCTTCACGTCTTGTGCAACCAACACGTCGTTGAACGGCCTGCGTTCACGACCCACTTCCTGATAGGTCTCGTGGCCTTTGCCCGCAATCAAAACAACATCATTCGAAGTGGCGTTTCTTAAAGCCTCGCGAATCGCGTCACGGCGATCGACTCGCCTGATCACGCCTGTGGCCTGTGGAAATGAATCCGAGACCGGTTGAGTCAGGCCTTGGACCATGTCGTCAAGAATCGCCTCTGGATCTTCGGTCCTCGGATTATCCGAAGTCAATACAACGACATCTGCAGCTTCGGCTGAGTGGGCCATCAGCGGTCTTTTTGCACGGTCGCGGTCGCCTCCGCATCCACACACCACGATCAGGCGGCCAAGGGTCAACGGGCGCAAGGTCTCAAGAACACTCTCGAGCGCATCAGGCGTGTGGGCGTAGTCCACAAAAGTTGGAGGCGTCTCCAGGGCTCGCTCAAGACGACCTGCTGGACCGGCGGCCTGCTTGACGCCTTCGATCACGACCGGTGGCGAAATACCAAGCCCCAATGCCGTGGCGATCACTGCCAAGAGGTTTTCGACGTTGAAGGCCCCAAGAAGTGGAGTTTGAATCCTCATGTCGACCGTCTGACCGAAGACGTCGCCCCGCGCACGAAACGATGTCCCCGAAACATCAAAATGGATATCCGACGCGTTGAAGTTGGCCTCCGTCTTCAATCCATAAGTCACGACATTCGCGCCGTTTTGTTCGGCCAGACCAGCAAAATACGCCCCCTCAGGGTCATCAAGATTGATCACCGCCAACGGAAGCTTTTTCTGCTGAACACTTGAGGCCACATGCTGGCCAAAGAGCCTGGCCTTCGCGTCGCGATAGCCCGCCATCGTGAGATGAAAATCCAAATGGTCTTGGGTGAAATTCGTGAACACCACGGCGTCGAAGAAGGTCTCCTCGACTCGGTGAGTAGCCAGTCCGTGGCCGGAGACTTCCATCACCAATTCCGAGACGTCTTCGTCCACCATCGTGGCCATCAGTCGCTGAAGTGTAGCGCTCTCGGGAGTGGTATTGGCCGCGGGTTCCTCGTGGCCAGGCCATCGGTAGGACACGGTGCCAACCACGCCAACACGGCGTTTTGCGAACGCCAGAACCTGTTCGAGCAAAAACGATGTTGTCGTCTTGCCGTTGGTCCCTGTGACCCCGATCGTTCGTAGTTTCAGCGAGGGAAAGCCATAGACCGTCGCCGCAATCGTGGGCAGAAGCGCTCGCGTATCGTCGCAAACGATGCAGTCGACCGCCGAGTTTCCGCGCTGGCAGATCAGCGCCACTGCTCCGTTCTTGCGAGCCGATTCAAGGAATCGGTGTCCATCAGCTTCGGCACCAACCAGTGCGACAAACAACATTCCCGGACGGACTTCACGGCTGTCGAAAGCCACGCCAATCACGTCCGCGTCCAGGCCGACCTGCCCCACCACCTCAAGCTCTGGAATCTGTGCGAGCAGTTCAGATAATCTCATTGTTCTACTGCATCGTTCCTGTCGAAGGCTCCTCCGCCATCAACGCTTGGTGAGAAGCCGGTGATAACACCAGCACGAGGTCCACTTCTTCGGTCAACGGTGTGCCTGCAGGTGGCTCCTGAGAAACCACGCGACCCCACCCTTCCACCTTGGGAAGTTGGCCGAACTCTCTGGCACGTTCGATCGACTGCTTCAGAGTCATTCCTCTGAAATCAGGCACAGAGTCTGGGTCGTCGATGGCGATATGTGGCAACACGACGGTCTCCATCTCAAGAGTCTGGGGCTTGTTCAGCTTCTCCAACTCCTTGACCGATTGTTCGTCATCGAACTGAAATCGCTTGTCGCGTGGCAAAGGACGAACACCGCGAAGAGCCAGAGCCTCGCTCATGATTCGCTTGAACGCGGGAGCCGCCACCACGCCACCGTAATGGCTCTTATGGGGTTCATCGACCATGACCAGAACGACAAATTCCGGGTCTTCAGCTGGCGCAAAACCGATGAAGCTCGCCAACCACATGTGCGCGTCGTAGCGACGGGTCTCGGGATTGACCTTCTGCGCCGTGCCGGTCTTGCCTGCCACGGTATAATGCTCCAGCGACGCCTGCTTGGCAGTTCCATCCTCGCGAGTGACCAGACTCATCGCCCATGTCGTCTGCCGAGCGACTTCTGGCGAAAGAACACGCCGAACCAATGTCGGCTGCGAGTCGTCGATGATCTTTCCGTCCTTATCCACCGTGGATTTGAGGATGCGAGGTTGCATCAACATCCCGCCGTTGGCCACGGTGGCGATGGCATTTGTCATCTGCAATGGGGTGGCAGTGAGGCCCTGACCAAACGCGATATTGGCAAACGAGACCTCTGCCCAGCGATCTGGAGGCCAGACCAAGCCCGGTTGCTCGCCGCGCACTTTCAATCCTGAAGTTCGACCGAAACCAAACGCCCGGATGTACTGATAGAGCTTGTCCCGTCCAATCGTCTGGGCGATTTTGTACGCGCCGATATTTGATGAAACCTGAACGATTTGAGCCGCTGACAGGACTCCAGAAGCGTGGCTGTCTCGAATCGAGTATTTCCCGATCTGAATTCGCCCGCCTTCCGTGTCGAACATCGTGTTTAGCGTGATGGATTTTTCTTGCAGCGCAGCGGCCAGCACCAAAGGTTTGAACGTCGATCCGGGTTCGAAGGTGTCGGTGACGGACTTGAGTCGCCATGCGTCGGCGGTGAAATCTTTGAAACGATTCGGATCGAATGCAGGCGTACTCGCCATCGCAAGAATCTCTCCGGTCTTTGGGTCCATGACCACCGCGTAACCGCCCTTGGCATCGAAGTCTTTGACCTGCTTCGAAATGGCCTCCTCGGCCACACGCTGCAATCGCTCATCGATGGTCAGGATGACCGTCTTGCCCTCGAACTTCTTGAATTCAGGCGTTGCCTCGGTAAGCAAAGTCTTGCCCCGAGCGTCCTTGAACCCTTGAATCGTGTACTCTCCGCCGGCCATGCGCGACTCGAACGTACGTTCGGCGCCTTCAAGTCCGTTGCTGTCAATTCCCACAAACCCTAGAAGCTGCCCTGCCCGCTCTTTGAGCGGATAAAAACGTTTCGATTCGCCGGTCACTCCCACGCCTTCGAAATCCAAAGCGGCGATGGCTTCAGCCTGTTGGGGTGTCCCCTGACGTTTCAGCCAAACGAAACCAGACTTACTTGATGCCTTGGTCTTAACCTCGGCCACGTCCATACCGAGTATGGGCGCGAGAGCCGTCGCCAAAGCATCGACGTTTTTGATCGTCCGAGGGCGAAGAAAGAAACTCGGAGCCTCAACGCTCACGGCGAGTTCAACGCCATTGCGGTCAAGAATCCCACCCCTGCGAGCTTGCACTGTAATATCGCGCGCCTGTTGGCCAACGGCGCGTTCATGCATCTTTGCGGCCTGCACAACCTGCAAATGATACACGCGAACGATCACGGCGATGAAAAGCAGTGACACCATCCCGGCGACCACGCCCATGCGGACGCGGATCCAAAACTGTCTTCGATCACCTGACTCGTTCACGTCGTATTCTCATCGTTCGAGAGCGGCGTGCCGTTCCTGGTCCGTGGAGTCTGACGGGTTGTGCGCTTGGAGCATTACCGGCTGAATTTGATCCGGTTGGGTCGGTTGAAGACCGAACCTCGCGCGCGCCACTTCCGTCATGCGCTCCGTTCGTCCTTGAACGGCGACTTCGATACTCAATTTACGGTTTTGTTCGACCAAGCTCTGATGCTCTTTTGTCACGCGGGCAATCTCATAGCCCATGTGTGTGATTCGGTAACGATTCCACACATGAAACATCAAGACGGAGCAAATCACGGTCACAACCGCGCCTACGCCTACGATTTTTCCAAGGTCCTTGAGTGTGTCGAACACTTTATCTTTCATTACACGATCCTCTTGCGATTTGCAGGCCAAAATTCATAGAACTCGCACAGCGCGCAACTTTGCGCTGCGTGCGCGAGGGTTAATTTCCAATTCGTCGTCTTTCGCCATGACCGGTTTCCTGGTCAGGATTTCGACTTTCGGAGCCGACCGTTCGACCGGGAGTCCACGCGGGATCTCCTCGGTCATGCCGGTAAGGTCTCTAAATCCGTTTTTTACGATCCGATCTTCGAGCGAATGAAAGCTGATAAACACAGCACGTCCGCCCGTGCGAACGACGTCGGGCACAGACATGACGGCCGCTTCAAGGGCCGTCAACTCGTCGTTGACCGCGATTCGAAGCGCCTGAAAAACCAACGTCGCGGGGTGCATCTTGGTCTTGCGACCGCTGCCCGCTCCGTGTCCAACCACGCGCTCCACCATATCGGCGAGTTCACGAGTGTTTTTGAGCTTCCCCTCGGCGAAGTCGGCCAAAATCGCGCGGGCGAGCCGCCCTGCCGATTTGACCTCTCCATACTGACCCAAAACACGGGCCAATTCGGGCATTTCGACCTGCGCTAGGTACTCTGACAGCAATGGACCATCGCCCATTCGCATGTCGAGTGGACCGGCTTCACGAAAAGAAAATCCTCGTTCAGCTTCGTCGAGTTGGTGCGAGGAGACTCCCGCATCCACCAGCCAACCGTCTGCATTCGTGACGTGCTTGGAAACGCTGGCGTAGTTGTCGTTGATGATCGTCAAACGGTCACCAAACGCCTCAAGTCGTGTTGACGCTTCGGCACACGCCTCAGGATCACGGTCGAACGCGATCACGCGACCGTCGGGCCCAGAGGCCTCCAGAATCGCTTGAGTGTGTCCGCCACCGCCCAAGGTCCCATCGACATAAAGTCCGCCAGGACTCACGCCCAGATACTCCAGGACTTCCCTGACGAGCACTGGTACGTGGTAAGCGGACCCGTATTTTGAAAGAACCTCCGTCACATCGTTCTCCGTTGGACGGGAGGTGGGTCAAAAAGAAGGGAAAGTGCCCATCCATGGGCATTCGCGATTAAGCGAACCTTCGTCCTGAAGGACCCGTTCCGACCCGTCCATGGGTCTGGCCATAAAGGCCATGGCTCATCCTTGAGCCGTCAATCGTTTAGAGCCCCAAAGATGCCATGGCTTCTGCCAAGCCTTTGGGGTCCTGAAGAGCATCGTCTACCGCGGCGTTCCATCGGCTGGCTGACCACAATTCCATCGTGTCCAGCTGACCGACCCAAACAACGTCGCGCTCCAGATCTGCGAACTCCCGCATCGATTGAGGAACCAGAAGACGGCCGTTGCCGTCGATGGTGCATTCAATCGCACCGGCAATGTACACGCGCTTAAGCTGCTGTACCTGCGGGTTGAACTGCGGAAGCTGGCGAATCTTTTCTTCGAAATTCAGCCACTTATCCAGTGGATAGAGGACCAAGCACTTCTGAAACGTCCGCGTCAGTATCACTCGTTCGGCACTGGTTCCGGTGGCATCGGTGTCGGCGAGAACTTCACGAAACTTGGCTGGAAGGCTGCATCGCCCTTTTCCATCCAACGTGTGTTCGTACTGACCGCGAAACATACCAACCCTTGTGCTGCCTGAGTGCTCCTGCTGCCTGGCTCAGAGGTCATCCTTGACCTCGTCTTGATCCACTTCATGGGAATTCATCCCACCTGTGGGCCAATATAGGAGTCGACTTGCACTTGGTCAAGAAACATTAACGCCAGATTCGCCTTTGAAATAGCGCATGTGGAAAACTTTCGAGATCATCCCCATGACGCCATTTACATAGGGAAAAACAGATCTCAAGCCTGTGGAAAACGCTGATTCCGGCGTGTCTACCCCAAAGATTTTTTTGGAAAGTGGTACAAAGTGCCATGAATGCACTTCGACGCAAGAAACTCTGCGTCTTTGGACGCGTGCATTACGACGTACGCTGTATGGCGACTGGCGAACGGTACGCCGTATGGCGATTGCCGACCGGTGCGCAGCCAATCTTGCCTGCTTTGCGATTTTGCGACCGGTACTTTGCGACGGGCGAACGGTGCAGGCATCTTGCCTGCTTGGCGATGGGCGACTGGTGGCACAGGCGTCTTGCCTGCATTGAGACCGGCATGGCCTCGTAAGCGGGCGCGGCCAAGAAATGCAAAAAGGCCGTCTAACGACGACCCTTGCATAACCTACTCACCCGATGGGAGGCCGATTACTGTGCTGTTGCGTACTTGATGTAGCGTGGAAGCACTCGGACCTTCTTGCGTGGTGCGTACTCAATCTCGACGGTCGAGTCGAGTGGAACCATTTGCTTCGATACGAAGCACATGATCTTTTGCGATTTTTCTTTTTCTTCGGCGGCCACTTCGGGCTGTGCTGTTTCTTCAGTCATGATTTACTCCTCTCGTAAAACCGGCAAGCTGGTTAACAGTCCCGCTTTGCCCGGTCAAGTCATTCTAATATTTGCACCCCGGCCAAGACCGGGTCGTGCGCGTTGTACATCATTGCCGAGTCTACCGCCACGACTTCGCCAGAAAATGGGCCGATTCCGCCAATCAGAATCACTTTTCCGTTCGACGCGAGGTTCGCGGTCGCCATGTATCGGGCTTCCGTCATGGTTCCGCCAGACTCCGTCACATAAGGAGTGGCAGCACCAAGACTCACAAACTTCAGTCGATCAGCCCCTGAACGATCCGTCACACCGTCACGGCCACCGATCACGACCAAGTCGTTCGAGGTGGGCAATTCCACCACGGAGGGCCGACCACGCGGAACTGAGAGCTCCCAGCCGGTTCCACTCTGAAACGCGCCCTTTCCTAATCCACCGACTTCGAAATTCGAAGTCGCTGCGCCCGCCAGATCCGTGAATCCACCCACAACCATGAGTAGATTCCCAGCGAGGCCTGGCGTGATGCGAACAGATGCGTGTCCAAACCTAGCCTGGCGAAGCGGAGCCTCAGCGGTCGACGTGTTGTCGAGCTTGATGACCTCGGTCGACGCCAAGACGCCGTCTTTATTACGGCCACCAACAACCCAGACCGTCGACCGATCAAACATCGTGGTCGCGGTATGCTCAACTCGAGCCGCCTGAAGCGTGAAAGGCCCTTGAATCTCGCCCGTATCCAGCTTGATGACCTCGAACGTGTCTAGGACATCGTCGGCCCCCACAATCCCGATACCACCGGTCACGACAATCGAGTTGTCGACGGCGCGATAGACCGCCTGATGACGGCCGCGAGCCACTTTCAACTGCGAGAACGATCCGTCAGTCTTCGTCAGACGCGTGATTTTTGAGCCAGGTTCAGCTTTCATGTCCAAAATTTGGATGGTGTCGGTCGCCAGGGCTGTCGTCCCTTGCAATGTAAACCCACCCACAACAACGAACCTGTCGTCGCCAATCGGGGTCACCGAAGGCCAAACAACAGGCTGAAATAATTTATCGCCGGGAATGATCGAATTTGAAGCGGCGTCGATCGCAATGTCTGTGAAATAGCCGGTGCGAATGTCAAAAGTCTGAACATCGCTGTTCACCGAGCGGAAATCTGGGAGTGCAGCCACCGATGCGCCAGGCACGGGGTCTCCACCACCGACAACCACAAGGGTTCCATCAGCCATCGACACAACGCCGTGCCCGATGCGACCCAACCATTGGTTAGCGGTCGTGGCGCGATAGTCGAATCGAGATTGAGCGTATCTGCGCTCGCCGGTCGCGCCATCTTTGACGATTGAGCCGTACGGCGCAAAACCGTTGACCTCATCGACCTGGATTCTGAACGTCAGACGATCCAAATCGGGATCAAAATCAAAAAGTGGAGACGCCCCACTCGCCAAGACACCACCATCAGCATTGGTCACTTCGAAGTCCAATCGCAGGTTTTCGCCATACGATACTTCGGGGACCTTGCCGGTGCCGTCAGAGACCGGGAACACCTCGGTGCCCAACACCTTGCCGTCAAGAGGTTGCACGACCGAAATCTGAACGCCATTGGCACCCACAAAACCAGGCAAACCTTGGACAAAACCAACGCCTCCCACATAGTCGGGGCCCCAGCCGTAGACATCAACGGCGAGCGTTGGAGCGGCTGCTGGATCACTGCCGCATGAGGCTAAAAGGAGCGCCACCAGCAAACTGGAATGTTTGAACTTCATAAGCGACTCCTACCAGGAAATATTGGCGTCAAAGCCAGGGGCACGTTCGCTGTTACCGCTGTCCGACAAGAGGTAAATACCTCCCGCAACCAACGCACCAGCAACAATCACGGCACCACCCGCAGCAACATAGGTCCAAGTGCTCATCTCCTCGGAAGGAGGCGCATCTGGAGGTGTTTGCATCGGCTGACCTTCGTAGGGGTCACTCACCACAACAACATCGTCTTTTTTGGTCTTCGTTTCGACCGGTGGGGCCTTCGCGACCACCACCGTATCTGGCCCTAGAACCACATCGACCACGGCCTTGTCTTCCGGGAATTTCAACGTAGCGTCGACCAGAGATTTCGATATTCCCGAGACACCCGAACGAAGGTTCGACAGCTCGATGTTGAACTCTGCTGCCGCAAGTTGCACCGTCATCCCATCAGAAATGCGATGCATAAACGGAACTGCAATGTACTTGCTCGATTCCTTGTACATCACCAACCAACCCACGAATTCGGCCCCCGTTCGAGATCCAAGCTCTTTCAAGTACGGCTGCGACTCGGCACCCCAACGCCCTGTCTTCACGCTTGCGAGAAGGTCGTTATAGAAACCAGCATCGCCTGAGTTTTCACTCACCGAGGCCGATCCTGCGCCCAATTCAATTTTGAAGTCCTGCGTCTTTCCCTTGCCCTTCACACGCATTTTTTCGGTGGAGACTCCACCCTTGGGTCCGCGGACCACAAGGTAATGCGTACCAAAGCCAATGTCGGTCAACGTCTGTGGAGACACCCCTTTGTTCACGCCGTCCACAAATATCTTGGCGCCCTCGACGTTCACGGTCATGTTCAGTTTGCCAGGACCTGCCGATGCCACTTTTTTCTGTTCGTCGGCGAGGACTTCCAACAATTCTTTGGGATATTTCTCGGCATCGAGTTTGGCGGTGGGTCGCAGATGAGCGAAATCTTTCATTCGTTTGCGAGCATCGAGGTCAAACTTCGCGTTGAAATACGAAAGTGAAAGGTTCGCCAGCGCGTCCGCCAGAACATCGTAATTGCTCAGGTCGGCAATATTTTGTTCCATCATGTCCACGGAGCGTTGGAACGTCTCGGCCGCCTTCTGGTTTTCACCGGCGGTTAGCAGTCCAATGCCCTGTGTGTACAAAGTTTCGGCTTGGGCGATGGCTGCACTTGCATGCCCTCCTCCGTCGAGTTTCTTTCGAACTTCGTCGTAGCTGGGCATCAATTGAGCGCGTCCATCCTGTTTGACGCCTTCGCGAACCTGCTCACCAATACGCTCAGGAATGATCGATGAAATCGAATCATTCACGCTCTGTGTTGGAAGCATGAATACTTTTGGCGTCGGTCGTTGTGCGACCGCCGATAAACTGATTAGGACCGAGGTAACCAAGGTCAGAAGACCCACGCCAAAGGTGCGAGGTCGTAGATTTCTTCGAATCATCACTGTCCTGCGAACAAAAAAGCGCCGTTTGGCGCGTTCCTGATTCATTTTTTTCTGCGGGTGCCTACTAACACCCACACCCATTTTCGTCAACTGACGCGCCCAGTTCAGCCTTGCCAAACTATGCGCGAATGCACAAACACGCTACTGTCCGTCCACGAAACGGACGGTGAATGAAGCTCAGCATCGCAACCAAAATCTTCTTTGCGTTCACCGCAGTGATCGCTGTGTTCAGCGTAGTGCTTGTCTTTGGCATCTACCGAACCCAGTGGACCTTCGAGCAAGTGCGCACGGTCAATGCCACCGTGGTCCCACTCTCACTCACCCTATCGGACGTTCAAACGGACTTAAAGAGCTTCAGTGTTCTTCTGAATGAACGTGACCCACTCGTGCTTCGACGCACCCTTCAAGTGACACGACTGGCGCCTTCTGTACCAGACCGATTCCGCAGAAATATGGAGCTCGCGGTCGACCTTGCAAAACGCACCGACTCTGCCCAACGCGTTTCCGAGCCCGTGTCCCAGCGAGTTGCTGCGCTGAAACTCGACATCGAAGCGTTTGCCATCTCGTCTCAGGCGTTCACCGCTCAGGTTCTTTCGGAATCCGACGAAACCCTCGTTTTCGAACAACAAACCCAACTACGCGAACACGCCAGAAAGATGGACTCAGAGTTGAGCTCGCTGCGAATCGCGCTGCGCGAAATCACCGATCGCGCGCTACGCCAGGCCAAAGAGCACGAACGCTCCAGTCTCTATGGGTTGGGCGTGGCCACGGCGGTGGCACTGGCGATCGCGATCCTGCTGCTCGTGGCGGTCTCGCTCACGATGCGTCGTTTAACCGACCTGACGGAAGCCGCCAAGCGAATCGGCCAGGGGGATTACGCTCCCCTGTCGGCTGCCGATGCCCGAACCCCTCATGATGAAATTGGCTTGTTGGTCCAAGAATTTGATCACATGGCCCGCTCCATCGCCGATCGAGACCAAGCGCTGCGGGAACAACACGCCAAGTTCCTCAAATCAGAACGCCTGGCAACCGTGGGCCGGATGACCGCACTCATCACTCACGAACTGCGAAATCCTCTCTCCAGCATCAATTTGAACGTCGAAATGCTCCACGACGCGCTCTCGGACACCGAACTCACGCAAAATGACCCTGAACTCTTAGAGCAGCTGGACACGATCATCTCAGAGGTCGACCGATTGCGCGAAATCACCGAGCAATACTTGGCCTACGCCCGACTTCCAACCCCGAGAATCGAGGCTCATCTACTCGGAGATAATCTGCAAAGCCTCCTCGATTTCCACGCGTGGGAATGGAGCGATGCCGGGGTGCAGGTGACGCTCGACATGGAAGACGATTTTGAGGCGAATTTCGACGCCGCACAATTGCGCCAAGCCTGCCTCAACCTAATCAAGAATGCCGTCGAGGCATCACCCACGGGAACGACCATCGACGTCTCATTCAAGCGCGACGCAGACGATGCCATCATCATGATTCGAGACCACGCAGGCGGCATTCCGGCCAGCGCGGTCGAACATATCTTCGAGCCTTTCTTCACCACCAAGAAGAGCGGCACGGGCCTTGGCCTCGCCATGACCCAACAGATCATCGAAGAACATGGCGGCCATATCGAACTTGAGCATCATGACGACGGCACGACGTTTCACCTGCATCTGGTTGGAGCATGCGCATGAAAGTCATGACGTGGAATATTCGTTTGGGCATCCAGCAAGGCCTTGAGCCAGTCGCCCAGCGCATCGAGACGCTGGACCCGGATGTGGTCGCGCTTCAAGAAGTCGGACGACATTGGATCATGGGGCCCAAGGGGGATACGACAGCCCGGCTGGCCAAGCGACTCGGCTATCCTTCCGCTGTTTTTGTCCCGTGCCTGCGTCTTGTGGGAGGGGCTGAATACGGCCACTGCCTGCTCAGCAAGCACCCGCTGGCATACCCGAGGATCGTCGACCTTCCAATGCGCGTCGACGAGCCTCGCCGGCTCCTGCTAAGCCAATGCATCACTCCATGGGGACGGCTTAACGTCGCGTCAACGCATCTGTCCCATATTGCCGACCGCGACTCTCAAGGCAACGTGTTGCTCCAACACGCAAAAAACCTGCTGAGCCCCTCAATCCTGTTGGGTGACTTGAATACACAGCAAGCCCCGTGGCTCGGCGTCTTGCGGCAGGACTATGTGGACGCTGACCCAACAAATGAGCACACGTTCCCCGCAGGAAAACCCGAGAGACGTATCGATTTCATTTTGGGAAAGGGAGTGTGCTTTTTTGACACCAAGGTGGTCGATTCTGGTGACATTTCTGACCATTATCCGGTCATCACCAGAATCGAACCGGTGATCATTTCTTCTTGAGCTTCTTGATCTCGTCTTCGAGCTTGTCCCGCTCAAGGATGATCTCGGCCAGTGTCGTTTCAGCTTCCTCAAGCTTCTTCTTAAACTCCACAGCCTTGGCGGCATCCGCAGCGGCGACCTCCAACTCCTCAGCACGAGCAGTCAACTCAGCCAGCGCGGTGTCGCGCTCTGCAAGGGTCTCGACCAGAGCATCACGTTCACCCGCGGCAGCCTCCAAGGCTTCGAGTCGCGGCGTCATTTCGGTGATTTGCTCGGCCAACTCATCACGTTCGGCCTTAAGTTCTTCGAGTGCCTGAGCAGCTTCTTCTCCCGAAGTCGCCGCAGCCTGAGCGAGTTCGAGTTCGCCCTCCAGCGTCACCACCCTCGCCTCTAGAACCCCCTTATCCTCGAAGAATTTTCCGAGATCTCGGGTCAGACCAGCATTATCTTGTTCAAGGTCGACAACTTGTTCCGAAGCGACGAGCAACGCGGCTTCGACCTCGTTGAGACGCTCACGAGACGGCGCTTCGGCCACGAGGGCTTCAAGCGACTTCACCTGATCTTGAAGAGAGTTGTTTTCTTGGACCAATTTTCTGAGGTCACCCGAAAGCTCTTCGAAGATCTGGTTCTTCCGCTTGCCCTCTTTGTCGTTAACTTTGACGCGCTTTCGAAGCTCCTCGACCTCGTCGGTCAATCGGCGACGTTCCACCTGCAGATAGTCAGTCTCTCGTGCAAACGCGACACGTTCATCTTTGAGGTCATCGCGTTCTTTTCGAATTGAATCGAACTCAGAGCCAATCTTGGAGTAGCGCGTGTTGATGGACTCCACCAACTCTTGCGACTCCGTAAGAGAAGCCTGCAACTGCGCGCCCTGCGCCAAAAGCTCATCACGCTGCGCTTCAAGTGCCGCGACGTTTTCTTCGGACGACTTCAGTTGCCCACGCAATTCCACGACCTCGTCGGCGACGGGTCTCAGCTCAAGTTCGGCTTCAATCTCTTGAACACGAGCACCTCGGGCCTCAGATTCGGCGAGGCTTTCTTCCAGAGAAATCCGAAGATCTTCAAGCTGCGCATCGCGCTCGCTCAGGTCGCTTTGCAGCGTCTCCGAAAGTCCGGTGAGGCTGGCGAGTTTCTCGTCACGCTCAGAGACTTCTCGGTCGAGACTTTCAATCTCGTTGAACGCTGAGTCCAACTGGGTCTGCGCCTGCTCAAGCGACTGAGTCAACTCAGCGACCTTGGCCTGATGTGACGAAAGATCGTCATTGGCGCTGCTGAGTTGCTCACCGAGTTCGGCACTTTGTTGTGCAACGCTATCGCGCTCCGCAGCCGCGGCACGTAACTCGGTCAGCTGGGCACGGACTTCTTGCAGAGTCTGGTCTCGCGCTGAGATGTCGCGCTCGAAGTCAGCGATACCCTGATGAGCCGATTCCAGCTGTGTCTGGAGGCCTTCGACCTGTGCCTGTAATTCGGTGAGACGATCGAGACTTGGTGATTCGTCGAGCGACTTCTTTGTGTCGTTGAGCTGCCGCATCATGTTGCGGCGTTCCTCGGAGAGACGATCACGCTCTTTTCTCAAACGCTCGATCTGAAGCTGACTTGCCGCTCCTGCGTCCGATGCACGATTCTCAAGAATATCAGCCAGTTCATCTCGCTCGCGGGTGAGTTCGTCCAACTGCCGTTTAAGATCAACGACGTCGGCTCCCGCAGCTGTACCGCCAGCGGCTTCGCGCAACGCCATGAAGTTTTCGACACTCTGCTCAATTGTTGAGTCGTGTTCCTCATCGATGGGTTTTCCGTTTTGGACAAACGAACTCAGACGGTTGGCGATCTCACCTGGAGCTGCATTTCGAGTGTCAAGATCCTCTTCGGCCACCGATCCATCGGAGTCCAACTCGAATTCGATCTCGTCGATCACTTCATGAACGAGCGGCGGGTTGGCAGACGAATCGTCGTCGCTGTAGTCGGGTTCGAGATCGAGGGGTTCGTCGTCCATCCAATCCGGTTGCGGAGGCGCAGGGAAAGGAGGAGGCGGACCGCCAAGCTGAAGTCCATCGTCGACGCCTTCGGACTCAAACGGAATCGGATCAAACGCCGCGCCGTTATTTGAAAAGCCGTAACTCTCGGGCTCGTACGCCTCAGGTTGGCCAAAAGCGGGCTCGGCGAAGGCATCGACCGGAGCCTCGAACACTGGCGGCTCAGGAGGACGCGCGTCAAAGCCACCCAGATGAGTTTGTTTATGACCAGCCTTGTTCAACACCGACTCAACGATGTCCGGGCTGACTTCGGCCGTCGCCCCGTCGACTTCGTCCATAAACTGAAGCGGGAACTCGCCTATCCTTAACCGGTCGCCGTCAAGCAGCACCTGGCTTCGGATGCGATTTCCGTTCACATAGGAACCGTTCGAAGAGTCGAGGTCGTACAAAGTGACCTCCCCGCCTTCCCAAACGAATTTGGCATGGCGTCGAGAGATCGACGGATTATTGACCCGCAGGGTATTCCCGGGGTTTCGTCCGACTGTAACTTCAGGCTCGGCGTCACCTATAATAAGTGTGACTTCTTGCTCTGACTCAGGATCGTTGAATATCAACTTCGGCACTGCTGAACCCTAAGGGATGGAGGTGGCGCAAGCTGCTTGTTTTCGCGTTGGATTGCGTTCACCTTTCATAACTCGCAGGCTCACGCTTGCCAAGTTAAGAACAAGCGTCGATCATGTTCGCCGTTTAACGGCAAGTCTTCGTTCTCTCCTCAGGTTTTCCAGTGAATCAGCTCGGCGCTCCATATCAAGAAGGTCGCCCACGCGTTGCCGCATTCGGAGGCGCAAAGGGCGGCGCGGGACGCAGCACGCTCTGCGCCGAAATCGCCAGGTCCCTTGCCCGCCATGGCCACAGAATATTGTGTGTCGATGCGTCTTGGGAGTGTGCAACCCTGAACACGTTGCTCCACGCGGATGAAAGTCACTTCGAGTTCAGCGAATCTGTTCTCCCGTTGGGCATCGAAGGCTCGCACCTCGCCGATTATATCCAAGATACCGGCTACAAAAACCTCTGGCTGGCCTCGATCGCATCAGGCCGTGATCAGCCTTACCTGCGACCACGACTGGCCGCGGACATCTTGCTTGAGCAATGCCACCAGTTGGATTTCGACTGGATCTTCATTGACTTGCCCCCCAGCCTTGATGCCTTTCCAGTCACACTTTTTGCCCTTTGTGATGTGCCGCTCCTGGTTTCAACCCCCGAACCGGCCTCCATTCGATTGACCACGCAATTCATGAGAGCGGCGGTGTACCAGGCGTTGGGCTTCCATCCTGATGCATTCACGCATTCGGACGACCTGCTTGAGACCCTTTACCATCAGCCGCTGTTGATGAATCGGGACTCTTTGATGCGGGCGGCGCCCAGTCCAGACACACGACGAATCGTCCAAGAAACGCTCGATCACTTCGAACCCTATCTGGTGGTGAACATGGTCCGCGAAGGCGCGGAACGCGACCTGGCTTTTGTGTTGGCACATGCCCTGTTTCAGGCGCTTGGGGTGTTTCCCCGTGTGTTAGGCGCCGTGGACTTCGAAGATCGGCGTTGGTTCTATAACCGCCGCACAGCCGGAAGTGGGCACTCGATCAGGGGTGAAGAAGCGCTGTCCAACGACATCGAAAGTCTGGGACGGTATTTGGTGGATTTGAGCGTTGTCGACGCAAAATACCCGCGTCCCGTACCGCGTCAGGCCGATACGCATCCGTCGCGAAAGATTGGATTGAGCATCGAAACCGGCAGAAACGAAGTGCGTCAGGCTTGTCGACGTTTGTGGGAGGGCTATCGCCGGGAAACCGCGATTTCGCTCGTTTTTGTGGATCCTGAGCGACGCCTTCAGATCGCCGATCAGCTCGAAAACACCTACAGAAAGGTGTTGACGATGACCACAGACAACCACGAAGTCGCCACCCACGCTCCACCTGAACCACCTCGCGCCGAACGCATCCCGGAACGGTCTCAGCCGACCAAGCCTGCGGTCGATGTCGTTCCCCCCAAACCACGCACCAGCGGGACCAACCCCGGAAAAACGATCGAAACCTTGAGGCGCCAACGTCAGATGACGCTGCAGGAACTCAGCCTACGCACCCATATCGGCATCAAGTATTTGTCCGCGATCGAAGACGGCGACGCGGCGGTTCTTCCCCGCCCGGTGTACCTGCGCGGTTACCTGCGCGAGATCGCTCGGGTCTTTGACGTGCAGCAGGACGAGCTGATCGACGAGTATTTTCGCTTCCTGAGTGAGCCGTGATAGTGTAGTTTTCAAGTGTTCCGGCCCTTCATTTCCGACTCGACCGCGAGAATTCGATGAGCAAGATTTCTGACGAACGAAAAGCTGCCCAGCGCGCACGCGTGATTGCATCAGACATGACGATCTATCCGGACATCCAGAAGCGCATCGAAACGGGTATCCGAAACGACACCCTTTTCGAGGAACTTCACGGAATTATGAACGAAGCCCGCTCGCACTTCTCGACATATGTCAGTGAAGAAATTCTCAACGATACCAATATCCTTGAGCGAGCCTTTATCGACATCGTGTTTGCGAACACGGGTCACATCGAAAGCCCCATCTGGTAATTCTGGTACCTCCACGCACCCATCCTATTTCGTTTGAATTTGAAGTCGAGCCTGACGATGTCGGGACTCGGCTGGACGTGTTTCTTGCTGAGCAAGAGAACCCACCCATCTCCAGATCGCAGGTGCGAAGAAGCATCGACACTGGGGAGATCGACGTAAACAACGTCGCCATGAAGGCCGGTTATTCGCTGCGGCTTGGGGACACCATCCGGTGGACCTGGCAGCCGCCGATCGAAATCGACCTGATCGCCGAAGATATCCCGCTCGAAATCCTCTATGAGGATGACCACGTCGCCGTGGTGAACAAACCCGCAGGCATGGTGGTCCACCCTGCCCCGGGCCATCACACAGGTACCTTGGTGAACGCGATCCTCCATCATTTCGACGAATTGCCTGTGATCGGCAACGCGTTGCGGCCCGGAATCGTGCATCGTCTGGATAAAGACACCTCTGGAGCGATGGCAGTCACCAAATCCGATGCTGGTCACCAGCAAATGTCGGCGCTCTTTAAAGACCACACGATCGAACGGGCTTACCACGCGCTTGCTTTTGCTCCTGGCCTCAGCGATTCGGGAACTTTCGAGTCCCTGCATGGCCGCGATCCAAATAACCGATTTCGTTACTCTTCAAGAGTTCGCGAAGGAAGGCACGCGATCACTCATTACACCGTGCTTGAGCGATATCAGGGCGGAGCCGCGCTGATCGAGTGTCGTCTTGAGACCGGACGGACGCATCAGATTCGCATGCATTTGAGTGAAGCCAATTCACCGATTCTGTCCGACCCCATCTACGGGGGCAAAGCCGGCAATGAGTGCAAGCTCATCCATCGCCTTGCACTGCACGCACGCACCTTGGGATTCAACAACGTCGACGGTGAGGCAGTTTTCTGTGAAGCTCCTTATCCCGAAGACTTCAACAATGCGCTGGAGATGCTTCGAGCAGGCAAGAGCTGGCGATGAACACAGAGTCGAGCAAGACGGGGGTTATCAAATCGACAATCCACGACATCAAACGGTCGCGAGAAATCGCCCTCGTCTTCTCCAAACATGGTTTTCATGGCGCGCTGACCGCCATCGGGCTGGAATCATGGCTCGCAGGCTCGACCGTTCCAAGTTCGAACGCCGACCAAGGTAGCCTCGCTATCCGCGCACGGCGAGCACTCGAAGAATTGGGGCCGACCTTCATCAAGCTCGGCCAAATCCTCTCCACTCGCCCCGATCTGCTCCCGCCGGTCTTCATTCATGAATTCGAGAAACTCCAAGATCGGGCGCCAAGCGTTCCCGTCGAAGACGTGATCGAACAAGTCGAAAATGCGCTGGGACATCCTCTTGGTGAGCTCTATGCGGAATTCGTTCCCGAGCCCATCGCGACGGCCAGCATGGCGCAAGTTCACCGCGCGAAGCTCTTTGACGGGCGCGATGTCGTAGTGAAAGTCCAGCGCCCCGGAATCGGTCCTCAGATCCGAAGCGACCTGGCAATCCTTTACTATATGGCGAAATTAGGCGAAGCCACGGTCGATGAGATCGGCCTCTACAACCCTGTCGGCATTGTTCGGGAGTTCGACCGCGCGATCAACGAAGAGCTGAACTTCCTTCACGAAGCGGCCAACAACGAGACAGCACGAGCAAACTCGACGGGCATCGCCGATTATATCATCCCGGAAATCATCCCGGAATTGACCGCGAGCACAATCATCACCCAGACCTATATTGACGGTGAAAAACTCTCGTCGATCGAGGTGGGCTCTGAGCGCGCCCTGAAATTGTGCACGATTGCGATGGAAGCCGCCTTCCAACAGATCTTCACAGACGGTTTCTTCCACGGCGACCCCCATCCCGGCAACATGCTGGTGACCCAGAGCAATCAGGTCGCGTTTCTGGATTGGGGCCTCGTAGGAACCCTGTCTGTGGGCCAACAAGACGAGCTGGTCGACCTGATCGTTGCGATCATTTCTAACGACGTCGACGGCATCACCCGCACCGTCCTACGGATGGGGCGCCCGGATGGTCGCGTCAACCTTCGACACTTACGCACCGACGTGCAACGCATTCGCGACCTTCATCTGACACGAAGTCTCGATAAGTTGAACCTTGGAGCCATGATGGAAGACATCATGAATGTCGCGCACACGCACAGGATCCGAGTGAATCCTGAATATGCGCTTCTGACCAAGGCCACTGCTACGGTCGAAGGGGTGCTGCGGTCGGTGTATCCCGACCTTGATATTATCGGCACGCTAAAACCTTACGCCGAGCGGTTGCTTAAAGACCGATTCGGAAGCGAGCGACTGCTGAAAGCCGGCGTCGTGACGTTGATGCGCATGAATCACCTGCTGCGTGATGTCCCGATGCAAGTCGATCAGATGCTGATGGACGTTGAAGCCGGCGAGCTACGTATCCAGGTTGGACATCCCGCACTTGACCACCATGTCAGCGCGATGACAATCCTTGGAAGCCGAGTATTCATGGGCTTTCTTGCTGGCGGGCTCATTGTGGGCGGCTCGATCTTGCTCACCACGATCGACTGGAAGCCTGACGGTGTTCCAGTGCTTGCGATCACGGGCGCCGTCTTCATGGTGTTGGCGGCGATCACGTCTTTTGCAGCCCTCACATGGCATTTCATCACAGGCGGAATGAAGAAGCTGCGCCTAACCCCATGGCTGCGATTCTTTCGACGACGCTAGTCCTCAATAATGAGTTTTGCGGCGTTGAGTATCTGACGATTGATGGCCCGGCCCGCGAACATCTGCCGTCTTTGCTCATCGAGAATCCGATCTCGACGGTGAAGAACCACCTCACGTGCGCGTCGAATCGACTGCACGCGCTCGGCTTTGTATTCTTGGTCGTCCGGAAGCACTTGCGCGTGGTGATAAAGCACCTCGTCCATTCCAAAAATATCGCCTTCATTCACCAACGCCACGGCCTTCTGGGATTCGGCGATGGCCTCGTCGCGCAGACCCATTCCCTTATAAGCGCGCGCCATCAGACTGTGTCCGAAACACACGCCCCATCGCATATCGGCTGCAATGCTGCGTTCAAGCGCGTCTTCAGCCTGCATCAACGCGACCCGCGCGCCGTCGGCCAGACTGTTGGACGCCAGATTGAGCGTCGCCAGCAACAAGGTCGCCTGAACGCTTAAATAGACGTGCGGAATCGAATCAGCGATTCGCAAGCCTTCCTGAAGCGATTGCTCACATTTCAAGAATTCGCCTTTCTCGAGATGAGAGGCCCCAAGCGTGATGAGCCCGTCGGCCAAAACCTGATGAGACCCCGTCTTGCGCGCAAGATAGATGCCCCGGCGAATATTGGAGGTGGCCTCATCGGTCAATCCCATGAGCATCTGGGTGTGCCCCATGTTGACCAATAACCCAGACTCTTCGCGCCGATTTCCAAGGGACCGGCACTGTGCCAATGCAGTCTCGTACCTTTCTATCGCGGGCTGCAGCTCCCCCAAATATGCGAGGGCGAGTGCGCTGTTGGCCAACAGATAACGACTCTGACTCCTCAATTCCGCAGCTTCTGCAAGCTTGAGCGCACTCTCGTAGGCTTCAAGAGCGAGCCGATGGCGACCGGCCTGTCGATGCAGCACGCCGACCAAATTCAGCGCCTTCACACGACTCTCCATGCACGTCGCGCCTTCGAGCGTCGCGAACGACTCGGCGGCCTCCTCCGCCAGCTCTTGTGCCGCGTCACGTCGGCCCTCGCTCGCCATGATGACCGCATGCATCAAATGCGCTTCGGCTTGTTGCTCGAGCGCATCGTGTTCGGTGGCGAGTGCGAGCGCCCGGTCTGTAAACTCACGCGATGCGCGCAATTCTGAGGTATCGAAACAAAACCTAGCCCGGCGCAAGAGAATATCCGCGCGCTCAGCCGGCGACGCCCCCTCACTCAGGAGCTCAATTTCTTCCAGCGCTCGTGCGGTCTCGTCGCGCAGACCGAGCTCGTTGAGCGCACGAGCCCGAATCTTCATCGCGTCAAGCCTGCGCGGTGCGTCGGCATCAACTCTGGCGAGCACCTTGTCACAGAGCCTGAGCGCCTCAGCGGCCCCAAGATGATCCAGCGCCTTGTCTGCCGCCTGAAAGAAGAACTCCACCGAACGGTCTTTCTGGCCGGCTTCGTCAAAGTGATGCGCGATCAATGCGGTCGCATAATCCTCACGCTCATCGTTATGGCTGAGCAAATAGTAGGCGAGCTTCTCATGCAATTCTGCGGCTTCTTCCGGCACCAGTCCCCGCGCCGCCACATCTTGAGTCAGGGCATTGCAGAATCGATACTGGCGTTGCTCCATCGGAGTTTGCTCGGGGTCAAACGTTTCGAGTGGAACGCCAGCAGGCAGGTCAGCGCGCTCCAGGAGCCCAAGGTGTACAAGCTGTTCGACGTGCTCGAGCGCTTCTTCTGGCAACACCAACGTCAGGTCTTTTCCATCAAATGGAGACCAGAGCAGTGAAACCCGCTGAAGCGTGTTTTTAAGAGGCACGGAAAGGCGATCAATGCGTGCTCGCAAGAGGCCTTCGACGTTGCTCGGCAACCAGAACGGTGTGTCTTCGACTGGACGACCCGCTGCAAGCATCCCGCGGTCTCGCAACAACTCCACAACTTCTTTGATGTAGAGAGGATTGCCGCCCGAGCGGCGCAGAATCTCCTCTGCCAACCCGACGTCATCGATCCGATGGTGGCGCAGAAGCTCGAGGACAAGTTCTTCGCTCTCTTGCTCACCAAGTTCCTCGATCGTCTCGCTCCAAACATGTTTAGAGTCCAAGAGCCTTGCCCACTCGGGCGATTCGGCGACCGGAGCGGAGTCGGCGATCAGGATCAGGGTCGCCCCCGCACGGCGGTTAGTCCCGAAATATTCGGCGCCGAACTCGAGCGACATCGAATCGAGTGCGTGAGCATCATCGATGGCGATGACGAGCGGTCGCTTTTCTCCAAAACGGGTGATCAGCTTTTCCATGGAGCGGAAAATTCGCGATTTGCGTTCATCCCCACTGAGTTGGTCGAATGCAGACCCAGAAAATCGAATGCTGAAAATCGACCCCAACGAATGGAGCAGGAATTCCCGTTCTTCTTCGGTTTCGTCGCCGAAAAGCGCAGAAACTCGCGTGGAAAGTGTGTCGCGCATCTGCCGAAGATCGTCGCGAGAGCCAAGTCGCAGCATCTCGCCGAGCATGGTGCCAAGGGCTGCCAGCGGAAGATCGCGTTCATAGGGAGGCACCACGCCGCGCAGCAGTCGTACGTTGCGAGGATCGAGCCCGCGAAGGAATTCTTCTACAAGCGTGGTTTTGCCCATGCCCGGCCGGCCAAGAATCACCAACGCGCCCGCTTTTGTGTCCAACACGTTGGCGCGATAACGCTCGCGCATCGCCTTCAACGTCACGTCTCGCCCATAAAAGCCGTGGTAGGACCGTCTTAGTTCCGAGAGCCGATCCTGTTGGGTTTTAGGCTCAACGAGGCGCCATGCCTGAAATTGGAGCGTGTCGTCGCTGTCGTCGATCGGCAAGGAATCGACCCGCTCGAGCCGGTATCCCCTACGGATACGACGAAAGATTTGTCCGCCGACCAAGATTTCGCGCGACATCGCCGAACGTGCAAGACGCTCCGCGAGCTCGTGTGCCGAGCCAAAAAACGACCACGTATAATGGCGGCCGGTGTGGTCGATATTCTGCTCAAGAACCACATCCCCAATCGCGAGTCCGATACTCAAGGCAATCGGGGCGTCTAGGCTCGGGTTCATCCCAGCGACGGCTTCGTGAAGGTCCATGGCCACGCGCGCAGCCCGCTCCGCGTCATTCTCGCTCGAGATCGGCACCCCGAACAAAAGCGTAAACCCATCTTCGTTCACGCGATGAACCACCGCGTCGTTCTTGTACGCAATCGAATCAACGATGCGGGTGTACTCCTGCAAGACCTGCAGCCATCTGACTTGTCCGAGCACATGTCGGAGCGCAAAAAGCCCCTCGAGGTGACCCGCCGCGATGATGCATTCCTTGCGCTCACGCGTATGCCATTCGACCGTTTTGGGCGTTTGAGCGATTCGCGTCACCGGCGTGTTTCCAGCCCCTTCAAGAGTTCCGCCCGTGGCCGTGGGAATCGAACTGGGAACCGTACGACCCGAACTTTCCGATGCCACCGCCGTGTTATCGTTGTTGCCCTGCCCGCCCACGAATCGCGAAACGCGGGAAAAATGTGCGGAGAGACTGGTGGAATCGTGGATATCGGTGAGCCCATACAGCACACGTGTGAGTTCAACCTGTACGTCACGCGCAGTGGCCGGCCTGTCGTCGGGGTCCAGAGAAAGAATCCGGTACATCAACTCTACGAGCGCCTCAGGAATCTCGGCATTCAGGCTGGAAATATCCGGCACGATGGCGGACTTCACCAGGCTCATCGTCTCTTCCTGATTCGTGTGCTTAAAGAGCGGGCGACCGCACAGAATCTCGAAGAGCACGACACCCAGACTGAAAATATCACTCCGCTGGTCAACCCGACGCCCCGACGCCTGCTCCGGGCTCATGTACGAAAACTTCCCCTTCACAACATGAGGTGTCTCGTCGGTGACACTGCTGGCCTTCGCGATGCCAAAATCAACGATTTTTACCGCACCTTCACGAGAGACCAGGATATTTTGAGGACTGATGTCTCGATGAACGATATTCAGGGGGGTTGAGTAATGGTCTTGACGGCGGTGCGCGTAGTCGAGGCCCTTGGCGATTTCGACTCCCACAAAAACTGCATCACCAAAACTCAGCCCCGATCCCGACTGACGCCCCGCGTTCAAAAGCTGGGCGAGGTCGCTGCCATCGACAAACTCCATCGCGAGAAAGAAGTCTGACTCGACTTTTCCGAAGTCAAAAATCTGAACAATATTGGGATGATTCAGCTCCATGGCGATCTTCGCCTCGGAGATAAACATGTCGACAAAACGCCGATTCGAAGTGAATTCGGGGAGGATCCTTTTGAGCACAAGAATCTTCTCAAGGCCCTCGGCCCCACGACTTTTCGCGAGAAACACCTCGGCCATACCTCCGGTGCCGATCTTCTCGATGAACTCGTATTTCCCGAATTCCCTTTCCACTTCGTGCCTCGTTCGAACTCGCCGAGCCTATGACTCGGTTTCGAGCGGCGTAAACGCCATTTGCCTGAGAGCCTCGTACGTCACTATCGCGGCCGCATTGGAGAGATTTAGACTTCGCACCTTGTCGGTGGTCGGAATCCGAATCAGCAGGTCTTCATAGTCTGCCATGATTTGGTCAGACAGACCTTTTGTTTCGCACCCAAAAACCAAGACGGTGCCTGAATCATACGCAACATCGGTGTATCTCTTCGCCGCTTTCTTGCTCAAAAAACGGAGTTTATGTCGCGGAAATAATTTCGAAAACGCATCAAAATCTGGATGAACGCAAAGCCTAACATGGGGCCAATAATCAAGGCCCGCACGTTTCAGTCGCTTGTTATCGAGCTCAAACGCGAGGGGCTCAACAAGATGAAGCCAAATGTTCGAACCCGCGCATAGTCGCCCGATATTGCCGGTGTTGCCGGGAATCTCAGGGGTCACCAAACAGATATGCAAACTGGTGTCTTCATCCGTGCCCCAAACAGGGTCTGGCGGACGAATCAAAAATCCTTCATGACGAGGCATGGATAATTACTCGGGAAAGCGGAATGTGGCAGCAAGGGCGCGATGGTCGCTCCCGCCGTAAGAACCTGAGCCGTCGTCGAAGGCCACGGGCATACCCTCATCAACCCAAATCGATGAAGAGTTCGCCATGATGAGTTGATCGATCTGTTCAGTGCTAGAAAAAGAACCATAGGTCCACAGTCCGGGCTGAGTCAGCAAGGTCAGGCCGCCAGCGGCGAGCAACGCTTGAATGGGATCACTCTCAGGCGTGTCATTGAGGTCGCCAGCGAGCACAACGAGCGCGTTCGGAAACTCCGCAGCTGTCGCATGGACGATCAAGCCCGCCGCTTCCGCCTCAGCAAAACGACGACCGGGGTCGTCATCGCGTTGGGACCTGAAATGTGCCGCAAAAACGACAACCCGATGGCCGTTAAGGTCGATATGAACCTCAAAAAATTCCCGCGCAAATGAGGTGTTCGAACCGTCGGGACGCTTCAGAGGCACGTCCTTGTGGTTTCGGGTCTCGATCAGCGTTCCCTTGGACAACACAGCGACATCGAGGCTCGCCGTACCGCCCGTCTCTGCGATTTTGGCGATGGTATAGGGCGTCTGCAATTTCGACATCAGACCATCAAGCACCGCTTGAGTCTCGACCTCCTGCAATGAAATCACATCGACATCCATGGCATCGATCGCGGTCGCAAGTTTCTGGGCCTTGAAGTCAAACTCCGCAGTGCTCAGTTGGAGTTCATAATCGCCGGAGGCGCAGGCGTTCGACTGACACACCGTGTCGAAAAAACGACGTACGTTGAAAGTCCCCACTCGAAGCGGAATCCCATCGGGGCCCACATCGGGAGCCAAATCTGGGCCCATGTCGACGACGCCCACGTCGACAATTGGATTCTTTGACCCTTTGGATGGGTCTTGGTCGCCACATGCCGACAAAAATAGAAGGGCGATAATGATGTGTCGGAAGCGCACAGCTTGCTCCAATTCAGGTGCCGCCAGTGTCGCCTATTCATGAGGCCGTTGCAATGAAGTGCGCTTTACCCTTTGTGAAAGAGGGCGGGAATTAGTATCGTTAAGAAAATATGGAAGGAATCATTATGAAAACCCTAAAACCTGTGTTTCTTGCTTGTGCTCTTGCCTTGTCCGCAGGCATTTCCTGTGATTCGACGAGCACCAGTGCTTCGAATAACGGAAACAACAACGGAAACAACAACGGCAGCAACAACACCGACAATAATCATGTTGTGACCGCTTGCACGCAGGGCACTGAGTGCCCCTCTGGCGTTTGCGCTGACGGATTTTGTAAGGTTGTGGGCAGCAACAATTCCACGACCTGTGAAAACGGCACGACGCCCAGCGCCTGTGGCAATTGCGACCCGACCTGCCAGAAGAGCGGCTCAGGTGGCACCGACCCCTTTGTTCTCTCCGGCGACCCCGACGACAACCAAACCAGCCAAGGCGTGGTGCTTGACCCCGACGGGGCAGTCACCATCGACGTGAAACGCGTCGAATCGCAATTCATCTGGATTGCCAACACCGGCGAGGGCACGGTCTCGAAAGTGGATACACGGACCTTCAAAGAAGTCGGCCGCTACCTGACTGGACCTGCTGGAACTGGCAACGACCCCTCACGAACCTCTGTGAACACGTTTGGAGACGTCTTTGTCGGAAACCGTGGAGGCAAGACGGTCACCAAGATTTCTGCACTCGGCGAAGACTGCGCGGATAAGGACGGCGACAACGTGGTCACCACGTCGACCGGTCCGACCGACATCAAACCATGGGGCACCGACGACTGCGTCCTTTGGAATACGCCGTTGCCCAACGGCGGAATCATCCGTGCCGTGGCTGCCCAGGACGCCCGCGCCAATGGCGACGCGGCGGCAGACATCAAACCTGCAGTGTGGGTCGGCGGTTGGAGTGGTCGCATCTGGAAACTCGATTCGGATAACGGCAGCATTCTGATCGACACGGACTCGCCCAACCCCACCTACGGTTTCGCCCTGGATGGCTCTGGAAACCTGTGGATCTCAAGCCTTTCGAATGTTCTAGGCCGGTTGGACACCAACCGATGTGTGGACAACGCCTCGTGCGCCGACGCCATTTGTGACGGCGAAGGCGCCGGAGACGCCTGCGTAAAGCAGCGAATCCCGATCAGCCACACCAGCTACGGCATCACGGTAGACTTCAAACAACGCGTGTGGATGGGCGGAGACCGCGTGCTTCGTTACGACCACAAAGCGGCTGCCGGCGCGCGTCAGACCTATGTCGACCAACTCTCGTTCGTTCACGGCATCGCGGCCGACGATAAGGGCTGGATCTGGGGCGCAGGGTATGGTTCCGGCGTTTACCGAATCAACGCAGACAACCCCACCGAGAATATCGCCGTTCCCGGCACTCAGTTCAGCTCGAAGGGAGTTGCAATCGATTTGGACGGGAAAATTTGGTCCATCAATCAGGGCGAATCGACAGCGACGGTCATCGTGCCCGGCGCTGGAGTCAACGATAACCAAGTCACGACGCCTGTCACCGGCTTGGTCGAACCCTACACCTACAGCGACATGACGGGAGCGCAGCTTCGATTTGTCTCCAACGAACGCGGCTACTACCGTCGAATCTTTGAAGGCTGCCCCGAGGCGACTGGCGGACTTGAGACCGACTGGAAGGAAATTCGTTGGGACGTCGAAACGCCTGGCGACTCGAAGGTGAATTTCCGAGCACGCGGCGCAGGCTCTCGGGCCGAACTCACCAACGCGCAGTTCATCGACCTTGCTTCGGTTCCGCCCGACACTTCCCCGTTCGACATGTCGGTGGCCCTTCAGGCTGCAGGCCTGCAAGGCATGAAGTTCATCGAAATTGAAGCAGCACTCACCGCTGTTCGAGACGCAACCAACTCCGTGTTTGCGCCGAAACTCAAGTCGATGGAAATCACCTACAGCTGCCCGGTCATCATTCAATAGCAATGCGAGCTTGTGGTCGCAGGCTCTGTGATTGGTGCGCAGGCACCAAATCACCGCGGGCAGCATGCCCGCACCGACTCGCCAGACCTGTGATCCATACCAAGTACGCCCGCGCACCAACTCGCCAGGACAGAGTTGGTGCCTTGAAATCCCTCAGGCCAATGAATCGAGCGCGTGCTCCCACGCGTGGCGCAAGACTTCCACCTCAACATTAAACCCCGGGCCGCGTAGGCTCCCCGAGTCATCAAGCACGCCCAGGCGCGTGGTTGGGACGCCATGCTTCTTGGCGACCTCCGAGAACACCTCGACGTCGGCCGAACTTAGCGACACGACGATTCTGGACGCTGACTCACAGAACATCACACGGTCGACGGCATCGGGCGAGAGCAGCAGCTCCAACCCGAGGCCTGGTGTGCCGTTCAGCAAACACTCCGAAATCGCAACGCCGAGTCCACCTTCCGAACAATCGTGAGCGCTTCGAGTGAGGCGATTCGTGATCATTTCACGCACCGCATTCTGAAGACTCCGCTCGACACCGAGGTCAATCCTTGGCGGAAGGCCGTTAATGCCCTCCCCCAACAACCATTGCACTTCGGTTCCTCCAATATCGGAAATCTCGGTCGTACCCAGAAGCCACACTTCATCGTGTACTCGCGCAAAGCCCGCGCTCATGAAGTTTGGAGAATCCCCGCCTTCCAGCGTGCCTTCGAATACTCCAAGGGCGGCGACTGTAGGCGTTGGGTAAATGTCTTTATCAAACGAGGCGTTATAGAGACTGACATTTCCACTGACGACCGGCGCATCAAGTGCCAGACACGCTTCAGCAAGTCCCTCAACGGCCTCTACAAACTCCCACATGATTTCTGGGTTCGTGGGGTCGCCAAAATTGAGGCAATCCGTGATTGCCAGCGGCTTAGCGCCTGAACACGCGACGTTTCGAGTCGTCTCGGCGACGGCATGTTTGGCGCCTTCACGTGGATCTAAGAAAACATATCGGGAGTTGCAGTCCACAGATATGGCGATGGCGCGGTTTGATTGCGGCACGCGCAACACGGCGGCGTCGCCCTTGCCCGGCAACACGACGGTGCTGATGCCAACTTGATGGTCAAATTGTTCAAAGACCACACGACGGGAGCCGATATTCGGACTTCCCATCAGCTCAACGAGTGTGGCCCCGACATCCGTAATCACCGGCCATGTCGCCTCTGCGACGTTTTCCAACCGCGCCGGTTTGCGCTGGGGCCTATCGTAAATGGGAGCTTCCGAGGTCAAGAGCGAGATAGGCACATTGCAGACACACTCACCTGCCTGCCAGACCTCGTAGTTGCCCGTGTCCGTGACTTCGCCGACCTGCCCCCACTCCAACTCCCACTTATCAAAGACACGAGCGACCTCGGCCTCCTGACCTTCTGCGATGACAATGAGCATGCGCTCCTGCGATTCGCTCAGCAGGACTTCGTAGGCCGTCATGTTCTCTTCGCGCTTGGGAACCTTGTCCACGTCCAAGCGCAACCCTGTGCCACCTCGATCAGCCATTTCGACCGATGAACTCGTGAGCCCAGCCGCCCCCATGTCCTGAATGCCAATGATTGCACCGGTTTTCATCAACTCGAGGCAGGCTTCAATCAACAGTTTTTCGCGGAAAGGATCGCCGACCTGCACGGTGGGGCGCTTTTCTTCGCTGCCTTCACCGAACTGGCCGCTTGCCATCGTCGCGCCGTGGATTCCGTCACGGCCTGTGCCGGCACCAACATAAAAAACCGGATTACCGACACCCGTGGCAGCCCCCAAGAAGATCGCGTCTTGTTTGGCGATGCCCACGGTGAATACATTTACGAGGATATTGCCGTTATACGAGGCGTCAAAATAGATTTCACCGCCAACGGTCGGCACACCCACACAGTTGCCGTAGCCAGCAATACCGGCCACCACGCCATGAAAAAGGTGAGGCGTTTTTTGGAAATCCACCGCACCAAAACGCAGAGAATTCATCGATGCCAGCGGACGTGCACCCATGGTGAAAACATCTCGTAAGATACCGCCGACGCCGGTTGCAGCGCCTTGATAGGGCTCGATGTAGCTTGGGTGATTATGGCTCTCCATCTTAAACACAGCCGCCAAACCCTCACCGATATCTACGGCTCCGGCGTTTTCACCAGGTCCCAAGACAACCTGCGGTCCGGTTGTCGGAAATTTTCGCAGGTGAATACGGCTCGATTTGTAGGAGCAATGTTCGCTCCACATCACGCTGAGCACGCCCACTTCGGTCCAGGTCGGTTCACGGCCCAACACCGCAATCGCATGGTCGTATTCTTCGCCGCTCAAGCCGTGTTCTAGCGCCACGCGTTTCAAATCCATAATCTCACTCACGATGCTAGGTTCAGCGCAGCTTCAAAAAAAGCGCGACCGTCGGTGTTTCCCAGAATGGCTTCGGAAGCCCGCTCGGGGTGCGGCATCATGCCGACGACATTTCCACGGATATTTGAGATACCCGCGATGTTGCCGACACTGCCGTTAGGATTGCCCTGCTCGGTGGCTTCGCCTGATGCATCAACGTAACGAAGAATCACCTGGTCGTTGTCTTCCAGACTCAACAGCCCATCAGCATCGATCGTGTAATTGCCCTCAGCGTTGGCGATCGGAAGGCGAATAAGCTGCCCCACGGCCAGCTCTCGCGTGAAGGGAGTCCGAGTCGTTTCCACCCGCAAATCTACGGTTTTGCATTGAAATGTGAGGCTCGTATTTCTAAGCATCGCCCCGGGCAGCAGGCCCGACTCCAACAAAATCTGAAACCCATTGCAGATACCGATAACCGGGCGGCCTTGAGCCGCAAACGTGCGCACCGCGTCCATCACTGGCGATATCTTGGCCACCGCTCCACAGCGCAGGTAGTCGCCGTAGGAAAACCCGCCAGGAATCACCAAGCCGTCCAAGCCCGACACGTCGCTCTCGCGATGCCAGACGTATTCGACCTCAGCCCCCAGCAGCGTAAGGACTTCCCCGCAATCTCGGTCGCAATTTGACCCGGGAAAAACAACCACGCCAAACCGCATCATTGCCCCTCATCGTCGAGAAACTCGACGCTGTAGTTTTCAAGGACCGGATTGACCAGAAACTCTTTACACATCAGGTCAATTTCGGCTCGCACCGCATCGCGATCGTCGCCTGCAATCTGCAGGTCGATAACTTTTCCCAGATGCACCTGTTCGACGTGATGACCAAGGCGGCGAAGACCGGACTGAACGACTTTCCCAGCGGGGTCAAAGACTCCCGGACGATTTCGTACCAACACTCGAACATGCATGATTTACCTCAAACGTTCACTTTCACACCGAGACGCTGAGCGACCTCTTCGTAGACTTCGATAAGGTCACCGAGGTCCTGACGGAACACATCTTTGTCGAGCTTACGACCGTCTTGATCCCAAATACGACACGTATCCGGCGAAATCTCGTCGCCCAAAACGATCGCCCCCGTGGGATCGAATCCAAATTCCAGTTTGAAGTCGACGAGCCGCAGCTTTGCTGCCTCGAACGCGGTGCGCAGGATCGCGTTGACCTGCAACCCAAGGCGTTTCAATTCTGCGAGTTCAGCCGCCGTGGCCGCTTTCATCATCAGCACGTGGCAATCGCACAGAATCGGGTCACCCAGCGCATCATTCTTGAAATAAGTTTCGACGATGGGAGGCTCAACGAGCGTGCCTTCGGCCAATCCTGTCCGTTTGGCGAGAGAGCCAGTCACGACATTACGAACCACCACTTCGAGGGGAATCATCTTGAGGCGCCGAACCACCATATCGCGATCATTGGGGCGCTCGATAAAATGAGTACGAACACCTTTGGACTCAAGCAACTCAAAGAAGAGCGACGAAATCGCGTTGTTCAGAATGCCCTTCCCTTCAAACTCGGCCTTCTTGACACCGTTAAACGCCGTCGCGGAATTCTTGAATCGCTGGACCATCTGAGAGGCGTCCACTCCAGCCAGCATCTGTTTTGCCTTGCCTTCATACTCCGGAATCACGTCGTTCATGGGGTCTCCTTTTGTTCGAAAACTCGCTCAAAAATGTCTGAAATTCTGCCCAAGACCGCGTCCAAATCGAACGCCTCGTCCAGGTCTTTCGCCGTTAGATGCTCGGTAATCTCGGTGGATGTCCGAGCCAACTCACGAAAATCAGCGCCACCTTCAAACGCCCGCATCGCAACGACTTGCACGCGTTTATACGCATCCTGTCGAGAAAGCCCACCACGGATCAACCGCAACAAGATCCCCTGCGAAAACGGCAGACCACGCGTGATCTCAAGGTTGCGCATCATGGCCTCGGGATAGACCACCAGGTTCTCGATGATGTTCGTCATGCGATGGAGTGCGAAATCGAGCGTTACGGTCGCATCCGGCGCAATCATGCGCTCGACCGAAGAGTGACTGATGTCTCGTTCATGCCAGAGCGCGACGTTTTCCATCGCTGGGATGACCATTCCGCGCACCAGACGAGCCAATCCCGTCACGTTTTCGCTGAGCACCGGGTTTCGCTTGTGGGGCATGGCGCTCGAGCCTTTCTGCCCCGCATGAAAACGCTCTTCGGCCTCACCGACTTCGGTGCGCTGCATGTGCCGAACACCGACTGCAAATTTCTCGAGGCTTGAAGCGATCAACCCTAAACACGAGAAAAACTCGGCATGACGATCTCTTGAAACCACCTGACTCGCGGCGAGTTCCGGCTCGAGATCCAGCTTTTTCATGACGAAATCTTCGACGGCAACCGGGATATTCGAGAATGTACCCACGGCGCCCGAGACCTTTCCGACCGAAATCACCTTTCTTGCGGCGACCAAACGCACGCGGTTGCGGCGCATTTCGTCGTACCACATCGCCAAGATGTGGCCGAACGTTGTGGGCTCCGCATGAATCGCGTGAGACCGGCCCACCATCGGTGTGTCTCGATGTTCGTAGGCACGTTTTCGGATCGCGGCCATAAGGCCATCGACTTCGCCGATCAAGAGGGTAGCCGCATCTCGCAACTGCATCGCAAGACACGTGTCGAGAACATCGGAACTCGTCAGGCCGAAATGAATCCAGCGTCCATATTCCTCTCCCACACTTTCTTCGAGACTTTGAACAAATGCCGCGACGTCATGGCGAGTGACTCGCTCAATTTCCTCGACGCGCGCGGCACTTAGCACTGCGTTCTTCTGAATGAACTCGCTGGCCTCACGCGGCACCACACCAAGCTCTGCCCAGGCTTCGACCGCGGCGACTTCGATATCAAACCAACGTTGAAGGCGAGCTTCATCCGTCCAAATGGCGGCAATTTCGGGACGTGTATAGCGCGGGATCATTGGAATACCTGGTCGCAAGGAGCGCCATTGGTATCAATAATCCAGCGGATTTAAAACAGGATCTGCGTGACGTTTGAGTGACAGGGCTACTCGGGGTCCGCGCAGCAACGGAAGCCGATATCTCCGGAGCTCGAACCAGGCGCCTTGGCGGACGAATAGCGGCAAGATGCCACATCTTCTTCGCTCTCGTAGCTACCGCCTGCGATCCGACGTTCCTCGACCCACTCGTGGACGTTGCCGCTCATATCGTATGCGCCTGAACGGCTACGGCACTTCTTGTTCGAGCCTGCCTTGGCGAGCGAGCGTTCGAATCCATCTTCATCGGCGGTATTGCAAGCATCGGCGTCGAAGGTCGATCCGTATGGGTATTTTGAACCACAGGCACCGCGCCATTCCGAGAGCGTGCACAGCCGCTTGCCGTCTGCCTTGCACAGCTTGGTGGCCTCAAACCAATTCACTCGCGTTTTTGGAGGTGCACCCGAACCAGGATATTCGTACGCATCCACGCAATAATTGCCTGACTTCGACTTCACGAGGAGCGACCCTGAGGGACACTTCGTCCCTGCCGCAGCGGCCTTTTCGACAGGCTTCACTTCTTCGACTGCAACCTTCACTTCTTTGGGCGGAACCACTTTGGTGCTGGTATCGCTGACATGGCTCTCCACAGCTTCAACTGGAGCGACCACTGCTGCAATCTGAGTCGCAGTCACGGTGGGAGCAACTTGAGCTGCAGTCTGCGTCGCGGTTTGGGCAGCCGTGAGGACAGCAATTTGTTCAGCAGTTTGATTGGCGGTCTGCGTCGCGGTCTGCGTCGCCGTCTGAGCCACGACGACCGGTGGAACAACCGCCGACGCCTGATTTTGAGGGTTCGCGTTGATATTTTCAGGTGGAACTGCGTGCGACGATCCGAGCTGGACGACCTCGTCCGACGACGGCTGCATCCACAGATAGCCAACAAGCGCCACAAAGGCGACACCGGCGACCCACATCCAGGCGCGTCCGCCCTCGGATTCCTTGGATGGCGTAGGGGTCGTCATCATCGTCTGGGTATTTACCCGAGCTGCCGGGCCACGTGGCATCTGAGGACGTTTGGGATCGATTCGACCCACTTCATTCGTCGTGAGTAGATCCTGAATCTCAGGTTCTTTTTCACGCGAGTATTCGACGGTCGCCAAGTCCTCATCGGCCGCAGGCGCTGGCAATTTCTTGTTTTTTTCCGAAGGCGCCACTTTGGGAGCCGGCGGAGGCGCAATTGCAGGAAGCGTGGCTGTTTGCCGAGCGGTGATCGGCGGTGCTGCAGGCTTGGCTGGAGCGGGGGGTGGCACCGGGGGCGGAGGAGGAGTCGAGGACTCGTGCAGCGTTCCGGTGTCGACCAACGCAGTCAAATCACCAACAAGCGCCTCGATGGAAGGGTAACGTTCTTCCCGGGCAAACGCGGTGGCACGCTGACATAAGACATCGAGCCCGGCCAACTCATCGGGAACCGCAGAACCGGGAGTGTAATCACCGCCAAACGCCATTTCTCCGATGATCACACCAAGGCTGTAGACGTCCGCACGCTTGTCAGCTTCGGCGCCTTTCGTATGAAGCTCCGGAGCCAAATAGGTGCTTTCGTTCAGCCTGGATCGTAGGCCTTCAACGCCAAATGCGCTGAGCAGATAGGTGTCGGTAACCTTGAGCAGGTCCGGCATGAAAATGATGTTCTCTGGCTTAAGGTTTGCGCACGGGGCTTCGCGCTCGCCGTGCGTCAATGCCAGTGAAATCTGCGTGATGACGGGCTCGATTTCATCGAGTCCAAAAACCTCGCCCTTCGAACGACGCAAACCCAGAACCTTACGAAGACTCAGGCCTTCCAGGTACTGCATGGAAACCCACGGGTGGCCTTTATGAACGCCCGAATCATGAACTCGCACCAAGTTGGCTTGAGAATGACCTCGAGCTTGTCGGCCCGCGATTCCAAATTGCTCTTGTTGAACGGGAGAAGCGATGAGCTCTTTTGCAAAGATTTTCACCGCTACGTCAGCGTCGATTTCTTCGTCGTGCGCCTTGTAGACTTCTCCAAACGGGCCTTTGCCGATCAGTTCTCCCAGAACATATCGTTCAGAGATCTTCTCTCCTGGAGGAAAGAGCTGGTCGTCGAGCTTAATCGCCTTAAGCTCCTGCGAGATCCGAAGTCCTTTTGACGTGGCAATATCAAAACGAGTCGTCTTCACAAGACTTGCGCCACAGTTGGGGCACGAACGATCCGACGCCTCTACAGGACTTCCACACTGATGACAAAGCAAAGTAAACTCCTGCCAGGGCCCCGCAAGAGCCACGACTCAAGATTGCGGCCACACGACAACACGTGGGTAGGCGCAAAGCGCCAAAGGACTAGCAGATCAGGGAAATACGCGCAACAACCTCATCGACGAAGAACCAGGATGGTCTTCGAGAGGGCTGGCTGACCGTAGCCTCGAGCAAAGACCATCAAGTATTTCCGGTCTTTCTGAAACTTGTTCTTACTCAGGCGCTGATGGCCATTGAGGATTTGGTGCTTTGCGTTGTCAGGATAGAACGTGAACGAGTCGATCAATGTCTCGGTGCCGGGCACCGAAATGTCATAGAACGTAATCGATGCCTGAAGCGTACCCACGGGTTTCTTCAGAAATGCCATGTACTCGAATTCCCAGTCGCCCTCGCCCTTGGCAAAAAGCTCGTGAGTGTTGGCCTTCTTCATGTGTTTGATCATCGCCGCATCGGTATCGAAACGACTTGGGAAATTCTTTTCACTCACGATGATCTTCCCTGCGAACTTCTTCTCGGGAGTCACCGCAAACGCTGAGGGCATCGCCATCATGGTCACGGCCATCATGATGAGGATATTCGCAAGAAACGAGAACGGACGAGGAATAGCGTGGGCCACAGACACTCCTACAAACACAAAAAAGGTGTAACTGGATGATTTCAGCCATCAGTATAAAAACGGATCGCTCTCACGACAACGTCGTTATTAGGCAGACGCAGGAATAAAAGGATTATTCAGTTCGCAATGGTCTTGGGAGGCAGCCCTGATTCTTGCTCGACCACCGACTCCACGACCTCCTCAACAACCTGCGGCTCGACTTCAGGCACAACAGGAGTGGGAGCGGCCTCGACGACCTTCGGTGCGACCACTGTGGGCACCACGACAGGTTGTGGAACCACGGGAGCCGGAGACTTCACGACGGTCGGTGGAATTTCGACCTTCGGCTCAGGATTCGTGGGCGGTGTTGGCTCAGACTCCAGACATCGCCTGGCCTGACGTCGCAAGCGTTGCGCAAGTCCCGGCGTCTGCGCGGTCAATTCTTCATAAAGCCTTGTGACCTCGGCACAGTCTCCCCCTCTTAACGCGCCAAGCAGCGCCTCCCGACGTTGTTCAACATCGGTGAGACGTTCCAGCAGCTCGTTTCGTTGAGCCTCGGCCTTGACGTTTAAGGTGCCCAAGGGCGCCCAATCAACGGTCTGATTCATGGTGGTGCGGGCGGCTTCCAGACTGCCAGCTTCAACCATGTTCTCGGCCGCGGACATCAGCCCCATGATTTGGCCGGTTAAAAGCACATGCTCGACGTCGACGGTGGGCTCAGCCACGGGACCGGAATCGTAAAAGTGCCAGACGCCTGCCGCAGCGATCCCGATCACGACCAGAATTGCCGCCACGATCCTGATATGGTCAGAATGGCCCTTGGGCGCGTCTGTCGTGGGGCGTTCCCGCGAAATATCTATGGATTCGAGGTCTGTCATTCCTGGCGTGTCATTCAATGAAGCCAGGGTCTCGGCAAACTCATCTGTGTCGAGGGCAATCCCCATTCTGACGGTCGGTGCCTTGATCGTGTTCGGACCATCTTTTTTTCCAGAAGGCATGCGGGCCGTGCCCTGTCCCGCCTGGGCGCCGATCTCCTCGAGGGCCTCGTGCAGATCTTCGGCGTTCGCATAGCGACCGCTTGCAGACTTGTTGAGGCACTTCATGATCACGGCCTCCAAGCGCAGCGAAATGTCGAGATCCGGCCGAAGAATCGACGGACGTGGAGGCACATCGTTGAGCTGCTTGTTCAACACCGCGAGTTTATTTTTGCCTCGAAACGGAAGCTTACCCGTCGACATGAAGAACAGGATGATTCCAAGCGCATAGATATCACTGCGTGGATCAGCACCTTCCCCACGAGCCTGCTCGGGCGACATGAACTCGGGCGTCCCAAACACCGAACCCGTCTCGGTCGTTGGGCCATCGTCATCGTCCATGATCTTGGCGATTCCGAAATCCAGGACTTTGATCGCGTATCGTCCACGCGCAAGTGGCATCAGCATCACGTTATCGGGCTTGAGGTCACGATGAATCACGCCCTGAGCGTGCGCCACCGATAAGACCTCACACATCTGCATCCCAAGGCTCACGATCAACGCGGTACTGAGCGGGCCGGTCTCTTTTAGGGTCTCGGCGAGGTTCATGCCTTCGACAAATTCTGTGATGATATAGAGCGTACCATCGTCGTGCTGCCCATACTCCAGCAACGTCACCGCGTTAGGATGGTTGACCTTGCAGTATGAACGAGCTTCGTTCAGAAAACGCGCGACGATTCCCTCGTCGTGCGCAAGTTTGCGGCTCAAGAACTTGATGGCAACGCGCTGCCCCAGCTCGGCGTTCAGGCCCAAATAGACCTCGCCCATCCCCCCCTGCCCGATCTTGCGCTGCACCAGATACTTCTGGCCCACGAGCTCGCCGATCATCGGCTCAGCATCGTCAGTTGCGCTGATTTCGCTCAACGCCTCTGGCGTGTAGCCCACGGGAATCGACGTCCGTTTTGAGTCCTTGTCTTCGGGCTCTGGGCGGTGTGCACGTTTTTGTTTCAAGTCATTCAAAATTGGGTCAGCCGAAAAAGCTTCATTCAAGACGTCGCCATTGTGACACGGCTGGGTGGGTTATCAATCAAACAGATATAAACAGACAACCTCATGGCGAAACACTTCTCTTCCCGTTGTCACTCATATCACGCGTGACTAGGTTAACGAGTCTGAACATCTGCCACGGAGTGATTGGTGACCAAAAAAATTCTAGCCGCAGAAATCCAAGTCGGAGACATCTTCGTCTCGAGTTTTCTGGTTTCATCTTTCGCGCGTAAAACGAGCCGTGACGGCGTGGATTATCTCGCATTGGTCCTTCGCGATCGTTCGGGTTGGGTCGAGGCACGTGTATGGCAAGACGTGGAGCCGTTGGCGACCCGCTGTGCTCAAGACGATTTTGTCGCCATTCGCGGTGAGGCCGACCTCTTCAATGGCAAGATTTCGATCACGATTCACGATCTGGAACGACTCGACGATGCCGATGTGAACCTGGAGGATTTTTTCGAGCACTCGCGATGGCCCGCCGAATCGATGTTCAGACAATTGACGAGCTTGGTCGAGACGGAGATTTCAAGCCCACAGGTCCGTGCGCTGCTGAACGCGGTGTTTGCGGACGCGGCGCTGATGTCGCGCCTACTTGAAGCCCCAGCAGCGATGCGCAATCACCACGCTTACCGCGGCGGACTCCTGGAACATTGCCTTTCGATGTCGCGACTGGCGATTTCAGTCGGACAACACTACGCCGCGTATTATCCGGGCATGGTTCAGAAAGACCTCGTGATTGCGGGCTGTATTTTGCACGACATCGCGAAATGCCGAGAACTCGATTTTCGACGATCGACTCGTTATTCCACCGAGGGCAAGCTGATCGGCCATATTCCGATGGGGAGTGAATGGATCTCGGCTTACGCAAAAAAGGCCGAAATTCCGATCCCTGACGACCTGGTCCTCGAACTGAAACATCTGGTGTTGGCGCATCATGGAACCCACGAGTTTGGCTCGCCGGTGCTGCCACAGACCGCCGAGGCTCATCTGCTGCATTTCATCGACATGATCGACAGTCGTGCCAACATATGTTGGAATTTGAGACCAGTAGACACGATTGAGCCTCAGTGGAGCGATTTTCAACGCTCCCTTCAGGCCCCCATTTATTTTCGCGGCAGCCCGTCATGGGTTGCTGAAGAGACTCTCGTTAACGACGACCTCGTTGGTCCCGGCATGACCAAACTCAACCATATTGGGAAGAACACATGAGCCTCCTTGACCGACTAAATCTCCTGATTCGCTCCGAGCTCAATGATGTCGTCCGCCCCGACCGGCTGCGATCTGCTGTCTCAGAAATGGAAACCAGTCTGCGTGATGCGCGACGGCAAAACGCCGAACTTCGTGTGGCGGAGAAACGCCTGATCGAGCGAATTCGAGATTCCCGAGCCAAAGCGACGACGTGGGAAGACCGCGCAGTCTTGGCCCTCAAGAGTGGTCAAGAGGACCTCGCAAGAGAAGCGCTGGTGATGAAAAACAAGGCTGAGCGCGAACTCGAAGGACTTCGCGACGACCTTGATGAGCAGCGCGCTTACATCAAGGACATGGAGCGTGCACTAGAAGCGTTGGACCACAAAGTTCGTGGTGCGCGCGGCAAAGGGTCGAGCGGACCGGACTCCAAGACACAGGGTTCTGAGTCGGCATGGGATGCTGAGTTTCGCAGGAGAATGGGTGGGCGTGAGGTCGACGAGTCGCAGGATTCGGGGCCATCACGGTCCTTTCATCCCAGCACGGACCGGTCGTTTCAAGAATTCGATCGCATGTCCGATAAAATTCGAGACCTTGAGGCAAACGTCGACGCGATGGGCGAGCTTGCTGACGAAGATCCTTTGATCGATCCCAAACGAAAGAAGCTTGAGGACAATTTCCGCAAGCTTGAGGAGACGAAGCGGACCAATGATGATCTGGCTGATTTGAAGAAGAAATTCTCGGAGTAGTCCGAATCGGTCACGGCATCCGAACCGCTTCGGCAATGCCGTCGGCCCCGCGTCCTGCGGCGCCACCTGCCGCGCCACCGGTTCCGCCTTCGCCCTGCATAACCATCGAAGCCTGAGGCGCCTTGCTCAATGGGCCGCTTGAGAAGAGTCCAATGGATGGACCACCTGCGCCTCCGCCGCCTTGACCACCTCGACCACCACGACCACCGATGCCACCCTTGGCCCCGGTTCCGCTGTTTTCCTCAAGATCGCCCCCGGCACCGCCTGCGCCTCCCATTCCGCCATCACCGCCGTCGCCGCCGTCGCCACCGCGACCGCCCAGGCCGCCGATGATCGTGCAATCGATGATCTCGACATCGCTGTTGAGCAGCAGGACACCGACCGATGCGCCGCCGGCCTGCCCGCCGCCACCACCATCGCCACCACAACCACCCGAGCCGCCGCCGCCGCCAGCTCCGCCCCAAGACGAGCAAATATTTAGGCCCCCACTTTTCCCGCCGCCGCCGCCGCCGCCGCCAGCGCCACCTTCTCCTTCCGTTCCAGCCTCACCTGCTCCTCCATCCATTCCCTCCCATTGACCGTCGATAAACGAGCCCTCAGTCTGGCCGCCAGCACCAGGAACACCAGTATTGCCCGACGACCCGTTTGAACCCGCAAGCCCTGGCGTGCCGGGAGTTCCACCAGCACCACCAATAGCCCCAGCTGTCCCATTTGCGCCCTTAGTGCCCGATGAACCATCGAAGCCGCCGTTGCCGCCTTTCGCGCCACGTCCATCATCAGACCCACATGACGGCTCACCGCCATTTCCTGGACTTGGCGGATTATCTTGATTCTTACAAAACCCTAACGTTCCAGAATCAGGCGGAGCATCGCCACCTTTCACACCTGTGTTACCGTTCGAACCTGTTATCCCTACTTCTCCACGAGCACCATCACCGCCTTTCCCTCCGGTGATCCTGAGGTCCATCAAAACCACACCAGGAGACGCTTGCAAATACACTGCTGCAGCCGTCATTCCTGGAGGGGCACTGCCCCCAAGGACCTCAAACCCCATCAGAACGGTGCGTTGTTGGATGTCGGTGCCACTGATAACCGGGCTACCCATTCGAAACGTCGTCTTGGCTCGACCGTCGCGCTTCCAACCAAATCCATACCCGCCCGCGATACTGACACCATCGGCGAGTTCAACCGAGCCATCGTAGAAACTCTCAGCCACAAGAACCCACGACTTACCTTCTGCGGCTGCAGTCGTCACGGCCGCGGCCACGCTCGCCTTTGGCAACCCTTTGGTCCCTGGATTGGCATCGTCGCCGTACGTCGCAACAAAAACACTCTGCGATTCGTCGCCATCCAGACCGTCACAATTCGCGTCAAAAAAGTCCGGATCGGGTTCATCTTCGCGGTCGGGCGAACATGCGCCCTGGTCAGGCTGACCAGCGTCATCGTCCGGGAAAACAACATTATTTGTCTGGCCCGTCGTGTCGGGTGAGTGGGATGAGTCGGGCATGCCACCTGCGTCAGATTTCACTGAGTTGTTCAGCAAAACTGGCGTGTCGTCGCTGCAGCCCACAAACGCCGCACACACGAATAAGGCCAAAACCAAAGAGTTCTTCATCTTGCACCGCGATCTTGAAATTCTCGACTCTGAAGGTCTCAGAGGTCAGTGACAACGTCAAACACATCAACGCCGGCGCAGCATTGCGACTCGAAGTCCGCCTATGATAGCTCTTCCGTTTCATTGATTTGCAGGAATGCCCCATGTCGACGCAACAGAAGTCCCAGAGTGCGATTGTGCGCACGCTTGAAAGAATCGGCGCCCTTGGAAACAAGCTCCCCGATCCGCTTACTCTATTTGTCATCTTCGCCGCAGGCGTGATTCTGGCGTCGGTGATCTTCAAAGGAGCCAGCGCCGAAGTCATGCAACGCACCGGAGAAATGCAGGTCAAGGCGGTGCAGAGTCTGCTCTCGACTGACGGCATCAAATGGATGTTCGAAAACGCGGTGAAGAATTTCATCGAATTCGCACCTCTTGGTGCTGTTTTGACCGTCATGATCGGCATCGGCGTTGCCGAACGCACAGGCTTCTTTGCCATGGGACTTCGGGTCTTGGTGCAATCCGTCCCCTCATCCGCGATCACGGCCACGCTTATTTTTGCGTCGGTGATGAGTTCGATGGCGGCTGATGCGGGCTACGTCGTTTTGACCCCTCTCGGCGCCCTGCTCTTCGCAGGCATGGGACGCCATCCACTCGCGGGGCTCGCGGCTGCATACGCGGGCGTATCTGGCGGTTTCAGTGCAAATCTGTTGATTACGGGGCTCGACCCGATGCTTTCGAAGCTGACCCAACAGGCTGCCCAGACGATCGACCCCTCTTACACCGTCAACGCCACGTGTAATTACTATTTCATGGCCGCTTCGACCGTGCTCATCACGATCATCGGGACCTGGGTCACCATCAAGTTTGTCGAGCCGATGCTTGGCGAATGGGAGCCCGAAGAAGGTCAAAAACTTCGCACCGAAGAACCGTCCGACGTCGAAAAACACGCATTTCGCATGGCGATCGGCTCGGTGTTGCTCGTGACACTGGGCCTGATCCTACTGGCCACCGTCCCCGGCTCCCCGCTGCTTGCAGAAATTGCACCCGACGCGCCAAGCATCGACGCGCTCCATCCTTTTTTCGCATCTCTTGAAGCTCTGATTCTGATTTTCTTTCTGGTGCCGGCAATCGTGTACGGATGGCTGACCAAACAGATCAAAAATGACAGGGATCTAGCCCGCATGGCCGGTGATGCGATGGCCGCCATGGGTGCCTATATCGTGCTCGCTTTTGTGGCCGGTCAGTTTGTGGCCTACTTCAACTGGACAAACCTGGGCGCAGTCACGGCGGTTAAAGGCGCAGAAACCCTCAGAGATGTCGGTTTGACGGGCATGCCACTCCTACTCGCATTCCTTGCGGTATCGGCGACGATGAACATGTTTGTGGGAAGCGCGAGCGCCAAATGGGCGTTCATGGCACCCATTTTTGTTCCGATGTTGATGCAGTTGGGATTCAGTCCCGAAGGCGTTCAGGTGACGTATCGCGTGGGCGACTCGATCACGAATATCATCACGCCACTCATGCCCTACCTGCCGATCATCATCGTGTTCGCTCAGAAGTACGACAAGAAAGCCGGTATGGGCACCATCCTGGCCGCGATGATCCCCTACGCGGTCGCATTGGCGATTGGTTGGACGATTTTGCTGCTGGTCTGGTACGCGGCTGGAATTCCCCTCGGACCAGGCGCCATGATGCAGTACACGCCTCATTAGGTTGATCTAATCAGGGATGGTGGCGGTACGTCCAGCAACGGTCATCACATTGCGCCATTCGCCCTCGATTGTGCCAGCGCCATAGATGATGGCGTTCTCAATACGAGTGCCCGCCGCAACCCGCACACCATCCAACACGACATTCGGCCCGATCTTGGCGCCCTCTCCGATCTCGACGTTCATCCCCACAAATACCGGGGCAGAAAAAGTAGCCGAGTCGGCGATCCCCTGAGCCCCGTGAAACCACAACTTGGAGGTTTCTTCGGACAGCGGCGCAAGCCTGAAACAGGTGGGATCGTTCATCACCCTGACGCTGGTATCGAAAAGCAGCCTGGGTGTGTCCAAAGCCGCCCAAAACCCATCGGCTGACAGGGCCATGATCGGCTCATCTGCGCTGACCATGGGCCCATAGAGCTCGTCAACGATATCTCCGGGCTCAACCTCCAAGCGCTCAAGGGCCGATGACTCCAAAAGATGAATGCCGGTGAATTCGACCTCCGTCTGCATGGATTGATTCGGCCGACGAAAGCCACGAATGCCATTCAATCTGCCGTCTTGGCCAAGAAAGACTCGACCAGGTTGCCCGTCGGTTTTTTCTCGAACCACCAGGCTCACCGTCGCGCCGGACGCGCGATGACGCTCAACAAGTGGAGCCAACTCCACATCCGTCACCGAGTCACCATTGAGCACCACGAGCGTCCCCGAAGGACGGCCAAGTGCTTGCCACATGCCCGCTATGCCGCCCGCTGTGCCCAGAACTTCCCACTCCCGAGAATACACAGGGTGCACACCAAAATGCGGCGCCAAAAGATCCACGACCGGAGGGATCGTGTCCGCAAGGTGATGAAGATTCAGGGCCACACGATTGATCCCGGCCTCGGATAGCAAATGCAGACCGTAGGTGATGATCGGAGTGTTCAGAAACGGAAGAAGTGGCTTGGGCACAACCTCGGTCAGTGGACGCATACGCGTCCCGTACCCAGCACATAAAACGGCGCCGTAGATATCCATCGTCTCGTCCAAGAAATGCGAAACCCCCGCCTAAGCAGGGGTTTCATGAATCACCAACCGAGCTTAAAAGTCCTCGGTATCCCATGTGCCACGCCCTGCCGGGACCGTGGCTTTCTGCTCTTGTTTCTGTTCTTCGAACTGAAACTTCTCTTCTTTCTTTTCCCGAGCCACGCCCATCTTGGCTTTCAGAGCCATAAGCGCTTCGTCGGCACCATGATCCTGCTCAAGATTCTCGAATTGCGACGACAGATCGTCACCCGTCATGCTCTCCGCCAGGTCTGCCGACGCTTCCGCTTCGGCTTCCATTTGCTCGATCTTCTCGGACATGCGGTCAAACGTGTCGAAAGCAGACGTATCGTTCAAGCCAGACATGGTCTCTTGAATCGTCTTCTGTGCTTCGGCTCGTTTCTGACGCGCGACGAGCAAGTTCTTGCGACGTTTTGCTTCTTCGATCTTGGCGTTCAGTTGACGCAAGGAATCGCGAAGTTTATCCGCTGCCGCCTTTTGCGCCTCCCAATGAGCCTGAAACTCTGACGAGAGCTTATCGTGTTCGGCTTTTCGGGCGAGCGCTTCCTTTGCAAGGTCATCACGACCTGCACGGATGGCCATCATCGCCTTTTTCTCCCACTCGCGGCCCATGTGCATTTCGTTGTCGAGCTGCTTCTTAAGGCGTTTCTCGTCCGCAATGGCCACAGCAACCTGTTTCTTCGCCTCAATCAATTGCTCCTTCATATCAAGGATGAGCTGATTGAGGATCTTCTCAGGGTCCTCGGACTTGCTGACGAGGTCGTTAATGTTCGCTTTGAGCAGTGTGCCAATTCGGCCAAAAATTCCCATCGTTATCGTCTCCTGTGAGCCCTGCGGGCGAAATCTTTTTCTTCGTACACGACCATCAAATCACTACAGATTTAGTTCGTGAGGAGTTCAGTCAACTCAGTGTAATGGTCGCGCACCGCAAAAGCGATGGCATCGATCGACGACTGAAATTCGTTGTAGTCCATGTTCTCACTCTGCAGCGAGTCGACAATGACAACGGACTCTTCTTCAAGACCGTATGCCCCTGCCACCATGCTTGTTGCGTTCAACTGCAGCAATCGAGCAAACAATTCCTCACGATTGGCCCCCTCGGGCACTTCCATCAACTTCACACGAAACGTGATCATGGGCGGAGTGTGCACGATGACGATATTATCGATCGCGTCGGAATTGTCGTGAATGAGCCAAAAGCCGTCCTTGACGCGCTCAAAAGGAAGTTCGGTTTCGATCAAGTAAGCCTCGATCTGGTCGTTCGTGATCATTAAGGAGCCTCCCAGTGCGTAAAATCAAGCCAACGTGGCTAGACGCGAAACTAAGTGCAAAAAGGTTAATTCAAGCTGGCGAATCTTAGAAGTCCGGCAAAAACTGTGTCAAGCTGACATTCCAATCAGCATTGATGACTTTGCGCGTTGGCAGTTCATCCATGGTCCCTTAGACTGCAATTTCATCCCTGTACATCGGAAGCCGGCATGCAGCCCAGCAAGCTCTCGCAATTGACGACCGCCATCAACGACGCGTTGGAGGCCACAGATCACGAACTCGCACTTCGGATCCTGCTCAGTAATTTTGATCGCATCGAGGATAATTCCCCGTTACGAGAAAAAGTCGCACTCATTTTGGCTGAACGTGGACGTAAACGTGAGGCCGTGGAGCTCTATCAACTGGTAACCCGCCATTTTGCCAATGCAGGGTACCCGGTGCGAGCGATCGCGGCTGCTCGGCAGATGCTGAAGCTCAATCCAGACACACCGGTCGTCCTGGATCATATCGCAACGCTCTACAACATCCGCAGCCCGTTTCTGTCGGGGGATATCGAGCGAATTCAATTTGTTGAACCGATTCGTGATTTCGATTTGACCGGTGCGTCTTGCACCTTAGACGAGAGCAGCTTGCTCGATGAAGCGCTGGCCAGATCGCTGGATAAAGACACTTTAATGAGTCAGCCAGGATCCTTGCCATCCATTGCGCTTTTGACGCTGCTTCCTCAGGAAGCGCTTCGACGCGTGCTCGATCTACTCGAGTACAACGTCTTCGACCGCACCCAGCGACTTTTGGAAAAAGGCATTCGCAACGACGATCTGGTCTGGACGGTTTCAGACGATCTGATCGTGCGCAGCGACGAAGTCGTGATGTTTATTGAAGCCGGCTCGCTGCTCGGTCTGAATGGATTTGGAAGCTCTGGTCGAACCTCGAAGGTCGACGTCTTTGCTCGTGCCGGGGCCGAAATCCTGCGCCTGAGCGCCGAATCCATTCGTATCCTGAGCGAGGAGTTCGGAGACTTCGACAATCGCCTGTCGACTCTGCGTCGACACGCGATGACTGAACGAGTCCTCCGACGCCACCCCATGTTTGACGGCCTGTCTGAGGTCGAGCGCGTGCGCATCATGGAGATGTTCACCGGTATTCGCCTCAAAGCCGGAGACAAGCTGATCGAACAAGACGTGCCGACGCCAGGGCTCTTTGTGCTGCTCGACGGAACCGTCGAAGTGGTGACCACAGAAAACGGAATATCGACTCGACTCGCGACACTTCGCTCAGGCGACATGGTGGGCGAAATCGGTCTCGTGGCAAACACACCGGCCACGGCAGCTTGCACGATGCTCGAGGAAGGCCACGCGCTTCATCTAGGTCGTGCCGATTTTAAGGAACTCGTTGCCAGGTATCCGGAGGTCGGCAACTACGCGCAAAGTCTGGCTGAAAGCAGAATTTCTGAGGTGAACGCCGACGAACTTGTGGAAGCCGACTGATTTTTTTTGAAATCCTACACAAGGTTTCTACGTTGTTAATGCAACGAGGGAATGGTTTGCATGCCTTCGTGCGTTGAATAACTGGAAGACGACTAACACTACGGACAGGAAACTCATGAAGCGACGATCTATCATTTCACCTCGCGGCACCGCCCTCGGGGCGTTTGCACTAGCCAGTCTCTTCGTCAGCCACGCGGCTGCGAGCGACCTTCAGACCACATTTAACCAATGTTTGGCCGGGGCTACACCCACGACTCAGAACGCACGACCTGTCGGAAACGCTCAGGCCGTATTTGGCTCTGAGGTTATGGATACGGATCCAACAGGCGATCAAGTCATCCTCGATTTTGTCGATTCAGTCTCCGACGAAGAGGCACACGCTTTTGCCAGCACGTTCGGCCTCAACGTGCGTTTGAATTCTTCGTACGCAGACGATGCCAATATCTACATCGCCGATGTACCCGAGGGACTCGTTCCTGCGATTCGTGACTGTCTGGCTGGCAACGAACTGCTCGAAAACGTCGAAGAAAACGTTGAGTATCAAATGCTCGGCGCCCCCAACGACCCGCTCTATCAGTTCCAATGGAACTTTAAGCAGATCAACGCCGAAGGCGCGTGGTCAGTCTCGACAGGGAAAGACGTCGTGGTGGCCGTCATCGACACGGGCGTCGCGGCTCAAGACGCACCTGACCGAAACATCAAAGCCGCAAAAGACCTGGCCGGTACCGGCATGGTCGGCGGTTATGACTTCGTCGACGACGATGCGTTTGCTTGGGACGGACACGGACATGGCACACATGTCGCGGGAACCATCGCGCAGACCACTGACAACAAATACGGAGTCGCCGGACTGGCGCACGGCGCCAAGATCATGCCCCTCCGCGTGCTGAACTCTCGCGGCTTCGGACAGGTCGCCGACATCGCGGACTCCATTCGATTTGCCGCAGATAACGGCGCACAGGTCATCAACATGAGCCTGGGCGGTCCCCTGCCCTCGCTGGTCATGAAATCGGCGATCGATTACGCCCATAAAAAGGGTGTCACAATCGTGGCTGCGGCCGGCAACGGCGGCAAACGCGCACCAAGTTATCCTGCGGCCTACAACCACGTCATCTCGGTTGCAGCGACGCAGTTCGACCGTAACACGACCTTCTACTCGCAATGGGGCGACTACGTAGATATCGCCGCACCAGGCGGAAATACTCGAGTCGATCAAGACAAAGACGGACGACCTGACGGCGTCATGCAGGAGACCCTCAAGGACGGAAACACCGCTGTTCACGATTTTGCGCTCTACATGGGGACGTCGATGGCTTCGCCTCATGTCGCAGCAGCTGCGGCCCTTGTGATCGCCCAGGGCGTGACGAATCCAGACAAAGTGGAAGAAATCCTGAAGGGTTCTGCCAACACAGATCTCAAGAAGAAGTACTCGCCCAAAGAATATTCAGAACGCTACGGTGCTGGATTGCTTCAGGCCGATGCAGCTGTGAAGGCCGCGGTTGTGGATCAGGGCAGCACGCGTCTCGGCGCAGGCTTGTTACTGGGACTCTTGGCGTTCTTTGGATTTGGACGTCGGTCTGCGATGACCGGTTCGAAATCACTCTACGCAACGGGCATCGTGTTTGGCGCCAGCGGACTCTTTTTCCTTCCCCTCATTTTTGGGGATATGGGAATCTTGGGAACCGCAGCGACATGGCTCGCACGTCCGATGGCTGAACTCGACCAGCTGATCCTCGGTTGGCATCAGACACCGATCTTCGCCAGCGTCTTGATTCCAGTGGGCGCGGTGGCGTTCCTCTACGGGCACAAGAGCCTGAGATTCCTTGCGGCCGGTCTCGCGATTGGGTTTGCAGGATTCTTGATGGCAGAGAGCGTGTTGATGACCTCCGACGTTTTGTGGATTCCCGGCATCAATGTCCTCGACCGACTATGGTTGGGAGTGAACGGAATTCTCGCCTTCGGGCTTGGTGTGCTCGCCTCACGCGACTGATCGCATTGAATAATCGACCTTAATGGCCCCTTCTGGGGCCATTTTTTTTGGCAAGTGCCAATGCGGTGATATTTCTGGATGGCGGAATCAACTTCCGCGAACGACATGGAGGTCGAAAATGAGTGAAGTCCGAAAACAATCTCGCGTCGATTGTGACATCATCTTGAACAAAACCGAGCGCGGCATGATGAATGTTGCTCGCGCAACAAACATCTCGCTGAGCGGCATGCGCATCCAGAGACTTCTGGATCCCTACGCAAGCGCCGACGAGAATATCCAGTTTGAACTTGAGCTGCCTGGAACCGAAGAGCCTCTGGTCCTCAGCGGCAAGAAAGTCTACGAGGGTTCCGACCATTTTGGTGTTCGGTTCACAGAAATCTCGCACCGTCACTTCATTCGACTTCGTGCGTGGATTGCCGAGCACACGCTTCCCCAGCAATTACCAGCATTTCACTAAAATCTGCTGAAGAGCGAAAGACCGAAGAGGTGCCCTGTGCACCTCTTTTTTTGTGCCTACGTTAGTTGAGTGACTCACGACCGCCTCGCCGTTATAGTGTCGGCGTGAAAAATCCGCACTTGGAGCCCCTCATGCCGAATCAAATCGCGACCACGATACGAGAATTGCCACTGTTTAAGCACCTCTCCGACGAATGGGTGAATCGCCTTGTTGAAAACGCTAGGGTCATCAACGTCCCGGCAGGCGAACAACTCATCGCTGAAGGGAAAATGGTGGATGAGCTCTTTGTCGTTGCAGAAGGTGTTGTCCGAGTTTGGACAAATGGTCTGGGACGCGCGGTGGAGCTCAAACAACTCGGACCGGGCAATTACGTCGGCGAGGTCTCGCTGCTTTCGGGCAAGACCGCGACAGCAACTGTGGAAGCCCATGAAGCGACCACGGTCGTCGCAATTGGCCGCAGGGCAATCATCGCTCTGGTAGAGAGCGATGAGACGGTTAGAAAAGTGCTCGAGGGTGTCACCTTGGCCAGGGCCAAAGACACGCTCGGGAAGGTCTTGCAGTAAGAGAGGCGCGGAATGAATGCACTGTCGAAGTTTGCCAAATGGATGATGATTGGCGCGCTGGTTTCAACGCTGGCGAGCGCTTGTGGAAGTGACGGAGAAGAACCCTATGTGCGCCCCGTTGGGAGCGGTCCCTGGGTTCTCGTAGACCTCTACCACACCACCAAACAAAACCCCGTCGATTACAAAATGGACCGCAACACCTTTGGTTATCAGGGTGTCTTTGCGTTCTGGCGCGCCTTCGACCACATGACCACGAACGGCATGAACTGGACGGCGTTCCGTACAGTCCCGATTTCTGCCGAAAGACTCGAGGGATTTGACGCACTCTTCATCAACTTGGTGTCGAGCGATAATCCTGATTTTACACCCGAAGAAATCACCGCAATCCAAGAATTTGTCTTCAAGGGCGGCGGTCTCTTTGTCATCGCTGACCACACCAATGTTTACCGACACGCCGAACGCGTGAACCCCATCCTGAAACCGATGGGCGTGCAAATCCACTATTCGATTGCCACCGATACCCCTCCGGAACATTCGGTCGCGGGGATCGCGTGGATCATGGTTCGGGATTTTGTGGATCATCCTGTGACCCAAGGCCTGAAAATGATCAGCCTTCAGACTGGCGGACCGATGCAAACGCCGAACGCAGCGGGTGGTGTTGCATTTACCTCCGATGAAGCCTTTGCCGACTTCTGGGATGAAACGGACCCCGGTGGATTCTACGGAAACTGGACCTTCGATGGCGACGAGGCTGTTGAGCCTAAAGGCCCGCTAGAGGTCGTAACGGCCACGACATACGGACAAGGTCGTGTCGTTGTTGTGGGGGACCAAAACATTTTTGGCGATTCGTATCTGCACTTCGGAAACAACTTCGAGTTGTTCATGAACGCCATGGATTGGGTCACAAAGAAAGAAGGCAAACCCCTTCGTGAATACAAACCTCGCGGGACCAATATTGGTTTTTATCAGCCCGCGTCGGAATATCGCGCAGGCAAAGGTGGGAAAGATGGCAGCTTCTCGTACTACGTGAACGGTAACCGTGACCTCGACGTGACCCTGAAAGGCTCCGTGGAAATGGACGGCCTCGATGACGCGATGATGTTGATGAATCCGACTGTGGCGCTGTCAGCGGCGGAACTCGACGACTTGAGCAAGTACTTGAGGCCTGGAAAACGACTGGTTGT